>ENA-OWPD01000461-OWPD01000461.1-human-gut-metagenome-genome-assembly--contig:-NODE-461-length-47105-cov-9.687715_pt1 | contig 47105 bp, 43 predicted proteins | sample MGYA00248262_ERZ651842 | MGnify/ENA primary metagenome ERZ651842 (study PRJEB26924, sample SAMEA4378253) | human gut metagenome | biome: human gut; feature: human-associated habitat; material: faeces... | reverse complement strand
ACACTACATACAAATTTTTTCATAATAATAATCTCCTTTTCATTTAAATAATTTTACTATGAAATCTGGTAAAACCAGTGTTAAAACAATAATAATAACGATTACTGTTTTAATATAATATACTTAACCAAAAAAGTCAAGTATATTTTTGAAATTGTTTTTTATGATGATGCCAGAATTAAAAGTTCTTTTCATAGTATTAGCAAAAATAAAAAAGTTAATCTTTTCCTTGATTTTTAAAAAAATAAGGTGTAGTATAATAAATATCAATAAGTAGTATTAAAAACAACTTATAAAGATAAATAAAACCATAAAAGAGCATTCGAAAGAAAAAAGTATCATATACTATCTTTATAAAAGCAAAGGAGTGACTGACATGAAACTGAAAATTAAAGACCCCGGAAGTGCAATTACCCATTTTATTGGATGTATTATGGCGATTTTAGCTGCTCTGCCGCTGCTTTGGAAAGCGGCAAGAGAGCCGGATTATATCCATATTATTGCGATGAGTATTTTTATATTGAGTATGATTTTACTATATGCGGCAAGTACGATTTATCATACGGTAAATTCAACAGAAAAGGTAAACCGCAGACTCCGCAAGCTGGACCACATGATGATTTTTATTTTAATCGCAGGGAGTTATACACCGGTTTGTCTGATTGTTTTGAAAGGAAAAACAGGATTGCTGCTGTGTGCCGCTGTGTGGATTACGGCAATTATCGGAATTATTGTAAAAGCATGCTGGATTACATGCCCCAAGTGGTTTTCTTCTGTAATTTATATTGGAATGGGCTGGCTGTGCGTATTTGCTTTTGTTCCGATTGTACATTCCCTCTCGCCGGCAGGGTTTGGATGGCTTTTGGCAGGAGGAATTATTTATACAGTAGGAGGAATTATTTATGCGCTGAAGCTTCCTATTTTTAATTCCCACCATAAAAATTTTGGTTCTCATGAGATTTTTCATCTCTTTGTAATGGGAGGAAGCGTTTGTCATTTTATTGTGATGTATTTCTTTGTAATGCCTATGCCGGCATAAGATGTGTAAAAAGAGAAAAGAATGTGGATAAAGCAGATAAAATAAAATCCTTTTGTGGATGAAATTTTATCTGCTTTTGGTTTGTAGGAGATTGCGTTATATGAAACAAAAAGTTAAATCAGTCCAAAATGTTCCATAGCTTTATAAATGCCGTCTTCTTCAACCGAAGCAGTAACATAAGAGCAAACGTCTTTAATAGGCTGTGAAGCATTTCCCATAGCGATGCTGTTTGGAACAGCTTCTAACATTGCTCTGTCATTTTCACTGTCACCGAAGACATAACAATCTTCTTTAGATTTTCCAAGATGTTCGCAAAGAAAGTCAATTCCGCTTGCTTTTGAGTAGCCTTTTTGAATGATTTCATACATATTATTAGAGCGGTCAATGCACTGGAAGTATTGAGATAAGTAAGATTTTAATTCCTCATTTTCCGGTGTAGGAGGAAGCATTGCGAGGATTTTATCATAAGTGAGGGTATCACTGTGCAAAATGTCTTCAATATTTTCTCCTTTAATTTGGAAAAGTTTTTCCGCAGCATCAATCCATTTTTCGGCATTTGCAAGAGTATAATCAAAATAAACAGCATGAGATGCTTCGTAAAGTACAGAAACTTTATGTTCACGCAGTTTATATATAAGCTCCTTACAAAATGTATTGGTAAGTTTTTGAGAGAAAAGTTCCTTATCATGAAGAAAAATATTGATGCCGCAGCCGCAGATATAGCCATCAAAATTCAAATCGGTTATTTTTTCAGGGAGACTGGTTCTTGTTCTTCCGGTATTGATAAAGAGAAGATGTCCGTTGTCACGGGCCTTTTTTAAGGCAAGCTTTGTGCTTTCAGGCATAACTCCGGGACCTTCTGTAATCAGTGTACCGTCTATATCAAAAAATAAAAGTTTGGAAGTCATAGAAAAAACGTCCTTTCTGGTAATAGGGTTAAAATTTTGTATTCTATGGGGTATTTTAGGACAGAATGGGAATATTGTAAAGTGTTAATCAAGTCAAAATCGTATCAAAACGTGCCAAAAGATTGATACGATTGACATGATTTGATGAGTAAATGTATAAAAATTCCTTCCTGTACAGATACTATTTCCAGAAATGGAAATTTTAACAGATGGAGGAATTTTTTTATGAAAGCGACAGGAATTGTAAGAAGAATTGATGATTTAGGCCGAGTAGTAATTCCAAAGGAAATCAGAAGAACTTTAAGAATAAGAGAAAGCGACCCAATGGAAATCTTTACGGACAGAGAGGGACAGATTATTTTGAAGAAATATTCTCCTATCGGTGAGCTGAATATGTTTGCGAAAGAATATACAGAAGCGTTGGCACAGGCAGCAGGCTGTATTGCATGTATCGCAGATAAGGATCAGATTATTGCAGCGGCAGGAAACGGATGGAGAGAATATGAGCAGAAAACCATTAGCAGAGAACTGGAAGAACAGATTTCAGATAGAAAAAATATTTGTGCCGCAGAGCAAAAAGAATTTATCAGAATTATCGAGGGAGACAAAATGGAATATGCGTCTCAGGTAGTATGGACAATTACCTGTGCGGGAGATGCAGTTGGTGCAGTGATTATTTTGGAAAAAGAGGGTGGTCGTAAGTTTACGGATACAGAACCAAAATTGGCACAGGCAGCAGCAGGATTTCTGGGGAGACAGATGGAACAATAGTAAAAATAAGATAGATAAAATTCAGCCATAGAGCGGTGCGTTGACGTGAGCGGTTGCTTATGGCTGAATTTTTAATAAATTTTTTTCTTATTCAATAGAAGCCTGTCCGACTTTTTTTAAAAGGTCTGATTTTATTTGATAAAGCTCATCAGACAAATCTACATAAACCTCCTGTGGGTTGGCAAAACGTCTTGTTTCATCCCATAAAGTATTTAACTCTTTGCGGCAGATTTCCTGAATTTCCATGACGGAAGGTGAGGTATAAACACATTCTCCTTTCAGGAATACCGGTACGAGAAGCTCTCGTAAAGTGTATGAGCCGCCCGGAATTTTTGTCTTTTTCCATGTGGCAATAGGATCAAAAATAATCATATCTTCATCAGGATTAAATACTTCGTGTTCCATACAGATTAAATCAGCACGGATTTTTCCGGTTTGCTTATCATAAATTCTTTGAATAGTTTTATTTCCCGGATTTGTGATTTTTTCAATGTTTTCGGAAAGCTTGATTTTCGGTATAAAATCAGCATCATCTTTATTCTTAATAGCAGCCAATTTGTAAACACCGCCAAAAGCCGGATTATCATTACAGGTAATCAGATTTGTTCCTACTCCCCATGAATTGATTTTTGCGCCCTGAGCTTTTAAGCTTTCAATTAAATATTCGTCAAGGTCGCTGGAAGCGGAAATAATAGCATCTTCAAAACCGGCGTCAGACAACATTTTATAAGCTTGTTTGGACAGGTATGCCAAGTCACCGCTGTCAATGCGAATACCATAGCCTTTTAAATCAATACCGGAGTCTCTCATTTCTTTAAATACACGAATGGCATTAGGGACACCGGAATTTAAAACATCATAAGTATCTACTAATAAAATACAGGCATTTGGATAAAGCTGGGCATAGGTTTTAAATGCTGTATACTCGTCAGGAAAACTCATAATCCAGCTGTGAGCGTGAGTTCCTTTTACAGGAACTTGGAACATCTGTCCTGTAAGTACGTTGGAAGTACCGATGCAGCCACCGATAACAGCAGCTCTTGCGCCATAGAGTCCTGCATCAGGTCCCTGTGCACGGCGAAGTCCAAATTCCATAATGCCATCGCCTTTTGCTGCGTAAACAACACGGGAAGCTTTTGTGGCAATCAGGCTTTGATGGTTCAGCAGATTTAAAATAGCTGTTTCGGTTAACTGAGCTTCCATAACAGGTGCAATTACTTTTAAGAGAGGTTCTCTTGGGAAGACAACCGTTCCTTCGGGAACAGCATAAATATCACCTGTGAAATGAAAGCCTCTTAAATATTCCAGAAAGTCTGTATCGAAAATTTTCAGGCTTTTTAAATAATCGATGTCATCCGGGGAGAAATGGAGGTCACGCACATATTCAATAATTTGCTCCAATCCAGCAGCAATGGCATATCCGCCGCCACAGGGATTTTTCCTGTAAAAGGCATCGAAAACAACAATTTGGTCTGTGGGATTTTTGAAATATCCCTGCATCATAGTCAGTTCATATAAATCAGTCAATAATGTCAGATTTAAAGCTCTCATATCATAGCGCTCCTTTGCATTTTGTGCAATCAGCTTGTTTTGCACTTTGTGCAGATATTATACCACGTGCGCAGAAGAATTAAAAGGTTTGTGTTAACTTCATTCCGTGATATTCCTCTAAAGTAAGTCCTGTAAGAGAAAGATATAGGGAAAGTGTTTTGCCTACAAACCGAATATGCCATGGTTCAAATGGATATCCGGTAATATGTTCTTTTCGTTTGGGATAGCGCAGGATAAAGCCATGAATGGGTGCATGTGCTTTTAACCATTTTCCTTCTTTTGTATCAGAGAAGCTTTCTTCTAATTCAAAGTTTAAAGAGGGGCAGGAGACATCAAGGGCAAGACCGCTTTGGTGTTCGCTGGTTCCCGGAGCTGCCACAGCCGTACTATTTCTTTTTAAGGCATTTTCATATAATTGTTTTTGGCTTAGATAAGAACGGTATCCGGAAACGCCCACGAGAGAAATACGGTCTAAGGAAGCCTGTTCAAATAAAGCTTTTGCTGCCGCGGCAGCGTCAATATCCAGCATTTTGCGTTCCTCATTGGCGGAGGGGGCAAAGGGGATTTGTGCAGTTGTAAGGTGAGTCGGTATATAATCAAATGCTAAAGGGACAGAAGGGTTAATAAGCTGCGTATAGGAAAACATAGAATAAGCACCTGCCTTTTTATAGTAAGTACAAGATATGCGGGTAACGGGGAAAATAGAACTAAAATTTCTATATTTTTTTAAAAAATAGAGAAATATAGAAAACAGAATTTCAAAATGCTCTTTAGTATGATAAGACAAAAGAGAAAAAATAAGAAAAATGCCTAAAAAATAAGGCTGAAAAGGGGCTGAAACAGAAAAAATAATTTTGAGCATATTACTACGTTGAAGTGCGAAAAGTCAAAAGGGAGAAGTGTTATTGGACATATTGATGAATGAAACAGAAAGTGCTATCATACGCATTGTAAAAGATAAATATATTTTAATTGAAAAGGAAAAGAGGCAATCACTATGGAAGCAAATGCAAACATAGTAAATAAGAAAAAAAGTTTTAAGGAAAAATTTCATGATTATATGATGGGAATGTCAAAAATTGTACCATTTGGCTTGAATGATAAGGAAGACAAGTATTATCACAGCATTTTTAATTATGATAAATAAGAGATAAAAACAAGGGAAGATAGGGCTGAAAAGTCGCTGTCTTCTTTTTTTGCTTTATTTCTTGTTTTTAGTATACTCGTTTTTGACAATGAAATCTACTCGGAAAAATACACAAAAATCCATAGAATGTAACCTATGCTTTTTTGGGAACAATGTCAATGGATTTTAAAATCTCTCCATGCTAAAATATCTGCAATGGTAAGCTATTCAATATCGTATACCGCATCATTTAAGCTTATTCCATTATCTATATTATTATTATTATAGTTATTAGGAGGTACAGTATGAACGATACGAAGATTGATGCAATGTTTGAAATATTGCAAACCATTACAAAAGATATAACTGATATGAAAAAAGATATAACTGATATGAAAAAAGACATGACCGACATGAAAAAGGACATGACCGACATGAAAAAGGATATCCTAGGATTAAAAGAAGAAACAAGGGATATAAGGCTTCATATTGAAAATGTAACGGACAAAAACATATCTTTACTGGCAGAAAATTATTGTAATCTAGTTCAAAAGCTAGATGAAAATAACAAAGTGACAGACAATCAATTAGCATATCAGATTAAAGTGAATTATTTAATTTCTGACATGGAAAAGGTGAAACAGGAAGTGGCAGAAATTAAAAAACGCATTTCATAATGTGTTACAAATACCTCCCGGTGAGCGGTTTGGTTCGCTGACCTGGGAGGATTTTTAAATTTTATTTATTTACGAGGGGGAAACACATTGAAAAAGATAAAGCAATATAGGCTAAAAGGGATTTACTATCGCAGTTTTATGATTTTAATTGTAATCCCAATTCTCATTGTATTTATTGCAGCAATTTTTATTATTCGTCAAATGATGGAAGATTCTGCTATACGGAATATTGAACGTGTGCAGAAAAATATGTGTATGAATTTGGAAAATGAAATCCAAGATGCAGCTTTAAGGCTATCGCATTTTTTATATGTAAATGATGGTACAATTACAAAGGCAGCAGCGAAAACAGACACTTATGATATGGAAAAAAAGAGGGTGTTGTCAAAGGAATTAGACAGATATTTTAATTTTGCCATGTGTCCCATAGAGGATATTGCAGCGGCAACTTTTTTTATGAAAAACGGAAATTATACCAATTTAAAAGAAGATTTTTCTATTTCTATGGCAGAAATCAAAGGAGCAGATTGGTATGTACAAGCGTTGAAAGAGAAGAACAAAGTCTCTGTAGGAAGTTTTAACAAAAAAATCACATCATCGAAATATGGTCAAAATCCTTTTTATATTGCAGTAGCAATTTCACCGGACATTCGGGTAGATCAGTCGGGACGTATTGAAACAGCTATGTTAATCGTTGTATCTGATTTAGAGAAAACCATAAAATCGGATACAAAGGATGATTCTCTTGGAAATACGATTTTATTAGATGAGAAAAATGAGGTTTTATATGATCCGGAAGGAAAAGCAGACCTTATTAAAGGCAGGGAAATAAAGGATGGACAATATAAATTTAAAGAAGAGAAAACAGGGAAATCCTATGTGGCAGTAGCTAGGTCTGTAACAGGTACAAAGTGGCGTGTTGTGAACGTAGTGCGAGCAAGAAAAATAACAGGAGCTTTTTTGCGTACAGCAAGTATTATGCTTGTGATAATTGCTGCGTTAATGTTGCTTTTTAATATATTTTCACATTATTTTTTGAAAAATATTATTCATCCGGTTAATGATATTATCCAAGGCTTAAAAGTAGTACAGACAGGAAACTTAGATGTTCATATTACACCAAAGGGACAATCAGAAATCCGTAACATGATTCATTCCTTTAACCAAATGGTGAGACGGTTAAAGATACTGATTAAAGAGAATGAGCAACAGCAGTTAAAGAAGCAAGAGGCGGAAATGAAGGCTTTACAGTCACAGATAAATCCACATTTTCTGGTAAATTCTTTAAGTTCTATTCGATTTATGGCGCAGGTTTCCAGATTTGAGGGGATTCGAAAAATGGCAGAAGCATTGATAAAAATATTGTCCTGTTCTTTTCGAAGTAATCAGAGTACCTATACAATTAGAGAAGAACTGGAGATGCTTGATAGTTTTATCTTCCTTATGAGTATTCGTTATTCTGATGGCTTTCAATTTGAAAAAGAAGTGGATGAAAAATGCTTAGATTATCAAATTCCCAGACTGATTTTGCAGCCTTTAGTAGAAAATTCTATTGTTCATGCTTTTACAGAGAAAGAGGATATAGGGGTAATTAAAGTATCTGTATATGAAGATACGGAATGGATTTATTTAACTGTAGAAGATAATGGAAAAGGAATTTCAGAAGCACAAAAAAAACGGATTTTCAGCGAGGAAGAAAAGGAAGATAATTATAGTATTGGAATCAGAAATGTTTATACCAGATTAAAGTTAAATTATGGAGAGGATAGCAAGTTCGTTATAGATAGCAGAGAAGGCTCTTATACGAAGACGAAAATTGCGCTTAAAAAGAAAGTGGTGGACAAGTGAGATGAAAAAACTATTAATTGTAGATGATGATGCTTTAATCAGAGCAACACTACACACAATTGTGGATTGGAATGAGTTGGGGTATGAAGTTGCAGGAGATGCACAAAATGGTGAGCAGGCGCTGCAAATATTAAAGAAAGAACAGATAGATTTAGTATTTACAGATATGAAAATGCCTGTTATGGATGGAATAGGGTTGATGCAGCAGATTAATCAAATGGAAAAAAAGCCTCAGATTGTGGCATTAAGTGGCTATGATGATTTTAGCTTAGTACGCAGTGCCTTTAAGCTGGGGCATTTGATTATGTTCTGAAAGAGGATATCTGCGAAAAGGGCATTACTGAATTAATCAAAAAGATTGATCCTGTAATAAAAAAAGAAGAAGTGCCCTTATACAGTGGAAAAAAGGAAGAAGAAGCCTTTTTAAAGGATATTTTATTAGGGCGTGTAATTCCTGTGAAAAAGGGAAGACTATTTGAGGAAAATTATGTGCTGGCAGCATTTGAAATCGACGAGTTTAAAGAAAATACAGTACGATTTCAAAGCTCCTTTGAAGAATATCTTGTAAAGCCAATGGTAAATATTGCACAGCAGATACCGAGAATTGCCAATAAATGTGTTTTTATTTCCTTGTCACCGGGGCTTTATTTCTTATATATACCTATGCCAGAGGGAACTTCTCCGATTGTTTCTGAAACGATTGTTTCTCTTTGCAAACAGCTAAAAAGCGTATGGAATAATTATATGAATTTGCCCGTTTCCGTAGGGATAAGCAGAGTAGGGAGAAATTTAGAAGACTTTTCAGACTGTCTGCTGGATACAGAAAATCAGTTGAAACTGCGTTATCTGGTTGGCAAAGGGAGTATTAATTTCTATGGACAAAAGGGAAGAATTTTGCCTGAAAAAGCTTATGAGAGACAGAAATTCTATGAAGATATCATTCAAGCCTTACAGGATGGAGATTTAGTAAAGCTGGAGGAGCAAAAACGTATTTTATTAAGGCAATTAACAGACATGGCAGAAGAGGATGCAAGGAAAGAATGTCTGTATCTTGTATGGTTTATTGCTCTTATGATGAGAGAGAATGAAGATAGTATTTGGTCTTTGTTTCTGGGGGAAGTAAATTATTATGAAAAAATAGGACGTATTGCGGATGGAGGAAGTCTGGCAATATGGACCAATAATTACATTAGTTATGTAGCCGATTATATTGTGAATACATACGATAGAAACCAGATGGATTTATTTCAAAAAGCACGAAGATTTATTATGGATAATTATGCAAATCCGGAGCTTACATTGGGCAGTACAGCAGCTTATGTGGGACTAAACGAAAAATACTTCAGCTCTTGTTTTACAAAAGAAATCGGAAATACATTCAGTAACTTTCTGACGGAAATCAGAATGGAAAATGCCAGAGAACTGCTTCGCACTACGGATATGAAAATGTATGAAATCAGTGAAAGTGTAGGTTACAACAGCGTAGAGCATTTTAACAGAATGTTTAAGAAGGTGTGTGGTGTGAGTCCCAGTGTGTATAAAAGACAAATTTTATAAATCTAACGATAAGTCAAGAAATCTTACTTTTTGTCATAGTGCCGCATATTTATATCTGTTATGATTTCAATATCATAATTTTTGAGGAGGTCAATATGAAAAAGAAAGTTTTAGCAGCATTATTATGTGCGGCAATGGTTGCTACAAGTCTTGTAGGATGTGGTGGCTCCGAAGGCAAAGAAAGTGGAAAAAAGGACGGAGAATCTGAATTATCAGGAGAATTAGTAATTGCCTTATGGGACAACAGAACAATGGAATTATTTGAAAGTCTGGATCTTGAAGGACGTTTTCAGGAATTATATCCGGATGTAACATTAGAATTTGAAAAGCTGAAAGATGATACAGAATATTGGAATGCTATGAAAATGCGTGCGGCAGCAAATCAGCTTCCGGATGTAATGTTTAATAAAACATTTACTCTTTCCAGATTTAAAGAGTATTTGGTAGATATCTCTGATTTAAAAGCAGTAGAGGATAATAAAGTTGCTTCCGGTTATGCGGTAGATGATAAGATTTTAGGTATTCCTCTTACTATGAGTAGTGAATATGTATATTATTGGAAAGATATGTTCAAAGAAGCCGGTGTAGAAGTTCCGGATACATGGGCAGAACTGGAAGAAGTATCCAAAAAGCTTCAGGATTATTACGGAAAAGACAACGGAGATTATATGGCATTTGCTATTGGTGGAAAAGATGAATGGACAACTTATCCATTTGCAGAATTCATGCCTTCTCTGATTTCCGGAAACGGACAGAACTGGAATACTATGGCAGGTCAGGATGAACCTTTTGCAGAAGGAACAGATGTAAATACAGCGTTTAAGAAAATTGATTCTCTGTTTTCTTCAGGCGTATTTGGAAAAGATCCTTTAGGTCTTAGTAATGACCAGGCATATAATCTGTTTGCTACAAAACAGTCTTCTATTATTGCAGCAGGAGCAAGAGCTTTGAAATCCTTTAAGGATACAGCAGAGAGCACAGATGAGTTAGGAATTTTCTACTTACCTGTAAGAGATGATGAGTCTGAACCATTTAGAACTGTTACACAGGGTGACTTATTCCTTTCTGTAACTTCACACTGTGAAAATCCAGAACTGGCAAAAGCATTTGTAGAATTCTGTTTCTCAGAAGACTGGTATCCGGATCATATTAAATCTATTCCAGATGACAGTGCAAGTAAAACATTTACAAAAGAAAAAGATCCAATTTTAGCACAGGCAGATGAACTTCAGCCAGATGCAGAAATTGTTATGTATGACGGTGGTGGAGATGATTTCCAGGCATTAGTTGCAGAAACTACTTTCGACTATAAAAAATTAGGTGCACAGATGTTAATTCCTGATTTTGATTTAGACGAAGCGCTGAATGAGTTAAATACAAAGTGGAAGGCAGCAAGAGAAAAACTTGAAATTAAATAAGCAGACGAAGTGAGGAGGATATCAGAATGCAAACTCTGAATAAGAAAAAAGCACGGTTTATTGTGTTGTCCTTAATCATTCCGTTGACATTGCTGATTTGCTTTGTAGTATTTCCTGCGGGAGATTTAATACGAATGAGCTTTACAAACTGGGACGGATATTCAAGCTCCAGTGACTTCATAGGTTTTGACAACTATATATCCATGTTTCAGAATAAAGATTTATGGACATCTCTTAGGAATAACGGTGTTTATTTCGCAGCACATTTATTGTTTATTCCCATAGAGCTGATGGTGGCAGTAATGCTGACATCAAAAATGAGAGCAGCAAAGGCATATAAGACAATTGTATTTCTGCCATATATCATCAATGGAGTAGCAATTGCCTATGCATTTTCTTATTTCTTTTCTCCTGTAAACGGAGCATTTAATTCCATGTTAGAATTTGCTCATTTAGAAGGATTTATTAGAAACTGGCTCTCTGATGAAAAGATTGTAAACTTTGTTTTGGCATTTGTATCTTTGTGGCGTTTCAGCGGCTATCATACTGTTTTATTCATGGCTGCACTGCAGTCCGTGCCAAATGAAATTATGGAAGCTGCGGCAATGGATGGGGCAAATTCCTGGCATATATTCCGTTATATTCAGGTGCCATCTATTCAGTTAATGGTTGACTTTGTGTTGTTTGATAACATTCGAGGAGCCCTTCAGGTATTCGATATTCCGTTTGTTATGACAGCGGGAGGTCCGGGATACGCATCATCAACCTTTACATTACATACCATAAAAACGGCATTTACCTTTAATAACTTTGGCCTTGCTTCCACCATGGCGGTGGCAATCATGGTACTTATTGTGGTGATTTATCTCATACAGAATAAAATTCTCCATATTGGAAGAAAGGCGGAAAAGGTGAAATGAGAAAAGGCAAGACAAAAAGAATCGGAATTGAAATTTTAAAACAGGCAGTAGGTATTACGATGGTATTTATTGTGCTTGCGCCTATCTTGCTGACACTTTTTGCGTCACTGAAAACCAAGGCAGATATGGTAAATACATCACCATTGCTGCTTCCTGAGCTTTCCAGAATTACTTTTGATAACTTCAAAGAAGTATTTGCCAATAAATATCTTTTATTAGGATTTAAGAATACAGGAATTATTCTGGTAATCAGTTTGATTTTCAATGTCATGTTTGGAACAATGACAGCATTCATTTTAGAGCGATTTGAGTTCAGAATGAAAAAGGTAATTGTGGCACTGTTTTTCCTTGGAATGTTAATTCCTACCTTTGTAACAGAAATTGCCCGTTTTAAAATTATTACAGGATTAAATTTATACAATACTCTTGGAGCACCGATTATCATCTATGTTGCATCTGATTTAATGCAGTTGTACATTTACAGACAGTTTATTTCTACTCTGCCTGTATCCTTAGATGAGAGTGCGCTTCTTGATGGATGCAGCTATTTCCAGCTGTTTAGAAAGATTATTTTCCCGCTTTTAGCTCCGGCAACAGCGACAGTGGTAATTATTAAATCCATTTCCATTATCAATGATATGTATATTCCATATCTGTACATGCCTAAGAACAAATTGCGGACATTAACTACTTTCTTAATGGATTATGCCAATGCACAGGAAGGTTCCTGGCAGACATTGGCAGCAGGAATTATTGTAATTATGATACCAACGGTACTGATTTACATATTCTTCCAGAAATACATACTGGCAGGTGTAGCTGCCGGTGCAGTAAAAGGCTAAATAAAAGGTGTAAAGTCATTAGATTTCTAATGGTTTTACACCTTTTTTACGTTTATTTCTCAAAAACGTGATAGTTTGCTTCTTACCTTTCCGTTAAACTAAATCACAGATTGCTGAAAAGGAAGGAGAAACACGATGTCAGAAATTACATTGAAGAATGTTTCAAAAATATATGAAAACCAACAGTATGCAGTCAGAAATGTAAATCTGGAAATACAGGATAAAGAATTTGTGATTTTAGTAGGACCATCCGGCTGTGGAAAATCCACAACGCTTCGTATGATAGCAGGACTTGAGGATATTTCAGACGGAGAGCTTTACATAGATGGGGAATTCAGTAATTATTGTGAACCAAAGGACAGAGAAATGTCCATGGTGTTTCAGAATTACGCTCTTTATCCCAATATGACAGTTTATGGAAATCTGGCTTATGCATTGAAAATCAGAAAAGTTCCGAAAGAAGAGATTAAAAAAAGAGTTTATGAAGTGGCAAAAATTTTGGAGATTGAGCATTTGTTGGATAGAAAACCCAGTGCACTTTCAGGGGGACAGAAGCAGAGAGTGGCAATGGGAAGCGCAATTATCCGAAAACCAAAAGTATTTTTAATGGATGAGCCATTATCCAATCTGGATGCAAAGCTTCGTACTCAGATGCGTATTGAATTGGCAAAGCTTCACAGAGAAATGGAAACAACGATTATTTATGTGACACATGACCAGACAGAGGCAATGACGTTGGGAACGAAGATTGTGGTAATGAAAGACGGATTTGTACAGCAGGTTGCACCGCCGGCAGAAATTTATAATAATCCGGCAAATCTGTTTGTGGCCGGTTTTATCGGTGCACCGTCTATGAACTTCTTTGAAGCCTGGGTGGCAGTTGAAGATGGACGTACACTTCTCTATCTGGGAGGAAATGAGCTGGGAAAGAAAGTTTATCTGGATGGGAAAAAAGGAGGAATTCTTCAGAGACAAAAAAATGGCGAAAAAGTAATCCTGGGAATTCGTCCGGAGGATATTTACGAATACGAAGAAGCGAAAAGACGAGGATTTGAGAAAAATAGTGTAGGTCTGGAAGAAAAAGTAATTGCCAGAGAACTTTTAGGGGCAGAAGTTGTTTTGTACTTTCATGCGCAGGGAAGAAATCAGGCAGTACGCTTAAATCCGGAGAATGAGACGAAAAGGGGAGAAAATATTAATCTCTATTTCGATACAGAAAAGCTTTACGCTTTTGACATGGATACACAGGAAAACTTGTTCTATAAGGAGGATTTCGTTCATGAATAAAAAGAAAAAAGGCAGTTTATCCCCTTATGGATATTTATTGCCCTGTATGCTGATTTTTGCAGTATTTTTATTTTATCCATTTTTTAAGACCATTTATTTGAGCTTTTATAAAACAGATAAGATGGGACAGGCAAAACTTTTTGTAGGCATTGAGAATTACAAAGAATTATTGACATCCCCATCTTTTCTAAACAGTTTAAAAGTAACCTTAATATTTGTAGGAATTGTTGTTGTGGGAAGTATGATTTTAGGGCTGATTACCGCAGTGCTGTGTAATAAGGCATTTCCGGGAATTCGCTTTTTCAGTACAGCTTATGCATTGCCAATGGCCATTGCGTCCAGCTCTGCAGCCTTAATTTTTAAGCTGATGCTTCATCCTTCAGTAGGAATTGTTAATAAGCTTTTGGGGCTTGATATTAACTGGCTGAGCAATCCGGAAACGGCATTGTACTGTGTGGCAATTCTTACAGCATGGTTAAACAGCGGAATTAACTTTTTGTACTTTTCAGCAGGACTTGGAAATATTGACAACACTATTTACGAAAGAGCTTCTGTAGACGGAGCCAGCGGTGTACAGCAATTCTTCCATCTGACTTTACCGGGATTATCTCCCATTATGTTTTATACATTAGTGGTAAACATCATTCAGGCATTTCAGTCCTTTGGTCAGATTAAAATCCTCACAGAAGGAGGACCAAACGAAACCACAAATGTTATCGTATATTCTATTTACAGAGATGCATTCTTTAACTATCGTTTTGGAAGCGCAGCAGCACAGTCTGTAATTTTATTCTTTATTGTAATGCTCATTACACTGGTAATGTTCCGCATAGAAAAGAAAGGAGGAAAACCATGATAAATACAAAGGCTTTACGAAAAAGAAGAATTCATACAGGAATAAGAGTATTGATTAATATAGTGACAGCAATTATCGTGTTAATTCCTCTTTTATATGCAGTAAGCATTGCATTTATGCCTTCAGGGGAACTCTTTACCATGGATATGAATTTATTTCCAAAAAATCCGACCATTGAAAATTTCAAACAGGCATTTACAAGTGTCCCCTTACTACGCTTTATTATCAATTCATTTGTTATGGCAGCCTGTATTACACTGGGGCAGATTGTTACCTGCTCCCTGGCTGCCTTTGCCTTCTCCTTCTTAGAATTTAAAGGAAAAGGCGTGCTATTTATGATTGTTATGGCTACGATGATGGTTCCGGGAGAAGCAACGATTATCTCCAACTATCTTACTGTAAGTCAGCTGGGTATGTTAGATACATATTCAGTATTGATTGTACCTTACCTGACATCGGCAATGGGAATTTTCCTGTTCCGGCAGTTTTATAGCACATTTCCAATTTCTCTGTACGAATCTGCGAAACTGGATGGGTGCAGCAACTTGAAGTTCATAGTAAGAATATTGATACCTCTTACAAAATCAGCAATTGGAGCAATGGGTGTTTATACCTTTATCAATGCATGGAATATGTATATGTGGCCATTGCTGGTAACTGGTTCAGATGAAATGAGAACTGTACAGATTGGTATCAGTATGCTGGACAGTGTAGACTCTCAGTCAATTACACTGATGATTGCAGGTGTGGTAATGGTAATTATTCCTTCAATATCTATCTTTATTGTAGGACAGAAACAGCTTATTCGAGGAATGTTCGCAGGAGCAGTAAAAGGCTGACAAAGAAAGGGAAAAAGAATGAAGAAAAAAATAATTTCAGTGATTTTAGCAGGAACAATGATGATGGGAACTCTGGCAGGATGCGGAGGAAACAAAACTACAGAAACAGAAAATAAAACAGAAGGCAAAACAGAAGAAACCCAACAGACAGAGGGTACAGAAGAATTTTCCATGGCAGACGCTTCTGAAGTAGACGGTACAGAAATCTCCTTCTGGCATTCTATGGGTGGTGTCAATGGACAGGCGATTGACACGTTAGTTAAGAAATTTAATGATGAAAATGAATATGGAATTACTGTAAAAGCTCAGTATCAGGGAGAATACGATGACTCCTTAAACAAATTAAAAAGCGCACAGATTGGAAATATGGGAGCAGATTTAGTACAGGTATACGAAATCGGAAGTAGATTTATGATTGAGTCAGGCTGGATTACTCCGATGCAGCAGATGATTGATGCAGATAGTTATGATTTATCCCAGATTGAGCCAAATCTGGCAGCATATTATACTATTGACAATCAGTTATATTCTATGCCTTTCAACTCTTCTACACCGATTATGTATTATAATAAGGAAATGTTTGAAAAAGCAGGCATTACAGAAATCCCAGATAGTCTGGAAGGAATTGAAGCAGTTGGTGAAAAGCTTTTAAATGAAGGCGGAGCAGGACAGGTAATTTCTTTAGGAATTTATGGATGGTTCTTTGAACAGTTTATTGGAAAACAGGGATTGGAATATGCAAACAACGGAAACGGAAGAACAGAAGCTGCTACAGCAGTTGCCTTTGATTCAAACGGTGCAGCAGCAAATATTTTAACCGCATGGAAATCTCTTTATGATAAAGGTTATGCACCAAATGTAGGAAAAGGCGGAGACGCAGGTCTTGCAGATTTTTCAGCGGGAAAATCAGCCATTACACTGGGTTCTACAGCTTCCTTAAAACAGATTTTACAGGATGTAAACGGAAAATTTGAAGTAGGTACTGCATACTTTCCTAAAGTAAAATCCACAGATGAGGGTGGAGTTTCCATTGGTGGTGCATCTTTATGGGCATTAAACAACAATGATGCTAAAAAAACAAGAGCAACCTGGGAATTTGTAAAATTCCTGATTTCCCCAGAGTCACAGGCATACTGGAATGCACAGACAGGATACTTCCCAGTAACAACAGCAGCACAGGAAGAACCGGTATTTAAAGAAAACGTAGAAAAATATCCACAGTTCCAGACAGCAATTGATCAGTTACATGATTCTTCACCAAAATATGTAGGTGCATTGTTAAGCGTATTCCCTGAAGCAAGAGCAACAGTAGAGTCTGAAATTGAAAACCTTCTCAATGGAAATGCAGATGTAAAAACGGCAGTAAAAAATATGGCAGATGCTATTAACAAATCGATTGAAGAATATAATCTTGTAAATCAGTAACAGAGGTGAATGAGCATGACAGAAATATTTGCTCACAGAGGTGCCAGCGGTTATGCCCCAGAAAATACACTGGAGGCTTTCCGTCTGGCAATGGAGCAGGGAGCAGACGGCATTGAACTGGATGTACATCTGACAAAAGACGGAGAAGTAGTGGTTATTCATGATGAAACTCTTGACAGAACCAGCAATGGACAGGGAAAAGTAAGAGATTATACATTAGAAGAACTGAAAAAATTTTCCTTTCACAATCATATAGAAAAATACAAGGGAGTTCAGATACCGACCTTAAAGGAAGTGCTGGATTTGGTGAAAAATTCTTCCATGAAGGTAAATATCGAATTAAAAACAGGTATTTACTGGTACGAAGGAATTGAAGAAAAAACCATGGAAATTGTGAAAAGCAGGAAAATGGAAGACAGAGTTATCTATTCTTCTTTCAATCATTATAGTATTCAGAAAATATTAGAGCAGGATATTCATGCAGAAACAGCATATTTATTCAGTGATGTAACGCTGAATATGGAGAAATATGCAAAGAATACAGGGGTAAAAGGATTGCATCCGGCGGTTTACCACCTGAAAATGGCGAATTTTCTGGAAACTTACTTAAACAGTGGGTTAAAGGTGCGTGTGTGGACGGTGAATAAGAAAGCGGATATGAAAATGTTTATGGACGCAGGTGTAGATGCGGTGATTACGAATTATCCGGATTTAGCTCTTAAATAGTTGACGAACCCTTTAAAACTGTGCATAATAAATGCTGACTGACAAGACACTTGAAATGACAGTTTGGAAAGGGAAAAGGATATGAAAGAGTTTTTAAAAAGAAAAAATATTATTTTTTCTGCAAAGAGGTACGGAATTGATGCCTTAAGCGCTATGGCACAGGGATTATTTGCTTCTCTGCTGATTGGTACAATTATCAGCACACTGGGAGAACAGCTGGGAATTGATATTCTGGTAACAGTAGGAACTTATGCAAAAGGCGCAACAGGTGCGGCAATGGCAATATCCATTGGGTATGCATTACAATGTCCTCCGCTGGTGCTGTTTTCACTGGCAGCAGTAGGAATGGCAGCCAATGAGTTGGGTGGAGCCGGCGGTCCTCTGGCAGTATTGGTTGTCACAATTTTTGCAGCAGAATTTGGAAAATTAGTATCAAAAGAAACGAAAATCGATATTATTGTTACACCATTTACAGCAATTGGTGTAGGTGTGCTTTTATCCCTGTGGTGGGCACCGGCAATCGGCTACGCTGCAAGCAGTGTGGGAAATGCAATTATGTGGGCCACAGAGCTTCAGCCGTTCTTTATGGGAATTCTGGTATCTGTAATCGTAGGAGTTGCCTTGACACTTCCAATCAGCAGCGCTGCAATCTGTGCGGCACTGTCTCTTACCGGGCTTGCCGGAGGAGCAGCAGTAGCAGGCTGTTGTGCACAAATGATTGGTTTTGCAGTAATGAGCTTTCGTGAAAACAAATGGGGCGGACTTTTTGCACAGGGAATTGGAACATCCATGCTTCAAATGGGAAATATTGTAAAAAATCCAAAAATCTGGCTGCCTCCTACTTTAGCGTCTGCCATTACGGGACCATTGGCAACCTGCCTGTTTCATATGGAAATGAATGGAGCAGCAGTAGCTTCCGGTATGGGAACTTGTGGCTTTGTAGGACAGATTGGTGTGTATACAGGATGGGTAAATGATATTGCAAGCGGTGCAAAAGCAGCTATTACACCTATGGACTGGATTGGGATGGCTTTAATCTGCTTTATTCTTCCGGCAGTGTTTACATGGTTGATTGCTATTCCTTTTAGAAAATATGGATGGATTAAAGAAAATGATTTGAAATTAGACTTATAATTATAGGAAAATGGTGTTATAACAAAAAATTACGTTATGGCGCCATTTTTTTAATAATTGTAAAAAATAACTAAAAATAATAGAAAAAGTGAATAAAATTCATGGGAGAAAAATAAGTGCTTTTGTTGAAATATAGAGAAAATGGTGCTATTATATTGTTGATGTATCATAAGGTATAAGTGAACAATATGGAGCATAAATGGCAAAGAAAACACAAAATATATGAGACCTTGAAATTTGTCAAATCTGATTTATGAAACTGTTGGTTTTGGAATGCAATGGATTTTAGGGTTTAAGAAATATCCCCCCTCCCTTAAAAGTTTAATAAGCAAAATTTTAGGGGGGGGGTACTTGTATACTTATTGGATAAGAGGAAGAAATGAGAAAAATAGATATTCATAATCACGTATTACCGGGGTTGGATGATGGAGCTTCTGATGAGAAAGAAAGTATGCGTATGCTGAAGAGTGCAGCAAAGCAAGGAGTAATCAGTGTGATTGCAACTCCACATTATTCTGCAGAGTATCAGAATAAGAAGGAAGAAATTTATCAGGCATGTAAAAAATTAGAAAAACGGGCAAGAGAAGAAATTAATCCGAAGTTTTCTATTTACCCAGGGGAAGAAATCCTTTATACACAGGATATATTAGAAAAACTGGAGAAACAGGAAGTTCTTACGATGGTAGATTCTTCTTATATATTAGTAGAGTTTATGCCATGGACTCCTTATTCAGAAATTTATAGAGCAGTGAGAAATCTAACGACAAAGGGATATGTTCCTATTGTAGCTCATATAGAGAGATATCCTGCGTTGCGAGAGAAAGGCAGAGTGGATGAATTAATTGAGACAGGCGCCAGAATGCAAATGAATTACAGACCTGTCGGGGGCAAGTGGTATGCGGAAACAACCAGATGGTGCAGAAAGATGCTGAAAGAAAATAAAATTCATTTTTTATCAACAGATATGCACAATATGAAAGCGCGAAAGCCTGACACAAAGGAGGCGGATGCGTGGATGGAAAAACATCTGGATAGAATATATATGCGGGCAGTTTGTTATAAAAACGCTCAAGAAATTATAGGAAAATCAGAATAGAGGAGAGAGAATACAAATATGGAAAATATGCGAGACGATGAAATGGAGATTGATTTAAGAGAGATATTTTATGCACTAAAGAAAAAAGTCCTCTTACTTATAGTAGTTGGATTGTTGTTTGGCTGTTTAAGCTGTGCATACACGAAATTTTTTGTAACACCTATGTATACATCTACATCCAGTATGCTGGTATTGACGAAGGAAACAACTCTTTCTTCCCTGGCAGATTTACAGATGGGAAGTCAGTTGACAAAAGACTATACCGTACTGACAACCAGCCGTGACGTTTTAAATCAGGTAATCGAAAATCTTGATTTAAACATGAATTACAGACAGTTAAGAGCAAGCATAAGCATGGATAATCCAACAGATACCCGTATCTTAAATATTTCTGTGACAAATTCAAATCCGGAATTGGCAAAAGAGATTGTAGATGAACTGGCATCTGTGGCATCTGCATATATCGGAGATAAGATGGAAGTAATTCCACCTAAAATTATTGAAAAAGCGGAATTGCCTACAGTGAAAACAAGCCCAAGCTTAGCGAAAAATACAATGTTAGGATTACTGCTGGGATTAATCTTAAGTGCAGGTATTGTAGTGGTTATCACAGTTATGAATGACAGTATTAAAACAGAAGATGATATTGAGAAATATTTAGGTATTTCTACATTAGCTGTTGTACCGGATAGAAAAGATTATATCGGAAGTAAAAAGAAAAAACATAAAAAGAAAAGAAAGAACGGCAAGGGAGGCAGAGAATGATGGACATGAAAGTTACGATGAAAGACCCTAAGAAGTCGGATTACTTTTATGAGGAGTCTATTAAAACATTACGTACAAATATACAGTTTTCAAGTAAACAGGTAAAAACCATTTTGATTACAAGCTGTTATCAGAACGAAGGAAAAAGTGACATTGCCTTTACCCTTTCTGTGGAAATGGGAAAAGCAGGAAAAAAAGTTTTGTTAATTGATGCAGATATCAGAAAATCTACATTTATCAGAAGATATGGAATTAAAGGCGAAGTAAAGGGATTATCACAATACTTAAGCGGTCAGATTGATGCAGGAAATATTATTTACAAGACAAATTATGAAAATGTGGATATGATTTTCTCCGGTCCTGTAGCGCCAAATCCATCAGAGCTTCTGGGAGAAAAAGATTTCAAACAGTTGCTGGAAACAAAAAGAGAAGAATATGATTACATTTTTATCGATACACCGCCATCAGCAAGCTTAATTGATGCAACCGTTGTGGCACAAAATTGTGACGGAGGAATTTTAATTATAGAAAGCGAAGCTGTCAGCTATAAGGTAGCGCAAAAAGTAAAGACACAGATAGAAAGAAGCGGATGTCATATTTTAGGAGCAGTCCTGAACAAAGTAGACATCAAAAGTGGAAAATATTATAATGCCTATAAAGGCTACTATAAGAAATAACTAACAGGGAGTGAGATAGGCATTGAGTTTTCATGAAAGAGAAAAGAAGTGGAACATTATTTTTCTGATTTTTGGTATTATTCTAATGGTTCTTCTGGTAGGAATGTTATATTGGAGTAAAGAAACAGAGGCAGCAGAAAGCAGACGATTGCAGGAGATGGCAAAGAAAACAGAAAACTCTGCCAAGACCAATGCAGGGACAAAGGTAGAGACAGAAGAAAAGCCGGAAGAAGTAAAAGAAGAACTGGAAAGTGTACCTGAAGAGGAAGAAAAAAATCCAGAAGGTATTGTGTGCTGGGGAGATGATTTGATTAATGGGGAAGCATCTGCGAAATATTCTTATAAAGTAGTTTTGCAGAAACTTCTGGAGGAAAATGGATATACTTTTCCGGTACAGGATAAAACATTACAAGGAGCAGGTACATTATCTATGATGACCATGGCTGGGGTACCGGCTGAGGAAGTACAGCAATTTGTAACAAAACACAAAGAAAAGGCAGCAGGAGCAAATCTTGCAGTGACAGAAACAGGAATCAGAGACCTGACAGAAGAGCAGACAGAAAGAACAGACATCAATTGTATTCCTGTGATTTGTATGGGATATTATGGCGGTTGGAGTCATGACCCAGAAGAATTGGCACAGCAACAGCAGAAAATTCTGGATACATTTCCGAATAAAGAGAAGTTTATTATTGTTGGAACACGTCCCATGGATGGCAGCGTAGATGCGGCAACCTTAGATGCAGCTTTAAAAGCAAAATGGGGCAAAAATTATATTAGTGCAGCAGAGGTGACAACTTCTCCATCTTCTACTTATGAAGCTCAGGCAGAAATTGCTCAGGCAGTTTTAGATAAGTTAGAAGAATTGAAATATATACAAAAAGAAGGATAAACAGAAACAATGAGCAGAACCGGGAAAAGAAAGAAAATACAGACAAAAAAATATTTGCTGGGTATCATTATCCTGCTTGTTGTGGGAATTGCAGTGGTTGTTGGCTTGGGTATATGGAAACAAAGAAATCTAAAGAAAAAGACAGAAAATGCTGCATATACTCAGACAGAAAAGAAAAAAACATCAGGAACCATTACTTACGAGGGAAAAGATTATGAGTACAATGACCATTTAAGTAATTTCCTTTTTATGGGTATTGATAAAAGAGAAATTGTAGAAACAACAAAAGGACAGGCAAATGCAGGTCAGGCGGATGCGATTTTTCTTATTTCCTGGGATAGAGTCGAGCATAAAATGAATATGGTTTCCATACCCAGAGATACCATGACAGAGATTGAGGTCTTCGACCAAAACGGAGACAGCCTTGGAAAAACAAAAGACCATATCAATCTTGCCTATGCTTATGGGGATGGAAAAAATGTGAGCTGTGACTTAATGAAACAGGCAGTATCAAATCTGCTTTATGGATTACCGATTCAGGGATATTGTTCCCTTAATATGGATGGAATTCCCATCCTTGTAGAATCTGTAGGAGGAATCACAGTTACAATTCCCAATGACAGTCTGGCAGAAAGAAATCCGGAATGGATAAAAGGAGCAAATATAGACCTTACTGCCGAAAACGTAGAAGAATTTGTTCGCTATAGAAATACTGAAAAGGGCCAAAGCGCTATAGAGCGTTTAGAGAGACAGATTGCATTTCTGGAAGCTTATGGAAAAAAGGCAGAAGAACTTTATGGCGGGAATTCTTCACTGGTAATCCAACTTTATGAAAAATTAAATGATTATATGGTGACAAACATTGGTACAGATCAATTTGTGAAAATTTTAAAGGATTTTTCAACAGATACAGACCGGGAAACATGGAGTGTTCCGGGTGAAGGCGTAAGCGGAGCTGAGTTTGACGAGTATCATGTAAATGATCAAGAGCTTTATAAAATGATCATCCAGCACTTTTATCGAGAGGTAGAATAGGAGCCATGTATGAAAAAAAGAAAAATAATCGCATTGATATGTCTGGGATTAGGTCTTGCATGCGGTGCAATTGGAATTTATAAATATATAGAAGAAAAAAATGCAGGAAAAGAATATGAAAAGCTGCAGCAGGAAGTAGTCAAGGAAGAGCCGAAACCTGTGGAGGAACCAGAGCCGGAATCAGAATCAACAGTGGAAATTCCAATTGATTTTGCAGCTTTGCAGCAACAAAATCCCGATGTATATGCATGGATTCAAGTGCCGGGAACAGAAGTAGATTATCCAATCTTACAAAGCAGTAATGACAATACTTATTATTTAAATCATACTATTGACGGGGAAGAAAAGAAGGAAGGAGCAATTTTTACAGAAAATTACAACACAAAAACCTTTGAAGACCCCAATACAGTGATTTATGGACATGATATGAAAAACGGCTCTATGTTTCAGAGCATTCATAAGTATATGGATCGAAGCTTTTTTGATAACAATCGGGATATTGTAATTTATATGCCGGATCAAATTCTTAGTTATAAAATCTTTGCGGCTTATCTTACTGATAACAGACATTTGCTTATGAATTATAATTTTTGGAGTAAAGATGAATATCAACAATATTTGAACAGCATTTTCTCCATGAGAGATATGAATGCTTTTATAGATACTTCTACGGAAGTGACAACCGAGGATAAAATTATTACTTTATCCACCTGCTATGCAGGAATTTCAAATCAGAGATATCTGGTACAAGCTGTACTGGTATCTATAGAAAAATAAAGAAAGGAAAGAAAGGTGATACCCATGAAGAAAAGACTTTTTGGAACTCTTTTAGCAGCAGCTCTTGTAGTTACTCAGGTAGTCAGCGTATTTGCAGCGGGCAGTAAAACCACACAGGCAACTCCATCCGGAGAATCCGTAGGTAAATATGAAATGACAGAAGGTACAACAGAAAACTTTTCAGAAGTAAAAGAACAGGCAGTTCTGGATAAAATTTTAGCTGTAAACAATGGAACAGCTACACTGGAAAGTATTGCTGAGCAGGCAGAAGCGATTAAAGATGAGTTAACAGGAAAAGTTCTTGTGACAAAGTTCTTTGATTTGGTACCTATTAACGGTGGAGTAAAAACCGAAGATGGTAAGTACAAAGTTACTTTTACAGTACCAAACCTGACAGAAGCTCTGCAGGATGTGAAGGTTCTTCACTATAGTACTCAGAGAGCTGTGTGGGAAGTGATTACACCAGATAATGTAAACTATTCCACAAAAGAGATTACCGCACAGTTTGAAGACTTGTCTCCAGTTGCAGTAATTGCTAAAAATACCGGGGCAGGAACAGCTACAGATTCTACAACAGGAACTTCACCAAAGACAGGTGTGGCTTCTGATTGGATTCTTTATGCAGGTGCATCTGTAGTGCTTTTAGGAGCAGCAGTTGTTGTTCTTGGAAGAAACAGAAAAAGAGCATAATCGGATCTACTGGGAGCTGTCATAATAAAATTTTATGATAGCTCCTGTATAATAATAGACAAAGATAAAAATCCTGCAATGTTATTGTAGTTTGAAATAAGGGAAGGAAAAAAATAAGAACATGACTATAACGAAAGAAAATATAAAAATGACAAAAAATATACGTTGGATGCTTGTTTTTTATGATATGGGAGTATACGCAATTGCAGCGCTTCTTTTATTGGCTTTCTATGCGGGGGATGATAAGCTTTCGGTAAGAGGTATCTTTGAACAGGCGATTATCTCTATAATATGTATTTTTGCGGCACGTATCATTGGGAATATTTACGGACAGGTTTGGAGATATGGCGGAATACAGTGCTATATCCGGTTGCTGTTTACAGATTTTGCGGGATTTCTGGCATACTTGTGTCTGGAAAGCATTCTGCCTATTCAGCACATTACATTTGGAAGACTTTTGTCTTTAGTGAGTTTAAATTTATTAGGAGCTTTGGCTATTCGTATGGTGTATCGTTACGCATATAAATGCGGAAATCACGATACGTTAAAAGGGAAAATTCTACTGGCTTTATTCCGGATTTTTTCAGGAATGGAAGTTGGTAATGATAAAGATATACAGAAAATTAAAGTTGCCATTATTGGCGCTGGTCGTGTAGGTGTGGGACTGGCAGAAGAACTTTTAAATAATAGTGAGGCATCTTACACACCACGATGCTTTATTGATATTAGCAAAGAAAAAGTAGGAAGGGAAATTCATAGTATTCCTGTGTATTCCGAAGATGAGGTTACACTTCGAAAATTGGAAGAATTAGAAGTTCAGGAAATTGTTTTTGCCATTCCTTCTATGGATGCAGAAAAGAAAAAAGAACTTTATGATTACTATAAAAAAGCAGGTTATAAATTAAAAGTGTATGATTTCCCTACAGTATATGCTGTAGGTGGAAAGAGACATTTAAGAGAGTTTGATGTAGAAGAGCTTTTATTTAGAAAACCTCTGGCAGTTGCAGATGAACGTACAAATGATTATTACAAGGATAAGGTTGTTTTGATTACCGGTGGGGGTGGTTCTATTGGTTCTGAATTATGTCGCCAGTTAGCAAAAATGGCGCCTAAGCAATTGATTATCTTGGATATTTATGAGAACGGCGCTTATGATGTGCAGCAGGAATTAAAAATTGCTTACGGCGATAATCTGAACCTTCAGGTAGAAATTGCATCCATTACCAATCGAAAAGCAATGGAAAGAGTATTTGAGACTTATCATCCTCAGATTGTCATTAATGCAGCGGCTCATAAACATGTACCACTTATGGAGCACAACTGTATTGAAGCCATTGAAAATAATATTTTTGGAACAAAGGTTGTGGTTGAGCTTTGTGAAGAATATGGAGCAGAACGCTTTATGATGGTTTCTACAGATAAGGCAGTAAACCCTACAAACGTTATGGGCGCTACAAAGAGAATGTGTGAGATGATTGTACAGAGTGCAAGTACTCATGGTAAAGTGAAATACAGTATTACACGTTTTGGAAACGTACTGGGCAGCGCCGGTTCTGTAATTCCGTTATTTAAACGTCAGATTGCCAAAGGCGGACCTGTTACCATTACAGATAAGAGAATTATCCGATATTTTATGACAATTCCGGAAGCTTCACAGCTGGTTCTTCAAAGTGGAGCTATTGCCAATAACGGAGAGCTGTTCGTACTGGATATGGGAAAACCAGTGAAAATCATGGATTTGGCAGAAAATATGATTCGTTTGTCCGGTGTACATGGAGTGGAAATCGTGGAAACGGGATTGAGACCGGGAGAGAAACTGTATGAGGAATTATTGGTAAAAACAGAGGAACTGGATAAGACAAGCAACAGTATGATCTTTATTGAGAGAGATAAGGCATTAAGCGCTGAGGAAATCGATGCAAGATTGGATGCGTTGGAGAAAGCTTGTGAAACAGGGGATGATTTGGCAGCAAAAGAGGCATTAAGAAGTGCGGTTCCGACATTTAAGAGACCAGAGGAAGTGAATAAAAAAGTAGCAAATTAGGGGATAAAGGTACTCGTTGGGATGTTGTTTTATCTAACATAATATATATTCAGAAAGAGTATAGGTAAAAGGAGTTCGGAAAAGATGAGAAAAAAGAATAATTGTGAAGAAAACAATCCTAGAAATATAATGTTTTCCCCGCCAGATATTGGGGATGCAGAAATCAATGAAGTAATTGATGCATTAAAATCAGGTTGGATTACAACTGGACCTAAAACAAAGAAACTTGAAAAATTATTAGCTGAATTTGTTGGAACAAACAAATTAGCGTGTTTAAACAGTCAGACAGCATGTGGTGAGATGGCATTACGCTTATTAGGAATTGGAAAAGGTGATGAAGTTATAACATGTGCATACACCTATACTGCTTCAGCATCTGTCATAGAGCATGTTGGTGCAAAAATAGTTATGGTAGATTGTCAAAAAGATTGTCTTGAAATGGACTATGATGCTTTAGAAAAAGCAATTACAGAAAAGACAAAAGCAGTTATACCAGTAGATCTTGCAGGTATACCATGTGACTATAAACGTATATTTGAGATAGTAGAAAATAAAAAGTCATTGTTTAAGGCAGAAGCTAATACAGAATTCGGACAAAAAATGCAGGAATCGCTTGGACGTATTGCAGTAATATGCGACGCTGCACATGCGTTAGGTGCTTATGCAGTTCTAGATGGCGAAAAGAAAATGGTTGGAGAGATTGCTGATTTTACTAACTATTCATTCCATGCAGTTAAGAATTTTACAACTGCAGAAGGTGGAGCAATAACTTGGAAATCAATTCCGGGCGTAGATGATGAAGATATTTATCATCAGATTCAACTTTATTCATTACATGGACAAAGCAAAGATGCGTTGGCTAAAACACAGCTTGGAGCATGGGAATATGATATTAAAGGACCTTGGTATAAATGTAATATGACAGATATTATGGCAGCTATAGGACTTGGTCAGTTATCACGTTACCCAGAAATGTTAAAGAGAAGAAAAGAAATAATAAAAAAATATGATGAAGCATTTAGGCCACTTGGCATAGAAGTACTTCCACATTATACAGAAGAAAAAGTTTCATCAGGACATCTTTATATTACTCGTATTCCGGGTATAACAACTGAGCAGAGAAATGAAATCATTATAAAGATGGCAGAAAGGGGAGTAGCCTGTAATGTTCATTACAAACCCCTTCCAATGATGATAGCTTATAAGAATTTAGGATTTGATATAAAAGACTATCCAAATGCTTATGAGAGATTTTTGAATGAAGTTACATTACCATTACATACATGTCTTACAGATGAGGACGTCGAATATGTAATTAATAGTTATAAAGAAGTATTAAAAGAGTATGAGTAAATTTAATGTACTAGTAGTAATGAGTGGATAGAGGGAAAGATAAAAATGATAAAAAATAGAAAGAAGATTTTAATTATAGGTGCATCAAACTTACAAGTACCTGGAATATTAAAAGCTAAGGAAATGGGATTTGAAACAGCTGTCGTTGATTTTGATCCTAGAGCAATGGGAGTTAAGTATGCTGACAACTATTACAATGTAAGCACAATTGATCAAGAAGGTGTATATGAGGCTGCAAGAGATTTTGGGGCTGACGGTATTATGACATTAGCCACAGATATGCCAATGCGTTCATTAGCTTATGCTTGTAACAAGTTGAATTTAGTTGGTATTGACTATGATACTGCTGTTAGAGCAACCGATAAAGGTGAGATGATAAAAGCATTTGAGCAATATGATGTTGCTCACCCTATGTATCTTATTCTTGAGAATGGAAAAAGTATAGATGATATTGTTGATAAAATAGTATATCCATTAATCATAAAACCAACAGATAATTCTGGAAGTCGTGGTGTTGTGTTAGTACATAACAAAGAAGAGTTATATGATGCCATATCATATAGCACAGAAGAAAGCCGAGAAGGAAATGTAATCCTTGAGGAATATATGGTTGGACCAGAAGTGAGTGTTGAAGTAATTGTGTTAGATGGAGAACCACATGTACTTCAAATTACAGATAAATTTACAACAGGAGAACCACATTTTGTAGAGATGGGACATTCCCAACCGAGCAGACTTTCAGAAGAAATACAAAATGAAATAAGAATATTAGCAAGTAAAGCATGTAAAGCAGTTGGAATTGTGAATGGTCCGGCACATGCTGAAATTATTGTTACTGAAAATGGACCAAAGATGGTCGAAATAGGAGCAAGAATGGGCGGAGATAGTATCACAACTCATCTTGTACCGTTATCAACAGGGGTTGATATGACAAAAGCAACGATACAAATAGCATGCGGACAAACACCAGATATAGACAAGAAAATAAATAAAGCAAGTGCCATTAGATTTTTTAATGTTTCAGAAGGTGAAATAATAAGTATATCTGGAGTTGAAGAAGCAAAAAAAATCCCAGGTGTTAAAGAAATTATTTTTACAAAAAAAGTTGGAGATATTGTCGGAGATATAACAAGTAGTAATGATCGTGTTGCCAGTGTTATAACACAAGCAGATACTCCGGAAAATGCAATTTCTATATGTGAAAAAGCATTACAGAAAGTGCATGTAGAAATAAAGTATATAAACGAGTAGGGGATAGTTTTATGTATAAAAGATGTTTTAAACGTTTAATAGATTTTTGTATAGCTTTAGTTGCCAGTCCGTTTGTAGTGATAGCAATTTTAATTATGGCACCAATAATATATTTTAATGATCCTGGTCCAATATTTTACAATGCAAAACGTAGAGGAAAAGATGGAAAAGTATTTAAGATGTATAAATTAAGATCTATGTATGTAAATGCACCAGATTTAAGAAATGAAGATGGATCAACTTTTAATAGTTCAGAGGATAGCAGAGTAACTAAAGTTGGAAAGTTTATGAGAAAAACAAGTATTGACGAATTACCACAAGTTTTTAATGTACTTTTTGGTGATATGAGTATCATTGGACCACGACCAATTTTAGCAACACAGCCATATGAAAAATTGAGCGATTTAGCAAAGGAAAGATTAAAAATACGTCCAGGAATAACTGGATATGCTCAGGCTTATTACAGAAATGCAATCGGAGAGGAAGAAAAATTTAAGGTCGATTGTTATTATGGTAAGCATATATCTTTTGTGTTAGATATTAAAATTTTAGTTAAAACTATTGTTACAGTTATAAAAAAAGATAATATTTACATAAGTAAACAGTAGAAATAAAGAAGGTATAAATATGTTTGAAAAAGCAAGTATATTAGAAAAACCTAAAAAAGTATTATTTTTAGGTGGATTTCCACAGATGACAGATATTGTTAATAAGGCAAAAGAAATGGGAATATATACTATAGTTGTAGATATGGACTCAAACTCACCAGCAAAAAAAGTATCTGATAAAAGTTATGATATAAGTACTAATGAGATTGAAAGTCTTGTTGAAATTTGTAATAAAGAAGAAATTGATGGTATCTTTAATGGATTTGAAGATTTTAATATTCATATTGCAAGAAAATTATGTGAAAGAATGGAATTACCTTTTTATGCAAATGAGAAGCAGTTAGAATTAGTTACGATTAAAGATAAATTTAAAAACGAATGCATGTTACATGGTATTGAGGTAGTAAGACAATTTTCATTGGACGAAGCAATAAAATGTAAAGAATATCCATATATCATCAAACCGGTAGACAGCTATGGTAGCAGGGGAATAAGTATATGTTATAGCGAGGACGATTTGGCTAAAGGCAAAATAAAAGCGGAAGAATCTTCAAAAACAAATAGTGTAATAATTGAGCAATTTATAGATTCAAACTGTGGAACAGAACTTTTCTATACAATAGTCAATGGAAAGGTACATTTAACGGCTACAGCTGATAGATATACTTATAAGATGGATGAAGTAAGTGTACCATTGCCAATTGCGGAAGTATTTCCAACAAAATATATCGGTAAAGAATTATCAGAATTAGACGTCAAATTTAAAAAGATGATTTATGATTTAGGGATAAAAAATGGACTTATTCTTATTCAAATGTTAAATAAAGGTGATAAGTTTTATCCGTATGAAATGGCTTATCGTTTAACGGGTGAGCAGCATTACCAACTCGTTGAAGAACAGCGACATGTGGATTTAGGGAGAATGATGATTAAGCTTTGTATGAATGAAGATATTTCTGATTATGATACAGAAGATATAGATTCTGACAAATTTATTAAACCATCTGCAAACTTGGCTGTATTATTAAAACCAGGTAAAATCGATAAGATAAGAGGATTAGAGATTTTGGAAAATATACCAGAAATAAAATCTTCTATAGTGACTCACAAGGAAAATGAATATATAGAAGATATAGGAGATTACTCAAGAATTTTGTTAAGAGTTAATCTAGTTGCAGAAAATCAAATGAAATTGTCAAAAGCAATAGAATTAATACAAGATTCTATCGTTGTTGTTTCAGATCAAGGTGAAGAGATGGTTGCTAGTCATTTTTCATTAGACTAATATAGGAGCAGATTATGTTAGGAAATATAGCAAAAGTATGGCATGAAGAGTTATTTGTGTTAGATAAGGCTAATAAAAAAGAAGTAGTTTCAGATGTTGATATATATTACGAACCAATAACACTTGAAAATATAAAATGGGTAGAAAACCTCAGAGGAAAAGAATACATTTGCGAGTTTGAAAAGCAATTATCATATGGTGACTTTGGATATTATGCAATGGTAAATGGAAATCCAGTTGCATATGGATGGGTAAAACATGAAAAATCAAAAGATTATTTCTTTAGAATAGAAAGCAGATGTTGTTATTTATGTCGTTTTTTTACTCATGAAAGTAGCCGTGGTCATAACATATATCCATGTATTATTCAAGAACTGATAAATCATGAAAAAGAATGTGAAGTATTTTATATCGACATAGAAAAGGGAAATACTGCGTCTGAAAAAGGGTTAAGTAAGGTAGGATTTAAAAAAATTAAGGATTATGATTTTGTAAGAGCATTTAGAATAACATTTAACAAATGTATATTACATTAGAGTTGTAGTTATAAAATATAATTGAAGGGAATACTATGAAAAAATATTTATTTATATCAAATAGTACTAAGCCGACTGAAGAGGTATACAAAAGTAGAGAAAAAATAAATTTTGGAAATGTTACTATGCCGTGTTTAACGTCAGCATTAGAAATGGGTGCAGAAGTTTGGTGCGGAGTAAATAGATTAAATCCAGAAAGTATAGAAAACAATTTAGGTGTTCATTTATATGATTCTAACACATATCGTAGTTTGTTCAATTTCAAAGATAATTATATTGCATATAAAAACACGATGAAAGTAATAAAAGAAAATAGTATAGATGCCATCCATTGTAATACTCCCATAGGAGGAATTATTGGTAGATTATGTGGGAAAATAGCAGGTGTAAAAAATGTTATTTATACTGCACATGGTTTCCATTTTTATAAGGGAGCTCCATTGATAAATAGAACTGTATTTAAGTGGGCTGAAATGTTTATGGCACATTGGACAGATGCAATTATTACAATGAATAAAGAGGATTATGAAGCAGCTAATAAATTTAAGTTGCGTAATAAAGGACATGTATATTATGTTCCAGGCGTTGGAATAGATACAGAATCATATAAAAATGTTAAAGTTGATAGAGAAGCTTTGAGAACTCAATTGAAGTTGAAAAATACAGATATAGTTTGTATATCTATGGGAGATTTGATAGTAAGAAAAAATTATGAGACAGCAATTAGAGCTATATCACAGTGTAAAAATAAAAATATACACTATTTGATTTGTGGTAAAGGACCAGAGGAGTCTAAATTAAAGCAATTAGCGATAGACTTGAATGTAGATGAAAAAATTCATTTTCTAGGATATCGAACAGATATTAAGCAGTTACTTAAAATTTCGGATATATTTTTATTCACGACGTTACAAGAGGGAATGCCACGTTCAATGATGGAAGCAATGGCGAGTGGACTACCATGCATAGCAAGTGCTATAAGAGGAAATATTGATTTGCTAGAAGATGAAAAAGGTGGATTTTTGGTGCCAGTATATGATATAGAAAAAATTACTAATAGAATAGATTTATTGGCACAAAATACAGAGTTACGTGTTAAAATGTCAGGAGAGAATTTAATACGAATACAGGAATTTGATTCAAAAAAGGTAAAAAATATCATAAAAAATATTTATGAGGAAGAATTGGTATAAGGATGAAAAAAATAACTTTTGTAATCGGAGGAATGACTCGAGGTGGTGCTGAGAGAGTGATATCTATCTTAGCAAATCATTATGCTAATAAGGATTGGAAAGTAGATATTGTTTTGTTACTTTGCAATTCTGTTAATTATGATTTGGATAAAAGAATTAGAATAATTGATATGTCAAAAAAAGGCTCATATTTTAAAAATATGCCCAAATGGATAATCGAGTTTAGAAAATATGTTAAATGTGAAAAACCCAATAAGATAGTATCTTTTATTGGGAGAATTAATATGCTAGTTTTGACAGCTACACTTGGAATGAATGTACCTATAATAGTTTCCGAAAGAAATGACCCTAAACATGATGGAAGAGGTAGAATATTGGAAGCTTATAGTAACTTCATATACAGATTTGCTCAATCTATTATATTTCAAACAGAATATGAAAAGTCATGTTTTAGCCCTAGATTATATGATAAGAGTTATATAATACCGAATCCAGTTAATATAATGGCAGCGCCTAAAGAGGTAGAACGATTAGAAATTGTTACAGCAGGTAGACTTTTGCCACAAAAAAATCACAAAATGTTAATCGATGCATTTGAAATCTTATCAAATAAGTATAAAGATGTTAATTTGAAAATATATGGTGCAGGTGCCTTAAAATCAGATCTTCAAAAACAAATAGACGATTATGGAAAATCTGATGTGATTCAATTGTGTGGAAATGTTATTGATTTGCATGAGAAAATTTCTGGAGCATTAGCATTTGTCATGACATCAGAATTTGAAGGTCTATCAAATGCATTGATTGAAGCAATGATGCTAGGAATTCCTTGTATTTCTACAAATTATCCAGGTGCAGATGAGTTGATAATAAACGAGAAAACAGGTATTTTAGTTCCATGTGATGATGTTGAAGCATTATTTAAAGCAATGGAAAAACTAATAATGGATGTTGATTTTAGAAAAGAACTATCTAAGAATGCAATAAGAGAATCACAAAACTATGATAAGGAAAAAGTTTTGAGCAAATGGGATGCTATAATAGATATTAAAGAGTTATAAAGGTGAATTTATGAATGCGATTTTTGTTATGAGCGCTTCGTTTCCATATGGAGAGGCTTTTTCAAGCAGAGCCAGAAATCTAACGAAGCTAATGTGTAAATGTGGATATCACGTGCATATTATTGCACCTAAATCCAATTTAAATCAAATGTGTGAAGAACTTGATGGATATGACTACTCAATTGAACATATTTATGATCCTAAAAATGTATTAACATTGAGTGGAATAGGGACAGCAAAACCTTATATGGAGGCGATATTTAGATATCTAGATAAGAACAAGATTGATCTTATTTTGTCTAGTAGTATGATATTTGTTGCGGATAAATTAGAAAAATTATCAAAAAAACTCGGGATACCTTATATTATAGAACAATGCGAATGGTATGATTATTCAATTTTTAAACTGGGAAAGTACAATCCATATTATATGGAACATATTAATCGAATAGAAAAAAAGAATAAAAATGTTGATGGAGTTATATCTATAAGTAGTTTGTTCGAAAAACATTATGATAATTTGGGGGTAAAAACAATAAGAATACCTACAATATTAGATGTTGAAAACACAGTATATAGAGTTGATACTAAGAAAAATAATATATATAAGATTGTTTTTGCAGGAAGTTTGGGCAAAGGAAAAGAAAGACTTGAACCAGTATTTAAGGCCTTATATGCTATTAATAAAGAGAAAATTAAAATATGTTTTGATATATATGGACCAACAGAAAGTCAGGTGTTGCAGAACATAGAGGGTGATTATGAATTATGGAATAATGTAAAGAAATTTGTAACGGTACATGGATATATACCACAAAATGAAGTGCCAAAAGTTATATATGATGCAGATTTTACAATCTTTTTTAGGCCTAATAGAAAATCATCAAATGCGGGATTTCCAACAAAATTAGCAGAAAGTATGTCGGTAGGTACACCAGTTATAACAAATAAGACAGGGGACATAGGGTTATATCTTATTGATAAGCAGAATGGTTTTTTACTGGAAGATGATTCGTTGAAGAGTATTGAAGAAGTTTTGAATCATATTATAAAAATGAACATCCATGATATGGTTCGAATGAGAGAAATGGCAAGAAAAATGGCAGAGAAAGAATTTGATTTCTCAAAATATATTGTTCCAATGAAGGAGTTTATTAAGGAGATTAAGAGCTAAAGTTAAGGAGATAAAAAATGAAAATTTCTTCAGCATACAAACATGATCTAATAATATTATTTGTTTTAATGACTTTTTCAATATATGCTCCTTATAATCGTTTATTTGCATATGTTTTCCAAATAATAGTATTTTTAACAATAATTTTTATGAGAAAAAGAATAACTGCGGTAACAAGTGTTTTACTATTTGGACCAACAAGAGAATATATAGAAATGTCTATACTCGAGCAATTTCATTCCTATTATGGAGTAAATGGAAACATATTATCTATTTTATTGTTGGGGATTATGTTTTTTGATTGTAAGGAGAATGAAAACAAATTATATATAAACAGGAAAAATATTTCAATTGTTTTATTAGGAATTTTGATGATTTTGTCAAGAGTCTGGGCACCATATCAGCATGAATATACAACTGGATTTAGTGTCGCTGTTATGATTTATATTTGGTTTTCAGGTTTTAATTTGAATAATGAAGACGTCCTTGTGGGAAAATTGTCATTTGTAATGGCAGGATTTTTTTCAGCTTTAAAAATCGTACCATATATATTATCTTATAAAGATTTAGTAGAATATGGAATTGTTATAGATGGAAACAAACTTTTGGTAGATCGTAATTATCAAGCATGTTTTTTAATGATTTGCATATTGATGAGTATATCATCATTGTATAGTTATTATAAAAAAGTGAATTTTATATGGAAATTGGCATGTATATTTACAATTATAGGTGATTTATATATCGTGTTTGCTGGACAGTCTAGGTCTGCTGTATTATGTTTAATAATAGCATTTTTTATGTATGCTATATTTAATTTTAGTAAAATAAAAAAAATGATCGTACCAATAGTAGTGTTTATAATTGGATACAAGGCTTTGATTAATTCAGGGATAATTAATAATTTATTAGTTCGATTTTTAGCTGAAGATATTTCGACTGGAAATGGACGAAGTATAATATGGGATAGATACATTCAAGGATTTCAAGAGGGAAATATTTTCCAGATACTATTTGGACATGGCTTGGTAGGCGATACAACTATTGGTGTTGCTGCACATAATATTTTTGTGAGTATATTATATTCATTAGGAATTTGTGGGATTGTTTTACTAATAGTATATATTTTAATGATAATACATAATTATATTAAAACAAAATCCAAAATGGAATTAATGTTATTGATTCCAATGTTAGTTATGTGTTGTACAATTGAGCCTTACTATAGAATAGAATTTTCAATATTTATAGTATTTATGGGGAATTTATCAATAAAATATTTAAAAGAAGAAAAATTAGGAGAATATAAATATGGAATGTAATGTACCAGTAGTATTGCTTTTGTTTAAGAGAGAAGAAGCTGCTTTGAAAATTATTAAACGTTTACGAGAAGCTCATGTAAAGAAAATCTATATTATGGCAGATTACGGTAGAGATAAAGAAGAGATAGAGAAAGTAAAAAAAACAAGAATAGCTGTAGAAAATGCAATTGACTGGGATTGTGAAGTTATAAAGAATTATGCGGAGAAAAATAGAGGAGTATATGGTAATATCGCATTAGGAGCAAAATGGGTTTTCGAAAGGGAGAAATGTGCTATTTTTTTAGAGGATGATAATTTACCAGAAGTATCTTTTTTTAGATTTTGTGAAGAATTATTGAAAAAATATGAAAATGATAATAGAATTTTATGGATATGCGGAACCAACTATCTTGGAAAATATAAGTCGCAATTCGATAGTTCATACGTATTTACAAAGCATATGTTACCATGTGGATGGGCATCATGGTCAGACAAATTTTTGAAGTATTATGATGGGTATGCAGAAGTATTAAATGATCCTGCGGTTGCAAGGAGATTTGTAGATGATTTTCCAAATAAAACACTCGCAAATACATATTACTCTAAATTACTTCAATACAAAAAAGAAATATCTGAGGGAAAACAGCCAAATTCATGGGATTATCAAATGAGTTTAAGTTTAAGAACAAATAATATGTTAGGAATATCACCTGTGTGTAATCAGATAAAAAATATTGGAGTTGATTTGAATTCTGAACATGGCGGAAATTCTATGCTTAAGATCATGACTCGAAGATTTTGTGGAATGGATTCATATAGGTTGGAATTTCCCTTAAAACACCCTAAATGTGTAATGACGGAACTTAAATATGAAAATGCCATTGATAAAATAGTAACACCACCATGGCAACTACAATTAAGGCATATTATTGCGAAAAATATTAAAAAATTATTAGGTATGGAACAGAACAAATCTTTACTTCATAGAAAGGGAAAAAATTGAATAAAACGTTAATAGTATTACAAAGTATTGGATATGGTGGTTCAATGACGTCTCTAATAAATCTAATGTCGTTGATTGATTACAAATATAAAAAAAATATAGATGTCTTGTTTATGGATCCATATGGTGAATTATATAATGATGCTAATAATGTTATGAATATTGTTTGTGATAGGACCATAGAAGCAGTGACTTTGCCAAGAAATAAGCAAATTAACTTACATAAATATTTTTTATGGGGATATAGGGCGTTCTTATGTATATGTGCAAAGTTGCATAACAAGAGTACACTAGATTATGCATACGAAAAAGTAGCAAAAAAATATGAAGATAAATATTCGTGTGTAATTGCTTATCAAGAAAGTATAGCTACAAATTTTGTTTCTAAAATAGATTGTGAGAAGAAAATAACATGGGTACATAATGATTATAGTAATGTAGTAAAAATGTATAATACAAAAGAAAAATTTATTTCAGTGTATAATAAATTCGATAAAATAGTGTGCGTGTCTAAGGCAGGGATGAATAATTTTAAAAGATATTCGGGAATAGATGAAGATAAGATAACATTTATATATAACACACTGATTGAAAATACAATACGTGAAAAAGCCAATAAATGCAATCCTTTGGTTGAAGAAAGTTCGATAGAAAATAAAATAAAATTAGTTTCATCAGGACGTTTTGCAAATCAAAAAAGGTTTGACAAGCTTGTAGAGGCAGCACATATGTTGGATAAGGAAAAGTTTGATTTCAAGTGGTATGTTTTGGGAGAAGGACCATTATTTGATGAAATAAAAAAAAGAGTTATAGAATATGGATTAGAGGATAAAGTTATTTTAACAGGAGCCATGACAAATCCATTTCCAATTATAAAAATGGCAGATGTATTTGTGCTGACATCTGATTTTGAGGCACATCCAATGGTTGCAAATGAAGCCTTAATTCTTGGTAAGCCAGTTATTACGACATGTTTTGAATCTGCGAAAGAGGTAGTAAGGCATGAGGTTAATGGCTTAATATGTGGTATGGATGCGGAAGATATTTATATGTCTATTAAAAGGATAATCATAGATAAAAATTTATTTATTGAATTAACCAAGAATGCACAGGCAAATAAGTATGATAATAAGGATATTATTTCAAAAGTATTGAAAATAATAGAAGAATAGGTATTAGAATACATTTAATTAAGTTAATGTGCTTGAATTAATGTGGATAAGGAGAAGATATGTAATGAAAAAAGCATATATTAACATGGTTATGTCTTTAGTATCCAAAGTTGTGACTGTTATAACTGGATTGGTATTACAAAGGCAGTTACTTGTTTGCTATGGGTCATCTTTAAACGGATTAACGTCATCTATTTCCCAAATAATGTCATATTTAGTTTTGTTAGAATCTGGATTGGGATTAGCAACAATACAAGTATTGTACAGGCCTTTAATTATAAAAGATGAAAATAAGGTAAATGAAATATTAAATACTTCTAGTAATGAATATAAAAAAATAGCTGGTATTTTTCTTGCGCTTTTGTTAGGTATTTCGTGTTTATTTCCTTTTATCATTAAAGATGATATATCATTTAAAATTGTTTTTGGACTAACATTTATTACAGGACTTAATTATGTTATATCATATATTTTTGGTAGTAAATATAAAGCATTATTAAATGCAGATCAGAAAATATATGTGATTCAAATTTTGGATATTGTAACAATAATATGTTCTTGTATTTTAAGGATAATTGCAATTAAAAACGGATTGAACATTATTTATGTACAAATTATTAATGTTATGTGTGCTATTGCAAAAATAGCTGGTCTTAATATATATGTTAAAATTAAATATAAGTATCTTGATACAAAGATCCCAGTAAATAAAGCCCTTTTAAAGAAAAGATGGAATGTACTAGTTCATAATTTGGCTGGTATAGTGGTTAACCAAACGGATATAATGATTCTTACAATATTTTCTTCATTGAAAACTGTAAGTATTTATAGTGTTTATAATATGGTATTTGGTCAATTAAGCACTATATTACAAACAACATTTATGAGCGCACCACAATCTACATTTGGAGAATTATATAATAAAGATAAGATAGCTTTCAAAAAATATTATAGGATGTATGAATATGTTTATTCAATATTGTTGTTTATAGTATGTACTATTGCGGTAGTTATGATTATCCCATTTGTAAAAATATATACAGAAGGGATAAAAGATACCTCATATGTTTATTGGGAATTACCATTACTGTTTATGATAATATTATTTATGAATCAGATAAGAATTCCAATGTTAATGACAATTAATATTTCGGGAAAGTTTAAAGAAACTCAGAATGGAGCAATTTTAGAAGCTGTTATAAATATAGTTGTTTCTTTATTTTTATTTTTCCAAACTAATTTAGGCCTTAAAGGATTATTAATAGGTACAATCTGCTCATATTTATTTAGAACATTGGATATAATTATTTATGTTTATCATAATATTTTAGAAGATAAAATAACTAGATATATAAAATTTATTATAGTAAATATTGTAATAATGGTTGGGATGATATATACACTTTATTTCCGTTATTCAATATCTGTAAGTGGATATATTCATTGGTTTGTTAAAGCAATAATAATAGGAATGCTAACGGTAATTATTTATATTTTTACTAATGCGTTATTATTTAATAATCAATTTAGAGAGATTTGCAAATATCTAAAGAAAAAATGTAGAATCAAATAAAACTAAAAAAATAGATAAGGAGAAATAAAATGGGAAGTTTTACAGACAAAATTTTATTAATTACAGGTGGAACAGGTTCTTTTGGAAATGCAGTTCTTAACAGATTTTTAAAAACAGATATAGGAGAAATTAGAATATTTTCACGTGATGAGAAGAAACAGGATGATATGAGACATGATTTTCAAGCACGTATGCCTGAAGTTGCAGATAAGATTAAATTCTTTATCGGTGATGTACGAGATATTCAGTCAGTTAAAAATGCAATGCATGATGTAGACTATATTTTTCATGCGGCTGCGTTAAAACAGGTTCCATCATGTGAGTTCTTTCCAGTTGAAGCTGTTAAAACTAATGTTCTTGGAACAGATAATGTTCTTACAGCAGCTATTGAATGTGGAGTTAAGAACATTGTTTGTTTATCTACAGATAAGGCTGCATATCCAGTTAATGCTATGGGAACTTCTAAAGCAATGATGGAAAAAGTTATTGTTGCTAAATCAAGAACTGTAAAACAGGAAAAATCAAAGATTTGCTGTACTCGTTATGGTAATGTTTTATGTTCTCGTGGATCAGTAGTTCCACTTTGGATTGATCAGATTAAAGCAGGAAATTCTATTACAATCACAGAACCGTCAATGACACGTTTCATTATGAGTCTTGATGAGGCTGTTGACCTTGTTCTCTTTGCATTTGAGAATGGAACAAGTGGAGATATTCTTGTACAGAAAGCACCAGCATGTACAATTGAAGTACTTGCTAAAGCAGTTACAGAATTATTTGATCCAGGACATGAAATTAAAGTTATTGGCATTCGTCACGGTGAGAAAATGTACGAGACACTTCTTACAAATGAAGAGTGTGCACATGCATATGACATGGGTGAATTCTACAGAGTACCATGTGATAAGAGAGATCTTAATTATGATAAGTTCTTTAAAGAAGGAGATATTAAGCGTAATACGTTAACTGAGTTTAATTCGAGTAATACAGAACTTCTTAATGTAGAGCAGGTTAAAGAAAAACTTTTATCTCTTGCGTACATTAGAGAAGAACTTGAAAAATGGGAGCAGGAAAAGAATAAATAATTTATTCTATCGATAAATTAGTCTTTTGAAGGAGTAATAAATTATGAAGATACTTGTTACTGGAGCAAAAGGTTTCGTTGGGAAAAATCTTGTAGCTAATTTATATAATATTAAAGATGGTAAGAATCGTACAAGAGATTTGAAGATAGAAGATATTTTTGAATATGATATGAATTCTCAACCAGAGGAATTAGAAACATATTGTAAAGAGTGTGATTTTGTTTTTAATTTTGCGGGTGTAAATAGACCAAAAGATCAATCTGAGTTTATGGAAGGTAACTTTGGATTTGCATCTATTTTATTAGATACACTTAAGAAGTATAATAACAACTGTCCTGTCATGCTTTCATCATCTATTCAGGCAACACTTATTGGAAGATATGGTACATCTGATTATGGTAAGAGTAAACTTGCCGGAGAAGAATTATTTTTTGATTATAGTAAAGAGACAGGTGCCAAAGTTTTAGTTTATCGTTTCCCTAACCTTTTCGGAAAATGGTGTAGACCAAACTATAACAGCGCCGTTGCAACTTTCTGCAATAATATTGCTAATGATCTTGAGATTACTGTTAATGATAGAAGTACAGAGCTTGAACTTCTATATATAGATGATCTTGTAGAAGAGATGTTAGATGCTCTTGAAGGAAAGGAACATCACTGTGAGTTTGATGGGGTTGATACTGTTCTTAAGGAAGATGGAAGATATTGTGCAGCTCCTATTACACATCATGTAACACTTGGAGAGATTGTTGATTTTCTTGAAAATTTTAAAGAACAGAGAACATCTCTTGTTATGCCAGAAATTCCATATAATTCTTTTGCTAAGAAATTATATTCTACATACCTTTCATACTTACCAAAGGAAAAAGTTAGTTTTCCTTTAAAGATGAATAGTGATGATAGAGGAAGTTTTACAGAGCTTATTAAATCAGAAAATGTTGGACAGGTTTCTGTCAATATTTCTAAACCTGGAATTACTAAAGGTGAGCACTGGCATAATACTAAATGGGAGTTCTTTATTGTAGTTGCTGGTCATGGTCTTATTCAAGAAAGAAAGATTGGCTCTGATGAAGTACTTGAATTTGAAGTTTCAGGAGACAAGATAGAAGCTATTCATATGCTTCCAGGATATACACATAACATTATTAACTTATCAGATAAGGAAAATCTTGTTACAGTTATGTGGGCTAATGAACAGTTTGATTCAAATCATCCAGATACATTTTTTGAGAAGGTGGTACAATGCGATTAATCATATTAGGAGCAGGTGGTCACGGAAGAGTTGTGGCTGATATTGCAGAACAAGTAGGGAAATATGATGACGTTATATTTCTAGATGATAATTCTGTAGATGATAAGGTACTTGGAAAATGCAGTGATTATAAAAAGTTTAAAAGTCAGGATACAGAAATGTATCCTGCTTTTGGAAATAATCAGGGACGAGTTGAATGGGCGAATAAGATTGTGAAAGCTGGAATTAATCTTGCAAAGATTATTCATCCATTAGCTTATGTAAGTCCTAAAGCAAAGATAGCAGATGGATGTGTTGTAATGCCATATGCTGTTGTTAATACTGCTACAGTGGTTGAGAAAGCTTGTATTATTAATATAGGTGCAACTGTTGACCATGACTGTGTTCTTGAAGAAGGTTGTCATCTTGCTCCAGGAGCTATAGTAAAAGGTGAAAATAGAGTTCCATCATGTACTAAGATTGATTCTGGAGAAGTAGTAGCATTGCAATATTATAAAAAGTGATTCGAAAGGAAAAGAGAATGAAACATTTTAAAGATAATGGCAAATTAAAACTTTTGATTATTGTCGGAACAAGACCGGAGATTATTCGTCTTGCAGCAGTAATTAAAAAGTGTAGACAATATTTTGACTGTCTTTTAGCTCATACAGGACAGAACTATGATTATAACTTAAATGGAGTATTTTTCCATGATTTAGAACTTGATGATCCAGATATTTATATGGAAGCTGTTGGTAATGACCTTGGTGAGACAATGGGGAATATCATTGCTAAGAGTTATCAATTAATGGCGGAAATTAAACCAGATGCAGTTCTTGTTCTTGGAGATACAAACTCATGTCTTTCTGTAATTGGAGCAAAGAGACTTCATATTCCTATTTTCCATATGGAAGCTGGAAACAGATGTAAAGATGAGTGTCTTCCGGAAGAAACTAACAGACGTATTGTTGATATTATCTCTGATGTTAATATGGCATACTCAGAGCATGCAAGAAGATACCTTGCAGACTGTGGTTTACCTAAAGAACGTACATATGTAACAGGTTCTCCAATGGCAGAAGTGCTTCATAGCAATTTGGACAAAATTGAAACTTCAGATGTACATAAAAAATTAGGTTTGGAAAAAGGTAAATACATTCTTCTTTCAGCACATAGAGAAGAAAATATTGATACAGAAAAGAACTTCTTATCATTATTTAATGCAATTAATGCGATTGCTGAAAAATATGATATGCCTATTCTATACTCTTGTCACCCGAGAAGTAGAAAAAGATTAGAGCAGAGCGGATTTAAGCTTGATCCAAGAGTTATCCAGCATGAGCCTCTGGGATTCCATGATTATAATTGCTTACAGATGAATGCGTTCGCTGTAATTTCTGATAGTGGTACACTTCCAGAAGAATCAAGTTTCTTTACAAGTGTAGGTCATCCATTTCCTGCTGTATGTATTCGTACATCAACAGAGAGACCTGAAGCTCTTGATAAAGCATGTTTTGTCCTTGCAGGGATTGAAGGCAATGGTCTTATTCAGGCAGTGGAGACTGCAATTGAGATGAACAACAGCGGTGACTATGGTATTCCTGTACCTGACTATGTTGAAGAAAATGTTTCTTCTAAAGTTGTTAAGATTATTCAGAGCTATACAGGTGTTGTAAATAAGATGGTTTGGAGAAAAAATTAATTATAAAAGATTTAAGAAGGGCGAAGAAATGAATAGTATAGAACTTTTAAATAAAACTGTATTAGTTACAGGTGCTGCAGGATTTATCGGTTCTAATCTAGTTTTAGAATTAATAAATGAGGTTGAAAAAATAAATATTATCGGTATAGATAATATGAATGATTATTATGATGTTTCTATTAAAGAGTATCGTTTAAAAAAAATTCAGTTGTTAGACGATAAGCATAAAGATTCATCATGGACTTTTATAAAAGGAAATATTGCGGACAAAACAATCATTGACGAAATATTTAAAACTTATAAACCAGATATTGTAGTTAATCTTGCTGCACAGGCAGGTGTACGCTATTCAATTTCTAATCCAGATGCATATATAGAGTCTAATCTTATTGGATTTTATAATATACTTGAAGCTTGCCGTCATTCATATGGTGAGGGAGCAAAAGGTGTTGAACATTTAGTTTATGCATCTTCCTCATCTGTGTATGGATCTAATAAAAAAGTACCATATTCAACAGATGATAAAGTAGATAATCCAGTATCATTATATGCAGCCACTAAGAAAAGTAATGAACTTATGGCACATGCGTATTCTAAACTTTATAATATACCATCAACAGGTCTTCGATTCTTTACGGTATATGGACCAGCAGGAAGACCAGATATGGCATACTTTGGTTTTACAAATAAACTTAGAGAAGGCAAAACAATAGAAATATTTAACTATGGAAATTGTAAACGTGATTTTACATATGTAGATGATATTGTAGAAGGCGTTAAGCGTGTAATGCAGAATCCACCTGAAAGAAAAAATGGTGAAGATGGACTTCCTATTCCACCATATGCAGTGTATAATATCGGAAATAGTAATCCAGAAAATCTTCTTGAATTTGTCGATATACTTCAACAGGAATTAATAAGAGCAGGTGTGTTACCAGAAGATTATGATTTCGAATCACATAAAAAATTAGTTCCAATGCAAGCAGGAGATGTACCAGTAACTTTTGCTGATACAACACCTCTTGAAAGAGATTTTGGATTTAAACCATCTACAAGTTTAAGAGAAGGACTTCGTAAATTTGCAGAATGGTACAAAGAGTTTTATATGAATTAAAATATTTTGCTACGAAAGAAGGATATAAATGAGACAATTCAATGATTTAAAAATTGCAGTAGCAGGAACAGGATATGTTGGATTATCAATTGCAACACTTTTATCACAGCACCATCAGGTTACAGCTGTAGATATTGTTCCTGAAAAAGTAGAACTTATTAATAATAAAAAATCACCTATTCAGGATGATTATATTGAAAAATATCTTGCAGAAAAAGAATTAAATTTAAAAGCAACATTAGATGCAGGAGAAGCATACAAAGATGCAGATTATGTTGTTATAGCGGCACCAACGAATTATGATAGTAAGAAAAATTTCTTTGACACGTCAGCTGTAGAAGCAGTTATTAAGCTTGTAATTGAATATAATCCAGAAGCAATAATGGTTATTAAATCAACAATACCAGTTGGTTTTACAGCGATGGTACGTGAAAAATACCATTGTGATAATATTATATTTAGTCCAGAATTTTTACGTGAATCAAAAGCTCTTTATGATAATCTTTATCCATCACGTATTATTGTGGGAACTGATGTACAAAATGCAAGACTTGTTAAGGCAGCAAATACATTTGCAGAATTGCTTCAGGAAGGTGCTATTAAAGAAGAGATAGAAACAAGAGTTATAGGATTTACAGAAGCAGAAGCTGTAAAACTTTTTGCAAATACATATCTTGCACTTCGAGTTTCATATTTTAATGAACTTGATACATATGCTGAATTAAAAGGATTAAATACACAGCAGATAATTGATGGTGTATGTCTTGATCCACGTATTGGATCGCATTATAATAACCCTTCTTTTGGATACGGAGGATATTGCCTACCTAAAGATACAAAACAGTTATTAGCAAACTATGTTGATGTACCTCAGAATATGATGTCTGCAATTGTAGAATCAAATAGAACAAGAAAAGATTTTATCGCTGATCGTGTACTTGAACTTACAGGAGCATATGAAGCAAATGATAACTGGGATGCAGCAAAAGAAAAAGAAATCGTTGTAGGTGTGTATCGACTTACAATGAAATCTAATTCAGATAACTTCCGTCAGTCATCTATTCAGGGTGTAATGAAACGTATTAAAGCTAAAGGTGCAACTGTTATTGTTTATGAGCCAACACTTGAAGATGGAGCTACATTCTTTGGATCAAAAGTAGTAAATGATATGAATAAATTTAAAGAAATGAGCCAGGCTATTATAGCTAACAGATATGATTCTGTATTAGATGATGTTCAGGAGAAGGTATATACTAGAGATATATTTAAGAGAGACTAGTGAGAATGTGAAACTTTTTTTGTAAATGATGTTATGAAAGGTCTTCTATGATAAAATAAATTCTGATGTGCCCCATAAAAGTTAGACTTTTTAAGCGTAGCAGTTTTAATGGCTGCTACGCTATTTTTAGTAAGCGCAAAATAATTCGTAAACGCAAAATAATTCGACGGATTGTGTTGCCCTAAAGTAAACGCAAAATAGCGAGTACCTTGACATTTTTAGGCGGCTGCTTTGCAGCCACCGATATTTAAGCTTTGCGAATCCCTGCCGGAAGTTTTTCTGAC
>ENA-OWPD01000430-OWPD01000430.1-human-gut-metagenome-genome-assembly--contig:-NODE-430-length-49478-cov-8.475345_pt1 | contig 49478 bp, 40 predicted proteins | sample MGYA00248262_ERZ651842 | MGnify/ENA primary metagenome ERZ651842 (study PRJEB26924, sample SAMEA4378253) | human gut metagenome | biome: human gut; feature: human-associated habitat; material: faeces... | reverse complement strand
CTGTTTTCCGGTAGCGAATGCTTCTTCTGCAATTTTAATTAAATCCATTGTTGTTATTATTAAATTGTTTCATCGTTACAACGCAACATACCAAGTATCTCTTCTCTTGACAGCGATTGCGCGAAAGCGGTGCAAAGTAACGAATTATTTGCCAGATAGCCAAATGTTTTTGTATATTTGTAGCATATCTAAAAATAGCGAACATGAAACAGACTTATGCAAAGTATCTGATGGTGGCAGCGTTGACAGGAGGCCTCCTGTTTACTTCTTGTCGGACCGCACGCGAGACTACGGCTCAGTACGAAGTAACTAAAGTAGAGGGTAGCATGATAACAATTGATTCTGTTTGGGACACCCATCCCAACGCGAAAGCTGCCGGAATATTAAAGCCTTATAAGGAAAAGGTAGACGCGATGATGTATGAAGTCATCGGTACCAGTGCGATGAAAATGGAAAAAGGAGCTCCTGAAAGTTTGCTTTCCGACCTTGTTGCAGGTGTTTTACAGCAAGCAGCGGTTCAGGTGTTGGGGAAACCTGCCGATATGGGATTGGTAAACATGGGCGGCTTGCGCAATATCTTGCCCGAAGGGGATATCACGGTAGGCGATGTGTTTGAAATTCTTCCTTTTGAGAATTCTCTTTGCGTATTGACTATGAAAGGAACAGACTTGAGACGTCTTTTTGAAGCGATTGCATCTCTGCACGGAGAAGGAGTGAGCGGTATCCGCCTTGAAATCACTAAAGATGGAAAGTTGCTGAACGCCTTTGTCGGTGAAAAACCACTAAAGGATGACCAGCTTTACACGGTGGCCACTATCGACTATCTGGCAGATGGAAATGGACGGATGGATGCTTTCCTGCAGGCAGAAAAGAGAGTATGCCCCGAAGACGCAACCTTACGCGGACTATTTCTTGATTATGTACGCAAACAGACTGCCGAAGGCAAAGCGATTACCTCCAAACTGGATGGACGTATTACCATAAAATAAAAAGGAGAATCTAAAAATATTGAATATGAAAAGAATTCAGATATTATTCCTGTTATGTATTGCATTGAGCTTTACTTTCTCAATTTTTGCGCAGGATAAGGATACCAAAGAAGTGATTATTTTACAAACAAGCGATGTGCATAGCCGTATCGAACCTGTCAACCAGAAGGGGGACGAATACTATAACAAAGGCGGTTTTCTTCGCCGGGCTGCTTTTCTCGAACAGTTTCGCAAGGAGCATAAGAATGTGCTGCTTTTCGACTGCGGAGATATTTCTCAGGGAACACCTTATTATAATATGTTCCGCGGAGAAGTGGAAGTTAAACTAATGAATGAAATGGGTTATGATGCTATGACTATTGGTAACCATGAGTTTGATTTCGATGTGGATAATATGGAACGCATTTTCAAGATGGCTAATTTCCCGGTCGTTTGTGCCAACTATAATCTGGATGCTACGGTATTGAAAGATATAGTTAAACCCTACGTCGTTCTTGAGAAATATGGTTTGAGAATTGGTGTGTTTGGCCTTGGAACCCAACCCGAAGGGATGATTCAGGCTAATAAATGCGAAGGAGTCGTTTATGAAGATCCTATCCGCGTATCCAACGAAATAGCTGCTTTGTTGAAAGACGAAGAAGGTTGTGATTTGGTAGTATGCCTGTCTCATCTGGGCATTCAAATGGATGAACATCTGGTTGCCGGAACACGCAATATCGACGTGATTCTGGGCGGGCACTCTCATACATTTATGAAAGGCCCCAAAACATACTTGAATATGGACGGAAAAGAGGTGCCTGTTATGCACACGGGAAAAAATGGTGTTCGTGTAGGCCGTCTCGATTTGACTTTGAAACATAAATGAAGATAATCCCCTCAATAGTAACGCTTTTATTCCTTATTGCGGCCGGCACGGTTTCAAGTCCGGCGCAGAATGCTACAACCGTTGAACCTCTGCTGGTATATAAAGCCCTTCAGGACAAGGACTGCCGGCACTGGGTTGATTCGGTTATGGATAAGCTTTCCTTTAAAGAAAAGGTAGGGCAGTTGTTCATCTATACCATTGCCCCGGTAGATACCAAACGAAATCTGGAACTGTTGCGCGAAGTCATCGACACCTATAAAGTGGGCGGACTTCTCTTTTCCGGTGGGAAGATGCAAAATCAGGTTGAACTGACAAACCGGGCGCAACGGCAGGCTAAAGTCCCTTTGATGATTACCTTTGATGGAGAATGGGGACTGGCCATGCGTTTGCGTGGTATGCCTGTTTTTCCACGGAATATGGTATTGGGATGTATCCGTGACAACAAGCTGCTCTATGAATACGGGCGTGAAGTTGCTCGTCAATGCCGACAGATTGGAGTACAGGTCAACTTTGCTCCGGTGGCGGACGTGAATATAAATCCTGAAAATCCCGTAATCAATACCCGTTCTTTTGGAGAAGATCCGATACAGGTGGCTGATAAGGTAATCGCTTATGCTTCCGGTTTGGAAGGTGGAGGGGTTTTATCTGTGTGCAAACATTTTCCCGGACATGGAGATACTGATGTCGATTCGCATAAGGCGCTTCCGGTACTTCCTTTCACTCGTGAGCGTCTGGACAGTGTGGAACTTTATCCTTTTAAAGAAGCCATCCGTGCCGGATTGGGCGGTATGATGGTAGGACATTTGCAAGTTCCGGTGATAGAACCGATTGGTGGACTTCCGTCTTCCTTGTCCCGCAATGTCGTATACGATTTGCTGACAGATGAGTTGGCGTTCAAAGGACTCATATTTACGGATGCGCTTGCCATGAAAGGAGTGGCGGGAAATGGAAATGTCAGTTTGCAGGCTTTGAAAGCTGGTAATGACATGGTGTTGTCTCCCCGAAACTTGAAGGAAGAGATACCGGCCGTACTGGAAGCCATTGAAAAAGGAGAGTTGACCCGCGAAGATATTGAAAGCAAATGTCGTAAGGTCTTGACTTATAAATATGTGTTGGGACTCAAGAAAAAGTCGTATGTACAATTATCCGGTTTGGAACAACGGATTAACAGTCCGCAAACGCGGGATTTGGTTCGCCGGTTGAATTTAGCGGCAATAACAGTCCTGAACAACAAGAATCATATTCTCCCCCTGCATACAGACAAAGAGCAGACGATTGCATTGCTCGAGGTAGGAGATCCCGGGGAAACTGATGCGTTGGCGAAACAACTTTCCCGCTATACGTCTTTGGCTCGTTTTTCCCTTCGTGCCAATCAGACGGAAGAGGAAAATCAGCGGTTGCGTGATTCTCTGTCTACCTATAAACGGATCATTGTAGCCGTCAGCGAACAGCGGCTGGCTCCTTATCAGCCTTTCTTTGCGAAGTTTGTTCCCGAAAGCCCGGCCATTTATCTATTTTTTACTCCCGGGAAGATGATGTTGCAGATTCAGCGGGCGGTGGCTCATGCTTCGGCGGTGGTGCTGGGACATAGTTATAGTAGTGATGTGCAGCGGCAGGTAGCAGATGTGTTATTTGCCAAGGCATCTGCAGACGGACAGTTGCCGGCAAGTCTGGGAGAACTGTTCCCAACGGGAGCAGGAGTGACTATTACCCCTAAAACACCGTTGCATTTCGTTCCGGAAGAATACGGGCTTTCCTCTGCTCATCTAAAACGGATTGATTCCATTGCATTGGATGGTATTCGTCAGGGAGTCTATCCCGGTTGCCAGGTGGTGGTGCTGAAAAACGGCCATATTATGTTCGACAAGGCTTTCGGTACTTATACAGGCAAAGGAAGTTCTCGTGTCGAATCTACGAATATCTACGATCTGGCTTCCCTTTCAAAAACGACGGGTACCTTGCTTGCCATTATGAAACTCTACGATAAGGGACGTTTTAATCTGACAGATAAGATTTCGGATCATTTGCCGTTCTTGCAACGTACTGATAAGAAAGATATAACGATTCAGGAAATTCTGTATCATCAGTCCGGTTTACCCTCCTGGATTCCTTTCTACCAGGAAGCTATTGACAAGGATAGCTATGATGGAAGGTTATTCAGTGCACGAAAAGATGCACACCATCCGTTACAGTTGGGGACCACCTCATGGGCGAATCCGAAATTCAAGTTCAAAAGTGAATATGTTTCTTCCGTCAAAACCGGTGATTATACTGTTCAGATCTGTGACAGTTTGTGGTTAAACCGTTCTTTCCGAAAGGTGATAGAAGAGAAAATTGCAGAAGCTCCGTTAAAGCAGAAGCGCTATGTATATAGTGATGTCGGATTTATACTCTTGGGAATGTTGGTGGAACAATTGGCCGGTATGCCTATGGAAGCCTATTTGCAACGTGAGTTTTATGAGCCGATGGGGTTGGAGCATACAGGCTATTTGCCTTTACGCCGTTTTGCCAAATCGGAAATTGTTCCTTCTAATAAAGACCGTTTCTTGCGTAAAGAGACTTTGCAGGGGTTTGTACATGATGAAGCTTCCGCTTTCTTTGGCGGATTGGCCGGAAATGCCGGACTTTTCTCTACTGCCCGTGATGTAGCCCGCGTTTATCAGATGTTGCTGAATGGAGGGGAAATAAATGGTCAACGTTATCTAAGTAAGGAAACCTGCCAGTTGTTTACTACTGAAACATCGAAGATCAGCCGGCGTGGTTTAGGTTTTGACAAGCCCGATGCAGATGATCCGAAGAAAGGGAATTGTGCTCCTGCCGCACCTGCCGAAGTGTATGGCCATACCGGATTTACCGGTACATGTGCATGGGTGGACCCGGTGAATGAACTGGTTTATGTATTCCTTAGCAACCGGATTTATCCGGACGTAACGAACCGCAAATTGAACCAGCTGCACATTCGTGAGCGAATACAGGGAGCTATTTATGATGCGATGAAGAAAAAATAAAAAAAGAAAGGTAAAAGGTGCCTATATTAAAAGCTACCTTTTACCTTTTTTATTATTAACGTAATATTCTGATAGTTGCAGTCCTTTTTAGAACGATACACCCAGGCGGAAGCCGAAGTTACTCAATCCATCTACACTGTAATGCAGTACGTCAGCTTTGTTGGTACCATAGCTGTAGTACAAAGCAAAGTGCAAGCCCGGTCCGTAAACCCATGGGAATACATTGATACCTACTTCAGGAGAAGCGTAGAATCCCCAGCTGTTTTCTCTTGCTTCCAGCATATTAAAGTTAGAGCGGACTTTTGCATATTCAGCACCTAATTTAGCACTGACATAAGGTTGGAAAGATCCGCCACGATTCCACTGGTAACGTGCAGCAGCACCGAAAGGCAATTGGAAAACAGTATGCTGCTGGTCGGTAGTTACTTCACCGGCGCCCACTTGGAAGGTTTCACGACCTACATATTCATGGTTGCTGTGATAGTTCAGGAAAAGACCCAAGCCAATGTTAGGAGTCACGAAATAACCACCTTCGAAGTTCATACCCCAACCACTTGCTTTATCTGCAAAGTGATTACTTAGCGGAGCGTTGAACTACCAGTCTATATTCGCATATCCGTTGTCTGATAACTGTGCCTTAGCCGGCATAGCGAAGGCGATGGCAATAGCCGCCAAGGCTACTACCTTGAAGTATATATTTTTTCTTGTTTTCATAACAGTTGTAGTTGATTATTTGTTAGTAAGATAAGGTGACTGCGTGAATGATTGGTTGACAGCTTCTACTGCAAGAGTGCGGTTGATAGCTTTGGAACCAGTTTCAAATCCGGTCAGATAACTTGTCCATACAACAGGCAGTTTTTTACTGTCTCCTTGTTCAGCTTTCAAGTTTACCATTTCTGTCAGGAAGGAATTGGTACTATAGCTATAAGTTACAGCATACGGGTAGTACCATCCACCACCCCAGTTGCCACCCCAGTAGCCAGGTCCCCAGTATCCGGGATAACCCCACCACCATTCAGGTTGTGTGTAGCTGGTGAAATAATAAGTACTTGCGATGTAGCTCACTTGGATACCAAGATCTGCACTTTCCTGATCTTCTGCTGCTGCGTAGCCTCTAGCTTTCATGTTATCTGTATAAGCAGCCAGAATTTGTTCTGCGCCTTCACCTTCGAGATATTCCGGTTCTTTACTGTCACTAATCACCAGAATCTGGGGTGCCAGATAGAATGTAGGAACTTTGAAATCGGCTTTCTTGTCGTAGTTAGTGTATACCAGATAATTGTCATCCAGCTTACCCATGTCCGGGTCTTTTTCACATGAAGCGAGTGCAAAGACCGCCAATAAAATAGGAATTAATTTCTTCATATCTTTTATAATGTTTAGGTTATATAAAAATCGCGCCCAGGTACCTTGGGCTTTTGATAGAAACAACAAGAAAGGTGGAAAAAGGTTCAGATGGAAATTTCTTTTGCCGGAAAATTAACATATATCTTTTGCCCTGTTTAAAGAAAAACGGTGAGCACTCTGCCCCATTATCAGGGAGTTTGCTCACCGTTCATTATTTACAGATAATTGTTTGAAAATCCGTTTATTTAAACAGGGGTTTAAGTAGATCGGGTATCTCTACCTTATCAAGTTCCAGTTCATTTACTCGCTGCTTGCCCGTATGGGTCAGGTGGAAGTACATCTGTCTCCGGTCTTCGCTTCCGAGCGACCGGACGATCAGTCCTTTTTCCTCCAGTATTCGCAGCATTTTAGATGTGTGTGAGGGGCTTAGCTCGGTTTGCTTGGACAGGTTGGTAGCCGTCACTTTCTCCGATGCCTCTTTGAGGGCACACAATATCATTGCTTCATTTAGCGTTATCTGGTACATTTTTTCAAATGCTGTTTCAAAGTTTCCCATTGCTTTGAATACATCACGCATTGCACATATTGTTTTCATACACTATTTAAATATTTCATTTGTTCATTTTTTAAATAAATAGATTAACGTTTGCGTTATCCGCCCGTTCCATATACGTTGCTACACCGCCAATGGTCACCTCGTCCAGGAGTTCTTCTTGTTTGACTCCCATCACGTCCATTGACATCTGGCAAGCAATAAATTCCACACCGTTTTCCAGCGCTTGCTGGCGCAGGGATTCCAGTGAATCAATCCCTTTTTTGTTCATGATATACCGCATCATTTTTCCGCCTATTCCGCCCATACTCATCTTAGATAGTTTCAGCTTTTTGGAGCTGGAAGGCAGCATCATGCCAAACATTTTTCCGAAAATATCCTTTTCGGTTTCCGGTTTGTGCAACTTCTTGATGACGTTCAGTCCCCAGAACGTAAAGAAGATGGTGACTTTTTGTCCCGTAGCTGCTGCGCCGTTTGCTAGTACAAAAGTAGCCAAGGCTTTATCCAAATCATCACTAAACATGATGAAGGTTTTTCCTTTGCCCTCACATGAAGTAACAATATTGCACGATTTTGGTTCTCCTTTTTCTATTACAACGATAGATTTTCCTCCGGAGGTATCTTTCGAAATCAATTGATTACCCGTCGAACTGCACCATGCGGCGGCGTCGCGCGGAAAACCTGGATCGGTTGAGGTGATTTCCACCCGTTCGCCTGAAATCAGTGTATCCATTGTTTTCTTCATTTTCAGAATCGGACCGGGACACTGTAACCCGCAGGCATCCACCCGGACTGTTTTGGCAGGGGTAGCGGAAGCATCAGCTGCAGCAGTGACGGGAGCTGTAGAAACGTTGGGTTGACTGGTTTGGGAAGCGGTTTCCTTTTGTATGGGTGATTCGTCTATTTCGTTTCCATTTTCTTCCCGTATGATGATGGGAGCAGTGGCAGCCCGATAAGTCTTTAATCCTCCCGAGAGATTACGTACCTTGTCAAATCCGTGTTGTGTCAGTATACGGTAAGCAAGATACCCCCGTAACCCGACTGCACAGAATGTATAAATCATTTTATCTTTCGGTAATTCTGCCAACCGGTCGCGAAGTTCATCCAACGGAATATTCACGGCACCCGGTAAGCTACCCAATGAAAATTCATCCGGGGTGCGGACATCCAATAGGAACTTATTTTCCATTTCAATGTCTCGCAATTCTCTCCAATACACAGGATTGGTTTTGCCTGTGATGATATCTTCAGCTACATATCCTGCTAGTGCTACCGGATCTTTGGCCGAAGAGAACGGAGGAGCATACGCTTGTTCCACTTTCATCAGATCGTAGATTGTTCCCTCGTGCTTGATGACAAGTGCGAGTTCGTCAATCCGTTTGTCCACCCCATCGTAACCAACGATTTGTCCGCCATACAATCTTCCTGTCTTTTTATCGAAAGTGATTTTAATGCTCATCGGCATGGCATCCGGATAGTAACCGGCATGGGAAGCGGGATGAATGGTAGACGACATATAGTCTATCTCTTCCTGACGCAGACGCTTGCCGGGTAAGCCGGTTGAAGCAACGGTCATGTCGAAAACCTTTGCGATTGAAGTACCGATAGAGCCTTCGTAAGGAATCTTTGCTCCGAGGACATTGTCCGCAACGATGCGTCCCTGACGGTTGGCAGGTCCGGCGAGATAGTTGAGCCAAGGTTTGCCCGTGATCGGGTGGCGGAACTCGATCGCGTCACCGATGGCATAAATAGACTCGTCAGAGGTTTGCAGGTAATCGTTTACAGCGATACCTCCTGCAGGACCGATAGTCAGTTCGGCAGCCCGTGCTAGATTGGTTTCCGGACGTACGCCGATAGATAGAATAACGATGTCAGCAGAGATTGACTGGCCATTCTTGAAAGTAACTTTCAATCCTCTTCCATCCCGGCTAAAAGAGGCGACAGCTTGCTCCAAATAGAGGTTTACTCCTTTATCCATCAGATGTTGATGAACAAGTGATGCCATCGAAAAATCAATAGGGGCCATCACTTGATTGCCCATTTCCACAATCGATACTTTCGCTCCCTGTGCATGTAAGTTTTCCGCCATTTCAAGGCCGATAAATCCGGCTCCTACGACAACGGCTTTTCGTGGGGCGTGGCTCTTGATATATTCTTTGATCCGATCTGTGTCGGTGACATTTCTTAGTGTGAAAATTCCACTTAGGTCGATTCCGGGAAGAGGGGGGCGTACCGGAGAGGCTCCGGTAGATATGACTAACTTATCATAGCTCTCTTCATAAGTATCTTCACTGCTTTGCCGGATGGTCACTGTCTTTCTTTTCCGGTCAATGAAAATCGCTTCGTTTTCTGTACGTACATCTACGCGAAAGCGTGTAGAAAAGGCTTCGGGCGTTTGCACGAACAATTTATCCCGTTCCTCTATCACTCCCCCTATATAATAGGGTAGGCCACAATTGGCGTATGATATGTACTTTCCTTTTTCTAAAAGGACAATTTCAGCTGTTTCATCTACTCGTCTGATTCGGGCAGCAGTGGTGGCTCCTCCTGCAACTCCCCCAATAATAATTATTTTCATCTGTTTATAGCGTAAATAGTTTCCTGTGGAAAGAACAAACTGTATGGAAGAAATGTTCATGGATTCAGATAAAAAAAACTATATTTGCGCACCCTGTTTTTCATTCTTCTATTTAATGTAGATAAATTGTATGAATAAAATTCTTATTATTGACGATGAAGTCCAGATTCGCAGCCTTTTAGCTCGTATGCTGGAACTTGAGGGCTATGAAGTGTGTCAGGCAGGTGATTGCAAAGCTGCCCTCAAACAACTGGAAATTCAATCGCCCGACGTAGCTTTATGCGATGTTTTTCTTCCTGATGGAAACGGAGTAGATCTGGTGTTGAACATCAAGAAAATAGCTCCCAATGTAGAGGTGATTCTTCTTACTGCTCACGGCAATATTCCCGACGGGGTGCAGGCTATTAAAAACGGTGCATTTGATTATATAACGAAAGGAGATGATAATAACAAGATTATTCCTTTAATCAGCCGTGCCGTGGAGAAAGCAAAGATGAATGTCCGTTTGGAAAAACTGGAAAAGAAAGTCGGGCAGATGTACTCGTTCGATTCTATTCTGGGTGAGTCAAAGGTGTTGAAAGAGGCTGTATCTCTGGCGCAGAAAGTGTCTGTGACAGATGTTCCCGTATTACTGACGGGGGAAACAGGAACAGGAAAGGAGGTCTTCGCGCAAGCTATACATTATAGTAGTAAACGGAGCAAACAGAATTTTGTGGCGGTCAACTGTTCGTCTTTCAGCAAAGAACTGCTCGAAAGCGAGATGTTCGGACATAAGGCTGGTTCGTTTACCGGTGCGTTGAAAGATAAGAAAGGGCTTTTTGAAGAGGCCAACAACGGAACGATCTTTCTGGATGAAATCGGGGAGATGGCTTTCGAATTGCAGGCAAAGTTACTGCGTATCCTCGAAACGGGAGAATATATAAAGATCGGTGATACCAAGCCGACACGGGTAAATGTGCGTATCATCGCTGCTACCAACCGCAACCTGCAGGAGGAGATCAAAGCAGGACACTTCCGTGAAGACTTGTTTTATCGTCTTTCGGTTTTTCAGGTGCATCTTCCTCCGCTTCGTGAACGTACCGGTGATATCAGAATTCTTGCAACTGCTTTCGCCAAGAGTTTCTCCGAAAAACTTTCGTATGCCATCAATGAGATGACTCCCGCTTTTCTGGAAGCTCTGGAACAACAGCCGTGGAAAGGGAACATCCGTGAATTGAGAAATGTGATTGAGCGTAGCCTGATTGTGTGTGAAGGGGGGCGACTGGATATCTGCGACCTTCCTTTGGAAATCCAGAACACTCATTATGAATGTTCGGACGATAGTACAGGTAGTTTTGAACTGGCCGCAATGGAACGCAGACATATTGCACGTGTGTTGGAATATACGAAAGGGAATAAAACGGAAGCTGCCCGTTTGTTGAAAATCGGACTTACCACGCTGTACCGGAAGATAGAGGAATATAAAATCTGAATATACATTTTAATCAGGCCACGCACTGGCTTTCGAGAAATTGTTTGGATAGCGAACTGATTAGTTGGTTTTTATCTGTGCTGTGCACAGATAGTGTGAGCCGATGATATGTATTACAGACATATTTTCGTCCATAACCATTTCGGCATATTTGTGTAGTTCTCTTTCAATGATTCGCAGGGTGTCCCGGCTGGCCGTCAGCATCATCGAGATAGATACATTGGATGAGGCCATTGAGATGACATTGATTTGATATTTGTTGATAACTTCCAATATCTTACCCATAAACAAATATCCGGGCAATACATTCAATGAGGTAAAACGTACAAAGGTAGCCGAATCCTGTGAGAGGATGGCTTTGACACTGTTGCCTGTGTCATGGGAAGATATATAGAGGCGTTCTGTTGACAGATCGTGTGTATCGGTTAGGCGGATAACTATATTAGAGCGTGCCGCAAGGGTGATACAATCTGCGTAGAGCAGGTGTACTCCGCTGTTAATCAGTTGTTCGGCTTCTATGTAAGTTAGTGAATGTTGTTCTCGCAGACAATTCCGGTTTGCGTAGATATGGTTGATAGGCGTGGATAACAGTATTTCGTCCGCTTTGAATAGGGTGGCAAGCACTGTTGCATAGTAATCATTGCGTTGTTCGCTCATGAAGTCTATTTCACCATACACATTCCTGCAAATGGAAAGTGGGGCGATAAAAATATCTACATTTCGGTTCTCGTCAATGTATTGTTGGATAGATTCCTGAATATATGGGATGTCCGGCTTTCTTTCCAGGTTGATCTGTATAAGTTTGCCGGTATCTAATGTTTGGGCACGAAGACCCTGTTGACGTAAGCAATAAGTGAATAAATCGCTGGATAATCCGTATATTTCCGCTTTTATCATTTTATCAATCAGCAAATCTGCTTTGTCTTCTACAAGTATATGTATTTTCTTTATGCACTCCAGAATCCGGTTCTTAATTTCCTGATTTAAGTGCGAATCTGTAATGAGATGATTGGCAAGGGTACAGCAATATGCTTCGATGGCATTGACTGTGGCATGAGAAGCTTCATCTTCTTCGTGAAACCAACTGCTGGAAATAGCCTGTAACCACTCCTGTAATTGTGCCAATATAGGGACTACAGCTACATAAGGATGTTCTTTCTGAATACAATTGATTACTTGCTTCATTTCATCCTCATCTTTAATTTTCTCGAATTTACAAACTTTCATTGTTATCTGGTTATTTATTGGTTACTACTCTTTTCAAAATGATATGCCTTTTTTCAAAAGAGAAAGATATTTAAGAATCATTCCTTAGCTTTAGAATATGGTATATCTGTATAAATCAATCTGTTAATGTTGCAATCAATGTTTTTAATACATTTCTTTACTATAAGTAATCTGCTAATACCATACCACATTGGGATATGAAAATAAGATTTCTTATCTTTGTTGCGTAATTGATTGATAAACCAGTAATATTCGTCCATTTATGAAACTCTGTATCTAGCTAAGCTCAACGAATAGCATCATTTCTAACAGGGCTATTCAGCTATCCGACAGGCAACTACTCTCCTGCCAAAGAGTTTTATATCCATTTTTATAAATTTACGGAACTGTGTGCTGCTATGATGTGGTATGCCGTATCGTGTTATTTTTAAGTTGAGCAATGAATTATACATATAAGCAAATATGGCTCATCAACTTTCCTGTGATGATGAGCATTCTGATGGAACAATTAATCAGTATTACCGACGCTATTTTCCTGGGGCATGTGGGAGAAGTCGAACTGGGAGCTTCTGCGCTTGCCGGAATCTACTATTTGGCTGTTTATATGCTGGGCTTCGGATTTAGCATCGGGCTGCAGGTAATGATTGCCCGGAGAAATGGGGAACAACATTATAAAGAGACGGGACGTACATTTTTTCAGGGATTATATTTCCTGTCGGGAATGGCAATCATTCTTTGCCTATTGCTCCATTTGGCTTCTCCCTTGATCCTGCGTCAATTGATTACTTCGGATGAAATTTACCAGGCAGTGATTCATTATCTGGATTGGCGTAGCTTCGGTTTGTTATTCTCATTTCCTTTTTTAGCTTTCCGGTCTTTTCTGGTAGGGATAACAACGACCAAAGCATTGTCCGTGGCAGCTATCATGGCTATCTGTATCAATATTCCTTTTAACTATCTGCTGATATTCAAACTGAATCTGGGTATATCCGGGGCGGCGATGGCTTCTTCTTTGGCAGAGTTCGGAGCTTTTATCGTACTCCTATTATATATGTGGGTGAGGGTAGATAAAGTGAAATATGGGCTGAAGGTCGTTTATGATGAGAAAGTGTTAATAAAGTTGTTGAGGATATCTGTATGGAGTATGCTTCACTCTTTTATCAGCGTTGCTCCCTGGTTTCTGTTCTTCGTTGCTATCGAGCATCTGGGAAGGACAGAGCTTGCTATTTCCAATATTACTCGTAGTGTTTCTACCGTCTTTTTTGTGATTGTCAACTCTTTTGCATCCACTACTGGTTCATTAGTCAGCAATCTAATTGGGGCGGGGCAGGGGAAGGAACTTTTTCCCGTTTGCCATAAAGTTCTTAGGTTGGGTTATGCCGTGGGAGTTCCATTGATAGTTATGACTCTTTGGGGTAACCAATGGATTATCGGATTTTATACGAATAATGAGGAGCTGGTGAGACTGGCTTTTTATCCTTTTATAGTCATGCTGTTGAATTATGCTTTTGCATTGCCCGGATATGTTTATGTCAACGCTGTTACCGGTATGGGAAAGACGAGACTCGCTTTTGTCTTTCAGTTAAGCACTATTTTGATATACTTGGTTTATCTATATCTGTTAAGTGAATGTTTTCATGCTTCCTTGACTGTGTATATGACGGCAGAATATCTGTTTGTTATTCTCTTGGGGATGCAATCTATCATTTACTTAAAGAGGAAATCCAACTAGAATATGTATTTTTGTACTTTCAATACTTGATACTTTCTCGAAATGACTGAAGATATAAAGAATAAACTTTTAATGTGTGCGGAGATGTATCATCGCGCAGACTTTATACAAAGTGACCCGGTGCAGTTTCCCCATCGTTATACGCTGAAACAGGATATCGAAGTCAGCGGTTTGCTGACGGCGATTATGAGTTTTGGCAATCGCAAACAGATCTTGAAGAAAGCGGAAGAGCTGCACGGGCTAATGGGAGATTCGCCTTATCAGTATGTACTGTCCCGTCAGTGGGAGAGAGATTTCCCATCGGGAGCAACCGGTAGTTTTTATCGGATGCTGTCACATGCTGATTTCTATGGATATTTTCAGCGATTATACATTGCTTATACACAGTTTGAAAGTCTGGAAGAAGCCTTGAAGACATACCCCGGAATACCGATGGAAAAGCTATGTGCATTTCTTGAAGTCTCTGCCAAAAGTCCTCAAAAGAAACTGAATATGTTTTTGCGTTGGATGATTCGCCGGGACTCGGCGGTCGATTTGGGCATTTGGGAGAGTTTTGATCGCAGGGATTTGATTGTCCCTTTAGATACACATGTATGCCGGGTGGCACATTATTTCAAGTTGACAGATACGGAAACTTTTTCTTTGAAAAATGCCCGCCAGATAACGGCAGCATTGGCTAAAGTTTTTCCAGATGATCCTTGCTTGGGCGATTTTGCTCTGTTCGGATTAGGGGTGAATGGGGAGATTTAATGTATAATCTGATAAAATGAAATTTTTGATTATAATCGAAAAATTTGAGAGTTGTTAAAATACTGTTAGGGTAATTCATTGATATTTATTCTGCCTAGTTTTTTTGGGGGGGAAAAGCAATTTTCCGAAAAGAGGGTATTAAGTCTCCTAATAGTCATCATAATTCCACATTTATTTTATAGGAGTGTTCCAACTTTCTTGATGACCTTATTGAGTACTTATAACTATATAAATACAATTTTAGTAATGTTGAAGGATTATACGGTAGTGTCCCTTCTGATTGAAGTTTGACATGTTTAACTCCAGCTCATTTATAGACAAGATATCCACAAATAAATCGATAACCCTTACCCTAGAATTGGGTGCAACTAATTGTTCAAGTGCTGTCATTCGAACTTGATTCCTGTTTTCTCCTACTATGTAGTTTATAGATATATTGTTTAGTTTCTTATCCATAAATATACGAAAAATAAATGATAATTCAATATAGCTTCTAAGTTTTTTGCACAGACTCCTGAAGGCTTACTTTGTTTTGAGAGTGTGGGGATTGAAGAGGTAATGAGTGCATTCTTTGTGTTTAATATTATAATTCATGGATGATAATTTTTTATCTTTGTATTAGGAATCATTTATTTTTTGTATTTAAATTTTGTATAGGTATGGTAGACGTTTTGACAAAAGAGCAACGGCGGAAGTGTATGTCGAATATTCGTAGTAAAAATACGAGGCCGGAGATTCTTGTGCGGAAATATCTATATTCCCAAGGTATTCGTTTTCGTGTTAATGTGAAAAAGTTGCCGGGCACTCCTGATATTGTGTTGAGAAAGTATAGAACAGTGATCTTTGTAAATGGCTGTTTCTGGCATGGACATGAAGGGTGTAAATATTATGTTTTGCCAAAGACTAATACAGAATTCTGGAAAGAAAAAATAGAGAAGAATAAAGTACGAGATTTAAAAGAACGAATGCAACTTCGAAGTATGGGATGGCATGTTATCCTATTATGGGAATGTCAATTGAAAAGTAAAGTCCGGGAAGCAAATTTGAAAGGGTTATTGTATACATTGAATAAAATAATATTGGAAAATTATAAATAGACATTCTTCTTATTACTGCTTTCAATGAGAATTTGTGTGAGGATATGCTAGATTTGTTCGTGATATATATTATGTAAGCATTCGGGAGTCTTCCAAAAGTAGTTTTTGCACAGACTCCCGAATGCTTACTATATTATTATGAATGAGAAGTAATGTACACTGATTAATGATAAGCTCATAGGAGAACTCACACCTGAATTTTGTCCGTTTCCATGACTACCTCATTGTAAGATGGAGCAGAAACCGATAAGGGAGTGCAAGGCCTTCTAAGGTGAAGAGTACCTATTTACAATATGGTTTCGAACTCCTAACTTCTCTTGCTAATAGTAGAGCTCGATTCTCTATTATATGGGGAATTTATTAAGAGCTAACTTTAGTCTTCGAGAACATTTTACGTTAAATTTCAATTCCAAAACGCCTCAATTTTTTCAATGACTCATATGCGTGTAAGATTGCTTGTTCTTTAATGAGCTCTTTTTGGGTGAATGAAATGTTAACAGATTTTAGATTTGCCATTTCTATATTAATAAAAATCTGTTTATGTTCAGCTATGGCAAATATTCGTTCCCATTCGTTTTTTGTGAGACGAGAAAGACGGTCGTAGATGTCTTTCAGCTCGAACATTTCTGTCTCTTCGAGCTTTGAAAGCGCTTTTATTTCGTCTATTAGTTCGGGTTGATTTTCGAGGAAAATTAGAACCTTCTGTCCAAAGTTAATTTCTTTATTGGTTAGGTTCTTAGCTTTTTTTATGCATGCCCAAACATCATAAGCACTCATATACGGTAGTTCTTCGGGCTTGTTTTTTTCTATGTATTGTTTCAGCCCATCCCAAAATTTTAAGCCAAGTTTATATATTTTTCCTACTTTGTAAATATAGTCTTCAGCGGGATTTTGAGAATTTTCTTTTTCTTTTTCACGTAAATCTCGATCTTCTTCCGAGACAATATCTTCTTCTAAAATTTCAAGCAAATTTTCAGGATATTTCATTTCTTTGAGTTTATTCCACGAAGTTTCGCGCTTTGCATATTCAGAGATTAACTGCCCACTTGCTTCTCTTTGTAAATGCTCGAAAACAAAGACTATTAGTTTACGTAATTGGCAGATTATTCTTTCATTAAGCTTTTGTTCATTATAAATCTTCCATAAGTCAATTCGATTTTTTGTTAAGTAGTGAAAATACGAAACAGTGTAAGCAACTGTAAATGCTTTCAAATTAGTATCTCCAATTGCATTAACCCCTTTTCGTCCAAAAAGTTTATCGGTTGTTTTGAAAATTATAGCATTAGCAATAAGTCTTTTATAGAAATTCTCACCTGGAAGTTTGTTTTTATCGACCAATTCTTTGATTTTCTTGATGTATTGAACAAAGTTTTTCTGAGAACCTTGGGAAACAAAATGTGGTTCTTGCTCCCAAGTATTTATGAATTTAGCTACATCAGACTTAATAAATTTTTTGTCAGATGGATTTTGTTCTTTAAATTTCTTCTGTTGTGCAACTGTTTGTTTGTTTAAGGTTTCTCTGTATTGTCCGTTGGTGCGCTCAAAGAACCATAAATATGATTGATTTCTGTTTTCTGGGTTTACAACATATTTTTTTCTTGATAAACTTTCTATTTGAATAAAATATGGATTGTTCGATGATAAATCAAGTTCCGATACTTTGTTTTGGCTGTTGGCAAAGCGTGAGATATTGGGTACTTCAATATTTTTTAGTTCTTTGTCTTTAATAATTGTAAGTTTCATTTGAACAAAAATTTTGCTCAAATCAGCATCTTTGTATTTTTTTTGAGTATGGAAAAGGGACGCTGTCGTTTGTCCGCCATTTACGATTTGAAAGTCGTTTAATTTTGTGATAATTATCTGGTTGTCAATGAACTCTGTTTCCACGGTTTCGGCTGTGGCTGAAATCCCATTATTATAGGGTAGAAACATTTGTGGCTTTTGACGGATTGTATCTCTAATACCTTTGTTAAATTTGCCTGCTTGTCCGAGAAATGCACGTACATTGCTTTCTAAAAGTTCGTTGGAGTATTCTTTGTAAAGCTTTGCCAAAATTTCACCAGGAACTATTGCTAAATAGCAATCATACATTTCATCTTCGATTGGAACTTGTAAACATTGCAACCCCTTTCTGTTATTAGCAAATTGTTTGAAGTCAATTTCTATTGGTTCGTGAATACTGTTCGTTTCATTGATTTTAAATAGTCGTGAAATATCCCAAGTTTCAATTTGTACTTCAATTCCTGCAATATCAAATTTTTCTTTTTCATGGTTCGAAAAGCCATTTATCAGAAAAAATACTTTAATTCTATCGAATTCGGTAGCTTGATTTTCAATGATTTTTATAAGTTGTATTAGTTCGGTTTGTGAGGCATCAAGGTAATCTATATGACGTTTAAGTGCTGCGTTTATGAAGCGTTTAATTTGATTAATTGCTTTCGTGTAATCTTCTTTTGAAATATTGTAGTTGTACGCGATTTGGTCGTCTGTAACGAAGTTTGTGATAAATAAAATTAATGTTGTGTAACAAATTTTGTTATTATCGTCTTTGAATTGGTCTTGTAGACAATATCCGTTTAATTTCCAATCAATTCCGCCTTGTCGATTGGGATGAATATATGATAGAACTCTTGCTCCTTCTGATTTACCAATTGATTCTAAAACTTCAATGCAGTACTCAGTAAACTTATCTTCAAAACTAGCTCCTTCACCGTCAGAGTAGACAAGCGAGGCAACATTAGATTTTACTTCTTCAATATAGTTTTGTAACACTCTTTCCATAATTAAATTTTAGTAAGCAGAGTTTCAATATCTATTGTAAAATTTTCGATAGCAGATAGTTCTATTGAATATTTTACATCATAAATACATAATGGGATTTGGCTTTTGACTATTTTAGGAAAATCGTTTGTAATTTCAAAAATAAACGTTTTTTTTAATGAATACATTTTGTCATAATGTGATTTGTCATTTTCCAAATAACCGATTAACACTAAGTTTTCGTTAAAGAACCTGAGGTCATCTGGATTTGTGAACTTTTTACGAATTTGTGTAATCAATGAATTTAGCGAGAATCCATTTTCTTTTACTTCTTCGGCAGTATAGAGTATCAAAAGTAATTCATTCAAATTTTGTGTATCTAATTGTCTTTCACTTGAAATAGTAACTTTCGGAGTCTTAGCAGAAGTAAATTTTACTTCAATTCCAATGCTGCCAAAAATGAAGTCTTTGTCTTTGAAATCTGCACCTGTCCAAGCGTTGAGTATATTCGTAATAGATTTATTGTTGTCAAGCAAATAATTGATGAACATTAATTCACCAATAAGCCCTTTTTGCTGTTCACTGTTAAGACCATTAAAGTTAATTTTATCAAAAAGTCTTTTCCATTTTGCAATCACATTCAGTGTTTGTGTAAGCGCTTCGTTTTCTGTAACACAATTGAAAATGTCTTCTAAAATATTTTGTATGAATAGTGAAAAAATGTCTTTTAAGTCATTGTCTAATAAATAAATATTGAGTTCATAAGAACTTTCCAATTCTATAAAGAAAATCTCAACACCTCTAAAGTGGTAATTCTTGAGCTCGGGAATCTCTACGGTTTGGGATAGAGAGAGAATAAACAAATATTGTCTTGTAATATAATTAGTTGCAGCGTAGCAATTCAGATGTGATATATCATTGATTTTTGTTTTAATGATAATATCACCTGTTGGTTTGTGGCTGTCCCAAATTGTTCTTATATTTATCATAACATATTAATCGTTTGTGTCGTCATCAAGCATTAGTTCTTGCTCTAGATTGGGATTGATAGCAGCTGTATATGACACTAGTTCTTCGTTTTCTATTTTTGGAAAATGCAAACTGTATCCAATAATTGGAATACCGTTGCTAACATTTTGTGTTCCACGCTCGTCCAATGCGTAAATTAACAAAAGTCCTTTCTTTTCGCTTGCACGTTGTTCTTTGATTTCAATGTATGACATTTTTGAATAATCTTTTCTGTTGTCTAAATCTACATAACGGTCACCTGCATGGTCGATTTGACTTTTAGAAATTAAATAAAACTCACCATCTCTCCCTATTTGTTGGTTACGAACACTACAACCCATTGTAATTTTGTTTTTATTGTATTCCAGTTCATAAGTTGCAACATCTTCGTTAGTCTTTCTTTCTGTGCGTGGGGTATTTCCTTTGTAATCGATAAAAACTTTCTTTTCTGTATTGGAAATTATACAAATTGCCCATTCCGAAATATTTTGTTTTTTTGCTTGTTCTTTTATATAATAACTAATTGTAGCATGAGTTATACTTGGTTGATCAATTTGATAATTGTCTAAAAACTCACAGAGTGCATTAATATCTACATTTTTGAAAAACAATTTTTGTATCTTATTTTCAGTTTTTAATCTTATAATATTCTCGTCTGTAATCCCAATTCTTGTAATGAGATTTTTTAAAGTCTTAAAATTGTTTTGAATTGCTTCCTTTGTTTTTAAAAGCAAATAAGTTTGTGGATTCCATCCCGATAGTGAGATGAAATATTGTTCTGTAAAGTGCATTTTTACAACACTTGTGATTGTCAATAATCCAGGGTGGTTACGTACTTTCAAACGAAAATCTTTTGGACGTTTCAGCGCAGCCGTCATTTCATCAAAGTCGTTTCGCATTTCTTCGGTTGCCATTGTGATATGGTTAAACCATTGAAAAATTTGGTCAGTTGTAAAAAGTCTACATAGGTCTACATATCCTGGACGGTAGCCAAACCAACGTCCCATTTGCATAAGTGAGTCATACATTCGGGTTGTACGTATATAATAACTTACCGAAAGCCCTTCTAATGTAATTCCTCTTGATAAACGACTTCCACCGACTGCAATTACTGAAAATCCGTTTTCGTATCGGTTGTAATCAATTTCTTCAATGTTGTGGTATTCAAGATTCGTAGTTGAGCGTGTACCGTGAACTGCGCGAACTTCAATTTTCGAGACGGCTTTTTTGAGTTCGGATTTCACTTCTTCCCAAGTATGCTGTTTTATTCTGATATCTGTATAATCAAGATTTTCAAGTACGTTTTGTGTTGTTGGCGAAAAGTCATTTATGTAAATATCTTTGATCTCATTCAGGATTTTTCTATCATCGCTCAAAATTGCGTTATTAAATTCTCGTACTTTTTCATTTACAAGATAAGCCACCCTGTCAATCCAACGTACGAGTAATGCAACATGAACAAGCATTGAATTATGCTTGTTTTTCTGTCCTCGCAAACGGCGTATTGCACATGTAAGAATAAATGATTTTATCGCACTTTCCAAACTTGGTGGCAAATAAATTGGTAAGTCATCTTTGTTTTCTCGATTTATCGTTCTGAAAAATGGGGGGTCGTAATCATTGACTTCTCTGTAAATGTCAAGTGGCTCTTTTGTAAGTTCAGGTATTGGATTTTCGTAACCGAAAATTTTTGAAGCACCAATATAGTTTGAAGGTGCTTTGATGTTTATGATGAAATCTCTAGGAAATAAATCCTCTCCGATTTTATAGTTTTTGCCTTTTATGCTTGTAGTTAATGTTTCGTTAAAATCTTGTGGAATAAATAGGTTTGCATAAGGTGTTGCTGTGTAACCAATAAACGTTTTTTGATTAAAAATATTTAGTAATGTACGAATTAAACGGTTGATGGTTTTGATTTCGTTAATATCTCGTGTTGCATTTACAGAAGCAGAATCAGCTTCATCGTCAATGATTAAAGCAGGAACATTAAAAAGTTTTGGTGTTCCGTCTATGTTTTTTATATTTATATCTTTTGAGAACCAATCAATCAAGTTTTCGAGAATACTTTTGTTCTTTTTGATTACGAAAACGACAGGGTTATTTCCGATTGGGATATTTAAACGATTTGCAACAGCTTGGTTAAAATCGCCTTCATCGTTATTTTTGTAATATGATGAAGTGAGCGAATAAATATCTGTTTTTACATTGAATTTTCCGACTCCAACAACCCTGTTTTCTCTTTCACGTATAAAGGCCGAGCTATTTCTGCCAATGTAGCCGTAATCTATACGCTCTTGTGTTTGTCGGCGCAATGAACTGATTGTACCTGCAATAATAATAATTACTTTATAACCTGCATCGGTAGCTTTATTAATAAGCCCAACATAATTTGAGGTTTTACCGGATTGAACGTGTCCAACGACCATTCCTCTTCTGTCCCAAGCACCTGCGTTCTTTGGATTAACACATTTGTCTAGAATTCTATCTGTAAAATCATCCAAGTCGTTAACGGGAAATGAAGGGTCCTTTTCGGACATATAGAGTTTATATCTGTTCCAAAGTTCAAAATTAATATTTGCCTTTTCTTCATTTAGCCACGGTTCAATGTCGTCTGATAAAATTGTAATATCGCCTTTACCAACACTGAAATCAGCTCGCAAAATTTCAAATAATTCTCTTTCGTCAAATTGTTGTCCTTCAATGATATTCATTGCGGAAACTTTGTTGATGACTTGCAATAAAATTTTGTCTGTTATCTCTTCTTTGTAATGTGATAACAATGTGTGTGATATGGCTCTTGCTGAATCTAATAAACTGTTCATTTTAGATATTCGTTGATTAAGGGAAACATATTGAAAGGTGTTGCATTCATGATTTGCTGTTGTGCAATCGTTTTGGGAATTCCTTGTGAAACTTTGATTTTATATAATTCTACTGCCAATGCAATGAGTTCATCGCTCGGTATTTCGATTTGCTTTTCTAATTCGTGATATGAAGGATCTTCATTTTGATTACTCAAAATAAGCTCTATTGGTACATTATTTTCCAACAATTTAAGAGCTTTATTTACTAATTGAGAACTTTCTGCAATTAATGCACTAATAATAGGATGTTTTCGATTGATTTTGTATTTTTTTAGTCCTTCTCTTGTGATTTCATCTTTCCAAAGTGGTTCATAATTAAGATTTTGATAGTCTGAACTCGTTTTTTGTCCCCGCCAATTATAGCGTTGTGCTGATTTCATAATTGCAATTTTTGCAATTCGTGTAAGTTCTCTACGTATTTCTATTGGTGGTGTTGCTGTGGATTTCTTGATGTCAAGTTGCCAATTGAAATCGTTTGAATTTGTAAAATTTATTGCGATTCTGGCAAGTTTTGAGTAATCTCGTTTCTTTTCTATTCCGAGCCAATCACCAGCAACGAGTAAACGATCACCACGATAAATATAGAACCCTTGTTGTTGAAACCAGCCAAGAGATCCACCTGATCTTTCATATTCTACTTTTCCAATTTCTGACATATGTGGAAGTATGAAATAGGTAATCTCAACATTGCTAAAGGTTTCAGGCTGTCCCATTTCAGGTTTCGGTTCGAGGTTTAGTAAAAAAGGATTATATGCTTCAATTTTTTCATTTTGAAATAATATTGTGATTTTTCCCTTTTCAATGAATTTATGAAAAACGATACTTAAATGTTGTTTCACATTCATCATTTCTTGATAAAAAGCATTTTTAACGTTTTCATTACTTACTTCAGCGTTTCCTACAATTCTGTCTAACTTTTCCCATAAAACCAAAGTACCTGATTTTTGGTTATCAATTCTCTTAACAAAAGAACTGTCAGAAACATGGTCTAATAATCGCCATTCATTTTCTTGATTGACAAAATCTATGTCCCAACAACGCTTTATGGTTGCGTGGTTTATCTGTTTTGTTATACAAGTCAAGCGTTTGCATTGAGAAAAAGAGGCGGTTTTTAAACCCATTCCAAAACGTCCTAAATCATTAACTGCTCTTTCTTCTTCAGGGTTCTTACTTCCTGGTGTCATTGCAAGTACTAGCTCTTTACAATCCATTCCATTTCCGTCATCTGAAATCAAAATATATGAAGTTTTGCCATTCCATTCATATTCAATACTAATCTCTTTTGCATTTGCTGAAATACTGTTATCAATTATGTCTGCGATGGCGGTACAGACATTGTAACCAAAACTTCTATATGAATTGATTGTTGATTTGGGGCTAGGGATTGCTATTTCTGCTTTCGTGTATTCCATTTTTACAATAATTGTTTTTTTAATTCTTCTGCAATTTTATGTGCCAAAACTACAGGAACAGCATTACCTATCTGCTTAAATGCTGCGCTTCTACTACCTTCAAAATAGAAGTCATCTGGGAATGATTGCAGACGTGCAGCTTCTCGAATGGTTATTGAACGTACATTTTCTATTGTTGGGTTTAATGTTGGATAAATATAATAATGTCCGTCCATCGAAATATGGGCAACAACGGTATGACAACAACCGTAAGGATCAACTACTTGAAAACGGTTAAGAAATGATTTTTTGTTTTTATGTTTTTGTAAATAATCTGGTAATTTAGCGTAGTTTATTCTCTTTTTTTCATTGAGCCATAATTCTACAGCTCTACGGTATATTTCTCTGTCATTTTCATTATGTGGACGAGCAATATGCTGTGTTGTAAAGTCAAAATCATGGTTACGAATATTGGATTTTTTTAGATATTCCATATTTGAAAGAGGCTTTGTATATTTTACAGGAGCACACAATTGTCCTTCACCATGTTTTCTTTCGGGCAAGTCGGTAAACAAATCTTTCAAAACTTCATAACGATTCTCTTCTTTTTTTAATTCAGGATAATGAAATGATGTATTTTTCTTCCAACCTACAATAATGACCCTTTGTCTATTTTGCAAAACTCCATGTTGTGAAGCTATTTGTATATGGTCTTCCATTATATACCCTGCTTTATCTACCAATTGTTTCAAATCTTCAAAGGGCTGTCCTTTTTTGGCAGTGCGGATACCCAGAACATTCTCAAACACAAACATTTTTGGCTGATATCGTTCTAAAAATTTAACATAGTATTTGTATAATTCATTACGAGGGTCATTTTCTACAGCTTTTCCCATTCTAGCTCTTCCCGCAACTGAATATGCTTGGCAAGGTGGTCCACCAACAATGATATCAATATGTTTGTCTTTTATTAATTTATCAACTAGTTTGAATATTTCATTAATTGTATTTTCGCCAATTTCGGACTGAATTACGGTACTAATTACTTCTGGCGGAACTTGTTCCCACAGTTTGTTTCCGTCTTCCTTCTCCTGCTTCTCGCAAAGATATTTTTTATAAATTGATAGTTTATTTTGGCTTTTTAGCCAATGAAAAGCGGAGCGTGTCTTTAATGTGTTACATGCGCATTTGTTCATTTCAATATGTGCCAAAGGGATATATCCGGCTTGGATAAATCCTTCAGATAAACCTCCTGCACCAGCAAACAAGTCTATGAAGTGTAATTTGTTCATTAATTTCACTTTGTTGTCATTTTGAGTACAAATATAGTAAAAATATTTCGATTACCTTCTTGGATTATATATTTTTATTCTCTATAAACTTTAATCATCCTTTATGTTTAATCTTTCAATTCTTAATATTTATGTCTCTGTTTTTTCATAATGCTGTTATATAAATGCTTATTTTATCTGATAATACTTTCATTTGTTTGTATATTATTGGTATCTGTTTTTATTTTTAAAATGAGAATAAATCTGTATTATTGTAAATATATATAAAGAGGCTTTTTAGGTGAATATGTATACTGTTTTTTGTGAGATTATTTATATATGATTTTATGCTTTGTACTTCTTTGTGAGAATTGATTTATTATTGGAACGTTTGTGTGGTTCTGTACGGATTAAACGTAATCAGTATGTTAATCATACTCTCTTTAATGGTGTTGATGATAATGAGAAAATCAGGGATCGCAAGCGAAACGTGGATGTCTAAGACGTTTTTTTATTATAGTAATGGCTATTTCTATTTATGATAGTAGTCGCTTGTCTACTGATGAGAGTTTGTAAAGAGCTTTGTTTTATTGGTTGATGGAGAAAAAGAGGAGGAACAATCGAAAGTACAAAATAGAGCTCGGTTATATCATTCAATTGCTGATTGTTGTTTGCAAATAGTGAGGGGGAGACTAATCTACAAAAGGTGGATTAATAGAAATGGTATTCTTATAGCTGTATGGTAAGAATATTGCACAAGATGATATTTAAGGTGGAAGAGAATATGCTCAAACTTACAACCATAAAATTGTTATAAAAGAAAAACTTGAATAGGCTCTTTATTCTATATCGTCTTTCCATTACTCGACTTCCACGGCTTAGTCTCTTTATTTAGAAATTTATATTATATGAACAGAATTATCATAGAAATGAAAATCATAACAGTTTAGGAACTATTTCTTTGGTTTTCGGTGTAAATTATTTGTTAAATAATTTGGATGTAATCAATCATTGGAATACTCAACATACTCATCAACTATACTATCATTCATATGTTCTAAATGAGGTTCTTTTTTAATTCTTTCACTGATTCATAAGAAATGAAAGTGCATATTTCCGCGAGGGGACCTTTTTCAATAAAAGCAGAGACCGGTCGGTTGATTTGTTCGAATATAGCTTCTCTGCGTTCAATGGAAGCAACGATGTGAATTTTTATGTCAAGCATTGGTTGAAGGGCTAATAAGTTAGCCATTCTTAAAATACCGGAGTAAATGGCGGTTGTTCCTTCTACCTCAAACGCTCTGACTATGGAATGTCGTTTTATCCATAATACATCTATATTCTCTATAGCTTTAAGAGTTGGACCATCAAACACTAATGGTAGATTTTCTAATAAAGTATTATTTTGTAATGGCTTCCACTTGTTTAAGACTCTACTTCTGTCTGATTTGGGCAACCAAATTTTATAGCCCAGTTTTTCACCTATTTCGGCTAAAGTAGCTTGTATTTGAATAGATTCTCTTTCTTCTTTACTTGTATTGGCTTTATTTTGTGATGTTTCATCAGGTATTTCTATGACCGTTTCTTTTTCACTGGAAACTCTGACCTTTATCAATGAACGTACTTTTTTCTTTTCAGCTTCTGAAAAAGAATAGTCTTTCATTTCAGATTGTTGTTGTAAAATAACTTGTTCAAGGTGTTCACAATCTTCTTTTAGCCAAAGTCTGGGACTGGAAAATACCATATAAGTCCAGCTGGTACTATCACTTGATAACTTTTGGGTAAATGATTCCAAATGATATTTTCGTGTATGGGGAATACCTTTTGCTAACGGTAGCCATGCTATTGGTCTTACTTTGAATCTCAATGTGAAAGGATCATCTTCTTGAGTAAATATAGGTTTTGAATCTATAAAGAAATTGCTTGTGATTTCTAAAATTCCGATAAAGCGTTGAATTTTTGTGCAATAACATATAAATTTATCACCAATGTTTATATGTTGGTTTTCTACGTATGCTTTACGGGATATACGGAATCCACTGATCTCTTGGTCAGATTCAGAAAATGCCAATGCAGTGTTAAGAGAAGAGAGATTTATATAGTATTTCATAGCTTTATGTCTTATTTTTGACAAACTTGTGAAAAGTATTTTTGATAATTATAATGTTTGATTGAAAAAGTTTTTGTTTTCATATAATGATTATTTTCCTTTCATCATCTTCCTCCACCTCTGAAACCCTCTTATCAAACTTTCTTCTTCCACTAATTCTACCATATTATAATGTTCAACGAAAGTTTCCATCGACTTTTTGAACATGATGCCATGGCAGTATTTGTTGTCTAGTAGAAATTCGTAAAGTTCGGCCTTCATTTCTACTTCCATTGCCTTTTCGATGATAAGTGCACTGTCATGACCTATATAATTATATACATTTGGATTTTTACCGTTTCTTGGGTGGGGGAGAGTGAAAGTGATATTTCCGGTTTCGTGCCATGAAATATTGGGAGGATGGGGAGTGGAGAGTTGGTGGAGGAAGTGGTAGATGGGGTGGGTGTCGAGGAGATGGATGGCAGAAAGTGCGGAGGAAGAACGGTCTGGGGGGAGGTCAAGGTGATTTTTGTAGCGTGTGTACATGTAAGCCGCTAGATAGGGTTTGATTTGAAAAGTAACTGTAACCATTGTTTTTTAGATTTGATTTGTAAAATAATTGCTGTTAGATTGTAATTTTTTGATATTGATATTTTTTTCTTGTATTGAAAAACTTTGCTGAAAGTATATGATTGAATGAACTGGGTAATTCGTTGTATAATAGTGCTTTATATGTGCCTAATTTCCTTTAAAACCAACTGGTCGTTTCTTTAAAAGAAACGACCAGTTGCATACAGAGAAACGCCCTCTTCCTTTTAAAGGGAGAAGTTGTTTGGAAGTTAGGTTAATAAAACTATGCTTGTTGCTTTTGATTTATTGTTATAGGATGCAATTTATTTGATTAGAAATGTATTGAAATTTCGTATTTATATTGAATTTTGGCTTATATACATTCTGAATGTATATAAGCCAAATAGTATAAATGGAATAGTTGTTTTGAAACTATGCCTTAAGAATAGTACAATAGAAAAAAGTTAATAAGAAGGTAAGCATTGAAGAACTTCTTGCTTTGATACAGAAAAATTGCGGTGAGCATTAAATCGTTTTAAGACTAGAATACCTACTTTACGTGTGCTGACCTCGTCAGGGAAGGGAATTGCTGTATCAATAGCCGGGATAGTGGGTTGGTATATCAAAACCTTCTGCTTCATGACAATTTGATATCCCCAACCATTTTTGTATTGAAATATTTCCAGTTCAGCTTTCGGTTCTCCTTCATCCTCAATTACCATAATTGAGTGATGAAGAAGAATGATGGTTAGTAACGACAGTAAACTAATCCAAAGTATGCAGGTGCTGATTTTGATATTAATTATTTTCATAATTGTCATCGTCATATTCGTATGGATGAAGTTCCCATATGTCGTCAAAGCGGTAATTATTGCTTCTGCCTGTAACGATGAAACCTTTGTCACCATTAGAGAAGGAGGCGGTTGCTGTGCGTGGAGCACCTTTGAATTTGGCAACTTCTTCCCATAAATCATTAGTAGGAGAGTATTTCCAAGTATTGCTGCGTAAGTCAGGCGCTCTACCACAGGTTAGGTATGCTTGCCCGTCAATGACAAAGGCAACTCCGTAAATTCGTGTGATACTGTTATATTTATTGTCGTATGTTGCATCCGAGGTATCTGTGATATCACGAAGTTGAATCCAACGCTTTTGAGAAGGATCATATTTCCAGAAATCTTTAACGTATTCACCATTATTGAACCCGGCACAAACATAAGCAATATCATTTATCACAAAGCAGGCAGCTCCTCGACGTTTACTTCCACCTAGGCTGACAATTTGTTCCCATGTATCAGTTTGCGGATCATAACAATAGAAATCTTTCAGATAGTTTCCGTCATAGCCGCTACCTAGATAACCTTTATCTGATAACCCAAATGCTGTGGCATCATTTCGCGCGCTACCCGGATAATCCTTTTTTGAACTCCATACATTCGTGCTCGGATTATATTCCCAGAAATCATTGTAGTAGTTTTTTCCGTCATAACCTGTTCCAAAGTATCCTTTGCCACTAACAGAAAATGCTGTGGATGAACTACGGGAAGTTCCCGGGAAAGAAGCTTTTTGTGTCCAAAAGTCGAGTTCCATATCATATTCCCATAGATCATTCAGGTGTTTTCTACCGTCATAACCACCGGTGAGATACCCCTTGTTACCAATAGTGAAAGAGGTTGCTTCTCCACGTGCCAGGCCGTCAAAATCGGAAACACGATACCATTTACCCATTAAATCTTCATCTTCGTCATCGTTACTACAAGAAACTGTGATAACAGAGAACATTGTTAACAGAAGTGCTAATAAATTTTGATGTTTCATCATATTATACATTGTTATTATTTTATGGATACAAAAGAACAAGGCTTTCACGTGCTTGACAAATCGAATCGGTAAGCGTCTGGATTTATGCCGTAAATTGAGTATTTGAGAAGGTAAACGGCTTTGCTATATTTAATACATGTTTTGCCTTTGTTAATGGCATGTTGCCGGAAGATATGTATTGGTTGGCGGGATAAAATTGTATGAATGAATGCTTATTCCCTCTTTTGCCGCAAAAATAGAATATGCATAAATTGTTGATTGTTATTGGCTTTTGTTTAGTCACATTTTTAGGAGTGATATCGTGCTATGATGAGCGCAATACTTTTGGGGACAGATTGGTTGATTCGGATTTACGCAATATAAGTATGGATACAAGTACCATTGTCATGACTGCTGTGCTGATAGATTCTTTGGAAACTTCCGGCAAACAGGTTGTTCTTGCGGGAAGATATGTGCATCCGGTATGGGGGAAGGTCTCTGCTGCCAGCTACATACCTTACGTGCGACCCCAATATTCGACAGAAGCGGATGTGACGGTAAAGTTTGACTCATTAATGTTGGTACTTTCCAGTAATGGCGATTTTGTTGGTGATACGACTTTACAGCAACGATATTCTATTCATTTACTTACGGAGAAAATTATTCTGAATGACAATGGTTATTTGTATAATAATTCTTCATTTGCTTATGAATCCGAACCGATGGCCAGTTATTCTTTTATACCTAGACCTCATGTTACAGAGAAACTGGAAATACGTTTGCCTGATGAGTTAGGACAAGATTTGCTGACTCGTTTTCACAACCATGATGAGTCTGTTGCTATCAATCATTTTGAAGATTATTTTAAAGGGATTGTTATAATGCCTGATGAAAAGCAAAGTTATTCATTGCTGAGTTTTCAAGTTTCGGATTCATTGTCGGCTTTGGTATTGCATTATCATATTGAAGGGGGATATGAGAATCAACAGAAGCTGGTTTTCTCGCCGAATACAACTACGCAATTTAATCAGTTGATACATGAACGCCACGGTACTCCCATGGAACCTTATCCGTTGAAAAAGGTAGAAATACCTTCTGAAAAATTAGGAAATCGTGGAATATTGTTCAGTGGTATCGGCTGGTACACTCGTCTTGAATTTCCTTATCTTAATAATATTATGGAACAGGGAGAGTATATACATATCGAAAAAGCCGGATTGAAAATATATCCTGAATATGGGAGTTATTCGGGATATAATGCGTTGCCGGATAGTATCTTTCTATACATAGCAGATGAAAATAATGTAGTGACTGATGCTGTAAAAGACTATTTAGGAAAGCAAGTACAGGGTGGAAAGCTGGTGAAGGATGATTTGTTTCTCGGAAATACATATTACTATTTTGATGTCACCAAGTTTATGAAAGATGAGTTGGGAACTTCAGGTAAATATAAACATAATCTTCAGTTGGTATTTAATAGTGATGATTATACCAAGACATTGAAGAACCTGACTTTCGGTGACCCCAATGGGCAGCATCCTATTATTTTACAACTAAATTATAAAATATATGAAAGCTATTAACTGCATAATCTTTCTTTTGTTGGTTACGCTAAAATCACAGGCACAGAACGTTATGACTTCATCTCCTTATTCTATGTTTGGTATCGGAGAATTGGAATCCGGACTTTACGGACAAAATGCAGCTATGGGTGGTGTTTCCTACGGAATGCGAAATAATACACTGATTAATATTGAGAACCCGGCAGGATTGACAGCGCTGGAGAGTAAACGGCTGTTGACGGAACTTTCCATATTTCTAAAAAATGAATCGTATACTTCCGGGGGAAGTTCGAATCAGGCTTTTACAGGAAGTTTTTCTGCTTTAATGTTGGGAGGCCGGGTGGTTCCGCGATGGTATACGGCAGTCAGTCTGACTCCTTATAGTTCGGTAGGTTATTATTTTCAGTCTTCCCAGCCAGTAGAAGGAAATCCTCATGAAAATTATGATGCTGCCTTTACAGGAAGTGGGGGAATTTCAAAAGTTACTTGGTCTAATGCTTATCTCCTGTCTCAACATTGGTCGTTGGGAATGAATATCAGTTATTTGTTTGGTAACATTGTGTTGTCTGAGCAACAAAGTGACTTGATTGTTGATAGGAAGATGCATGCACGGTCACTTTATGCCAATTTAGGTATTCAGTATCACCGTGCATTGAACCATGATTTGTCTTACACATTAGGAGCGGTTTATGGTTATCGGCAAAAATTTGATATTACTAATGCTAAATATATAGTAAATGGCAACGCACATGAAAAGAAGAAACAAAGAAGTCAAAAACAAAGTTTGCCTCAATATTTTGGCATAGGTGGATGTCTACAATATAAGAAATGGACGTATGCGTTGGATTATGCTTTTCAGCAATATAGCTCTTTGACATCGACGGACAGTCGAATTGAATTCAGAGATGTAAATGAATGTCGCATCGGAGTATGTTATTTTCCCAATGGTTATTCTTCAGATAGCTTCTGGAAGCAAGTAGCCTATAAGACGGGAATTAATATTTCCAGTTCGTATATGATGATTAATGGAAACACGGGATTTTCTTTGCGATTTAATGCAGGACTGAGCTTGCCTGTATTTAGAGGAAGAATAGATACCAGTATTTTTTATGACCGTATGCAACTGAAAAAGGTACGTTAAATCGGGATGTGATAGGTGCTACTATTTCTTTTACATTAGGTGAGATATTCTATCACAGTAAACTCAAATAAAAGAAATAAATGAATGGGTGGGGTGCAATATAAAGCTTAATTTTCCGTTTACTCATAAAATGCGGGCGTTTTACCGCCTGTTTTATCCGTTTCACCGGACTGCTTGCCGGAAAGTGAATAGATTGATTATTTTTGTAGATTAAAAAATAAAAGAGCTTATGCTGCGATCAACAAGAAATGAATTTCTTATTGGATTCACCCTATCGGTGATTCTTTCTCTTTTCGCCAATTTTGCATTGTTGATACGTCGTTATGATCTGATGATGGACTCAAAATTGCCTAGTTCTTCTTATGCGATAGAGAAATATGAATTGTGGTTCTCTGTCTTATGGTTTTTCTTTTTCTCTTTTGTATTGTTTGTTCTTTATAGATGGACATACAGATGGGGTGATAAGGTGTTTCAACATAAAGAAGTGAAGACGATAGGACTTGCAATGGGAAGTATTTTTATTGTTGCTTTAGGGCTGTACAGGGCATATCCTGTTATAAATACGGCTATAATGGGAAAGGTATGTAATGTATCTGTTCTTCACGATTGTGCAGAGCGTTCAATTATGATAACAGAGGTTTCGGGAAAGACGCTTGATACAGTTTCTGGTTCTGTACTGGAACCGGATAAGGTTCGGGTAGGGGTGAATACCGTGTTTTCAACAGCTTATTCGAATCCTTTATTGATAGAGCATATTTTTGTATTGTTGACTATTATGTTAAGTATGCTGTTACTTCACTTGCTTGATAAAAAGCAGGAAATGAAATTAGAGTATGAGAAGATAAAAGTAGAGAAACTGCAAAACTCATATAATGCACTGATGGGACAAATCAACCCGCATTTCTTTTTCAATTCGTTGAATGGGCTTAATTCATTAATTCGTATGGGAGAGCAGGAAAAGACGCTTGAGTATCTGAATGGATTATCTAATGTTTTCCGGTATATTCTGCAAAGTAATCATAAGACATTGGTAACTCTTGATGAAGAATTGCAATTTATTAAGGCATATACTTATTTACTAAGTGTGCGATATGAGAATAAGTTGTTTTTCTCAATTCGGATAGCTGATATTTGCTTACAGAAACGTTTACCCATCCTAAGTTTGCTTCCATTGATTGAAAATGTGGTTAAGCACAATGTTATTAGCATGCAACATCCTTTACAGATTGAGATTTATACAACTTCAGAAGATTTATTAGCCGTTTCAAATTTTATTCAACCCAAAATGGAAGAGTGTGTCTGTAATGGGATTGGATTAAAGAATCTTCAGGGACGTTATCTGATGTTGGTTGGCAAGAATATACAGATAGATAATTCTAATGGATACTTTGTGGTTTCTCTGCCTTTATTAAATACACCGGAGTGAATATGAAAGCAATAATTATTGAAGATGAAACAGCAGCAGTAAACAGTTTGAAAGCTGTTTTGCAACAAAATTCGGTCACGGAGATTGAAGTGATTGCTGAACTGGAAAGCATTGAAGAAAGTGTGGAGTGGTTCAGATGTTCATCGCAACCGGATATTATTTTCATGGATATTCATTTGGCGGACGGACTGGCTTTTAAAATTTTTGAGCAAGTGGAAATTGCTGCTCCTGTAGTATTTACAACTGCTTATGATGAGTATGCTTTACAGGCTTTTCAGGTGACCAGCATTGATTATTTGTTGAAACCTGTTACACTCAATACATTAGAACATGCTTTGAATAAGTTTTTCCTTTTCAATCCGGCGGAACGAGAGGAGCATATTCGACAAACTAATTCTGCTATTAAAAATCGTAATGAGGTAAAAAAGTTGCTGATAATGCTTGCTGATAAGTTCTATCCGCTTTCGGTAGATGACATTTATTATTTTTATACTACTCGGGAGAAAGTTACTGCCTATACCTTTGACGGCAAAAAACATCCTGTAGACCGTACACTGGATACACTTGGTGAACAACTGGATAAACGGCTTTTCTTTCGTGCTAATCGTCAATTTATTATATCCCGTAAATCAATTAAAGATGTAAATCTTTGGTTAGGCAACCGACTTTCTGTAAACTTACTATTGCCTGTTCCGGAGCGTATTATAATAAGTAAGGTAAAGACTCCGGTATTCAAAAAGTGGCTTATGCAGGAAGATAATTGAATCTGTTCACCTTTGCTTATTGTATGTCTCACCTGCGAAGAATCCCTGTTTGCCGGAGTTTAACTTTAGTTTGCTAATGTTTCCCTTTAATTTGTAACAGATAATAAGAACAAATTAAACGAGATGTTATGCTGAAATGTATCACTTTGGACGGCGATGTTTCTACGCTCAATGATTTGATGGAGTATTTAGAAAAGATTGACCGCACTTTGGCGGAAGTCAATGAGTTGTTAGCTAACAAGCGGGCTGAACAAGCTGTTTATCTTCGTGAAGGCTCCAAGATTGTGCGTCTTAATCAAGAGGATATTTTATATTTGGAAGGGTACGGTGGTGATTATGTTAAAGTACACCGTATAGAAGGAAAACCTATACTTTCACAAGTGAGTCTGAAACGTTTTGAAGAATGTCTTGGAGAGAATTTTTGTCGTGTACATCGCTCTTATATTATTTCACTGTCTCATATAAATTATATTGAACGGAAAAGAATCCGTATCGAAGGTACTTTGATTCCGGTCAGTGATTCTTATCTACCTATGTTAATGAGCAGACTGCGCATACAAATATAGATTGATTTAATAGGTTATGTAGTATGAATTATAAATATTTTTGATGTATCACATTTAAAAAACAATCTTATGAATTACGAAATGAAATCTTTAAAAACAGGGATGAAGAACGCTATTTTATGGCTGTCCCTAGTTCTTCTTTTAGTGATGGTAGCTTATTCTTCTGGTAAAGCACAGAATTGTGTTGATAAGACAAGTGTTAATACTATTATTATGTCGGGTATGAAAAATGATACGGTTATTATTTCTCAAATAAAAACTGATTCTTTACATAATAACGGTTCTTGTTGTTCGAATAATATGCAGGTTGTATTTACCTACCTTGGGAAGCATATTGATTATCTGCCCAAAGCGATTGATAACAAAGTAGAAGGGGATATAATAGTTGGTTTTACCATGACTAAAAATGGCGAGGTGGCGAATGGTAGGATTATCAAAGGTCTTTATTCTGATTTGAATGAAGAAGTGCTTCGGGTTATAAAAGAAATTCCCAAATGTGTGCCTATAAAAGAGGATATGGATTATAGGGTTACTATGAACTTTAATTTGTCAGATGGGACTTTGGTCTTTAAGCCGAAAATGTCTATTATCGGAGTAGAAACAAGTAATGCGAAACTTTCTGTTAAAAGAATGGATGGGAAAAATTATGGTTCTATGATTGTTTATGGAGAACCTGGTGTGGGAGAGGATTCTGTTGTTATAAAGACGATGTCTGTTAGAGTCAGTGATATGGATAATAGTATAATAACCATTGATAAAAAGAATAAGTAGTTAAAGCGTGAATATTCATATTCGAATATTCCTTTAAGAAATATCATACTAATAATATATTGGAGAAATAAACTTATCTTGGTGTATCATAATATATCAAGGCGGTTTATTTCTCTAATATTGTCTATATACTTTTGATTTATTATTTGTTTTTGTTTGTTCCCTAGCTTCCTTCCTTGTCGCTTTTTTCTTCTTATTTGGTAGTTTTTAGACTTAAAAATACTGTTCAGACTGCTTGTAGAGCCGACAAATACTTGTCGTTTCATGTCCGATGAATATACTGCATCTTTGCATCGTTAACGTTAGCGAAGAAGTAATTAAAACAGTAATTCATTAAAAAAAGAAAGGACAAAAATTATGGCAATTAGGTTTAGAAGAGTTCAACGTTTGTGTGATCCTACAAACAAAGAGGCAGGAAAGAAAGTGTATCCGGTGATTTCTTATCAGTATGATACGAGTGCAACATTAGATGAGTTTGCAAAAGATATTTCGTCCACTTCCGGTGTAAGTGAAGGTGAAACGATTAGTGTATTGAAAGATTTTCGTACCCTGTTGCGTAAAACTTTGCTTTCGGGACGTTCGGTGAATATTAAGGGATTAGGGTATTTCTTCCTCTCTGCGCAGAGCAAGGGAACAGAGAAAGCTGAAGACTTTACTATCGCCAATATTTCAGGGCTTCGTGTTTGTTTTCGTGCCAATTCGGACATTCGTCTATTTACGGGAACGACTACCCGTTCGGATGGATTGAAGTTCAAGGATTTGGATCATATTAATGATTCGGGTAGCATTGGTGACGGTTCTGATGATGGGGGTGAAACTCCGGATCCGGATGGTGGTTCGGGTGGTAATGGTGAAGCACCGGATCCGGCGGCTTGATTCATAGATCGTTGAGAACTGTCTGGTTTGTATGGAATGGGGCTTCGGCCTCATTCTTTCTTTATAACTACGTAAAAATATAAATATGCAAATAACTACAATCCTTGCTTTTTTTACCGCTATGGGTGGTTTGGAAGCTGTGAAATGGTTAGTGAGGTATATCACTTGCCGTAAGACGGATGCACGGAAAGAGGAAGCGTCCGTGAACAGTATGGAAGAAGAAAATCGCCGTAAAAAGGTGGACTGGCTGGAAGAACGGCTGACTCAACGTGACGAGAAGATAGACGGGCTTTATATTGAACTTCGCAAGGAGCAGGAAGAGAAGATTGACTGGATACATAAATGTCATGAAGTGGAGTTGATACAGAAGGAGTCGGAAGTGAAGAAGTGTGAGATTAGAGGGTGCGTGAAGCGTATGCCACCTTCGGATTATTAACTGGTGCGTTTGAACTAATAATGAATTATCATGAGAAATATAGATTCTATCATAGTACATTGTTCGGCTACGAAAGCCGGGCAGGATTTTACTGCTGCGGATATTGACTGTTGGCACCGGGAACGTGGGTTCAACGGTATCGGGTATCACTATGTGGTCCGTTTGGATGGGAAACTGGAGAAGGGACGGGATGTCGCTTTGGCTGGTGCTCATTGTAAGGGTTGGAATGAGCGAAGCGTTGGGATATGTTATATCGGTGGATTGGATGCGAACGGGCGTCCGACAGATACCCGGACGAATGCTCAAAAACGGGTGCTTTATCAGATTATTATGGATTTGCAGCGGGAATATAATATTCTCCAAGTGTTGGGACATCGGGATACTTCACCGGATTTGAATGGTGACGGAGTGATTGAACCTTATGAATATGTGAAGGCTTGTCCCTGTTTTGATGTGAAGGAGTTTCTAAGGAATGGGAGGGAATTGTTGTTTGTGTTTCTGGTGGTTTTAGTTGTGCCTGTGTTGTTGTCGGGGTGCAGGAGTAAGAAAGAGGTAGTAAACAGGGAGAGTGATGTTAGGGTTGATTCAAGCTTGAATAGTAGCTCCGAGAAAAGTCTTGTTAAAAATGAGGTTGCTTCGGAAAAGGATTCGGAGGTGGTGGAAGAGCATATCGAACAGGTGGTGTTTGTGTTTCCTGTGGATACGCTTGGAGTGAAGGCTGGGATGGTGGTGAAGACTGTGATGGATAGGAAAAACGTTAATGAGAAACAACTTCTTCAAGAAGTGAATTCACAGTCTGTGAGCTTATCGGATATGAGTGCTAAGACAGAGATTCATAAAACGGGAGTTGAGAAAACTACTAATAGGACAATCGGAAGTGGGTATTGGTACGGAATTATTTTGCTAATTTTAGTTATTGTGTGTTGGATTTGCAAATTGAAGAAGAAGTGAGATGTTGTTTGTCTGGTGCAAAGTTAGTTTTGATGAAAAATGGAGTCATGATAGAGCTATCTGTGAAACTGTGTACTTTTTTGTGGAGTTTGTATGCGTATTCTCATGGAAATACGTATCTTTGAATAATTAAAATAGAGGAAAAATAATGGACGGGATATTACGTAAACTTCCTATTGGAATACAGACTTTTGCAGAAATTCGTGAAGAAAATTATCTCTATGTAGATAAAACTGCTTTTGTGTGGCGAATAGCTAACACAGGTAAACCTTATTTTTTGAGCCGTCCTCGTCGTTTTGGCAAGAGTCTTCTTCTTTCTACTTTTGAAGCTTATTTTGAAGGTAAGAAGGAATTATTTGAGGGGTTAGCCATAGCCGATATGGAAAAGGAATGGAAGAAATATCCGGTATTTCATTTGGATTTAAACGCGGAAAAATATGATTCTCCCCAGGCTTTAGTTGAAATTCTTAGCAGGCAGTTGACGCAATGGGAACTGAAATATGGCAAAGGGGAGGATGAGGAAACTCTCTCCGGACGTTTTGCGGGTGTAATTCGCCGAGCCAGTGAACAGTCTGGTTGTGGAGTCGTAGTCTTGGTGGATGAATATGATAAACCTTTGTTGCAGGCATTGGGTGATGACGCTTTGCTTGATGACTATCGTAAGACATTGAAGGCCTTCTATGGTGTACTGAAAAGTTCTGACCGTTATCTTCGTTTTGTTTTCCTTACCGGTGTGACTAAGTTTGCGCAAGTCAGTGTGTTCAGTGACTTGAATCAACTGAATGATATCAGTATGAAGCCGCAGTATGCCACGATTTGTGGTATTACACGACAAGAATTGGAGGATACTTTTATTCCTGAACTGAATCGATTGGCAGAAACAAATGAACTGACTTATGAAGAAACATTAAATAAGATGACGGCTTTATATGACGGTTATCATTTTTGTGAGTTTGCGGAAGGAGTATTCAATCCATTCAGTGTGCTTAACGTTTTTGACGGGTATAAGTTTAGTAACTATTGGTTCCAAACCGGTACTCCTACTTTTTTAGTCGAACTGCTTAAAAAGAGTGAGTATGATTTGCGTACGTTGATTGATGGGGTAGAAGCCAATGCTTCTTCGTTTATGGAATATAGGGTAGATGCTAATAATCCGATTCCGTTGATTTATCAGAGTGGCTATTTGACTATAAAGGGGTATGACAAGCGTTTTGGAAACTACCTGCTGAAATTTCCCAATGATGAAGTACGATATGGATTTATGGATTTTTTGGTTCCTTATTACACATCAGTGGTAGATGATGAACGGGGCTTTTATCTAGGTAAATTTGTACGTGAATTGGAGAGTGGTGATGTTGACGCTTTTCTTACCCGCTTACAGGCTTTCTTCGCAGATTTCCCTTATGAACTGAATGAAAAGACCGAACGACATTATCAAGTTGTATTTTACTTAGTATTCAAATTGATGGGACAATTTACCGGAGCAGAGGTTCTTAGTGCCCGCGGACGGGCGGATGCAGTGGTGAAAACTCCGAAGTATATTTATGTATTTGAATTTAAACTGAATGGTACTGCCGAACAGGCTTTGCAGCAGATTGATGAAAAAGGCTATCTGATACCTTATCAGGTAGACGGGCGTGAGTTGGTTAAAGTTGGAGTGGAGTTCAGTGCAGAAAAAAGGAATATAGACCGGTGGTTATATTAGCTCGATAACCATGTTGTTAAAGGAGTTACGGAGCCGTTTGAGATTGTTCAAGCGGCTCTTGTTTTGTGGGTAGTTCTTCTTATCACTTGTTTTAAATCCAAATCATAATCTCTATTTCTTTATCAGTTGTGATCTTTTCCTTTTTTCTGATTTCCGCTTTGAGAGGAAGTAAATAAGTATCAAGTTTGGTGTCAAACCAGATTGCGGTTTCCCATTGGGTATTGCCGATTTTGGCCGTCATCTTCAACCGTCCCCAGCCTTCCTCTAAGAATCCGAGATTCTCTCTTATCTCTTTGGACATTTCTTTCGGCAGGCAGGCTATGTGCCAACCGCCTGTTCCAACGGTTGATGAGTAGTTCCAAACTTTTGTGGTAAACTCGTATTTCATTCCCTTATTTTCCATTGTACAAAAATAGAAAATAATAGGAGATTAGCTATAATTTTTTCTTTTAATTAATTTTCGATGTTTGTTTGAATACACATCTATTATAGGAATTGGCAACTGGGCAAAGTGGTAGAATAAGTCAAAGTTAACTTGTGCATAGCCCTTGTGACTGCCACATAAAGCATACTTTTGTCAATATTGGAATGATAGTTCTTATCATCTGTTTGCGGAATGATTACTTCGTCAAATTCCAGTCCTTTCGCCATATGGGCAGAAGTGATGATAATCCCTTTCACATAAGCAGAACTTTGATTTGACAAAAGTGAGATGTCGTTTGCATATATCTGGAGTTTTTGAACAAGTTCTTTTGCTTGGGATTCTGTTTTGCAGATGATCCCTAATGAGGTATAATGGGAGTTCCTGAAGGAGTTTACTAAATCCGCAATACCTTGGATCTCTTCTTCTGTACTTTTGAATGGAAGAATCTTGGGGTGTTCTCCATGTCTCATAATCGGTTCTAATTCATTGTTCGATTGAATTTTTTTTGCAAAACTGGTAATCTCAAAAGTAGAACGATAGCTTTTGCAAAGTTTCATTATTTCTCCTGTTACAAATGCTTTTTGAATCATACCGGCAGTGGAAGATCCATAAGGATTGACGGATTGGGAAGCGTCTCCAAGAATTGTTTTTCGACACGGATAAAGTTTTTGAATCACTTTGTATTGTATGGGAGAATAGTCTTGCATTTCGTCTATCAGAAGGTGTTTGACATAAGATTGGACGTTGTTTCCATTTAATGCGATATGCAGATAAGCCAAAGGGGCTAAGTCCGCATACTCCAGTATGCGGTTTTTGCGTGTCTTGAACATCTCCGGTTTTCCGATCCACTCAAAAAAGTCTTTATAGATTTGGAGATCGTTATTGCCCGCGAACATCTTTTTTATCTCTTTCTTTAATTGGTTTTTCTCCGGAGTGCTAACTGTGAGATTATATTGTAGTTGCATCATCTCCAGAATGTAATCTGTCATAGTCTCAAATCGTTGACGTATGGGATAGCGGTGGAATCGTTTGAACTGTTCGTTAATAAATTCGGCAGGAATGGTGATGTATTTGGTGAGTTTTACGTCTGTTGCTTTGAAATAGTTGTTTTCCATGTAAAGGATGAATTTGTCAAGTAATGATATAAACTCGAAGGAGGCTTTGTATTGTATTCGTTCGATAAAGTCGGGTGTCGGGTCTTCTAATAGTTCCGTTACTTGGTCGAAGAAATTCTGGTGTTTATATTTGTTGTCAATTACGTCCGACAGAATTTGCTCCATGCTGGTTTCGGGAACGGTCTCTTCGCCAAGTTCAGGAAGTACATTAGAAATGTAATTGGCAAATACTTTATTGGGGGAGATGATTAATATGTCTTTGGAAGAAATCTGTCCTTTCTGTGCATAAAGCAGGTAGGCAATACGATGGAGCGCGATAGAGGTTTTTCCTGAACCGGCAACACCTTGTATAATAAGTACAGAAGCGTTTTCATTACGGATGATCTGATTCTGTTCCCTCTGAATTGTCGTGACGATATTTTTCATTTTGTTGTCGGCATTGGAACATAGTTCTTTTTGCAGAATATCGTCATGAAGAGTTACGGAACTTTCAATCATATACTCCATTTTTCCTTTGCGAATACGATATTGGCGTTTGAGTGAGATCGTCCCGTTAATTTTGCCTGCCGGGGAGGAGTAGAACGCCTCGCCTAATTCATGATCGTAGAACATGCTTGAAATAGGAGCTCGCCAATCGTAAATCAGATTCTTTTTTTGATTGAGGTCATAGAAAGTATGTATTCCTATATAGATCGGACTAACTTGGCTTTTGTCTTTCTTTTCCTGAAAGTCGATTCGTCCGAAATAGGGGATATCCAGTATTTTGCTTAGTCGCCTGCGTTTGTCAATTACATTTTCACCTAATGCAAAATGATTTAATATGCTTTCGCGCATGGAACGGATTTCGTGGGGATCGATATCCTTGTTCGACCATAGATAATCCTTGTATTCCTGCAGGGTGTCTATATGTTCTTTGACGGAAGTACTGGTAGTGTTAATCGTATCATGGATAGTGGTTATGACTTGCTGTAAATACTCTTTTTCCTGTTTCTCTGTTTGATTGAATATCATAATCTCTTTTTAGTTGTATGGTGAAGAATTGAATTTGCGGACAAAGTTAGCTCAACCCATTAAGGGATTAAATAGTTATTTATAGCTATATATGTATCCTTTTTCCCATTTTGCATGCTTACTAAATAAGGAGGAAGATGAATATTCTTGAATTGGCAAAACGTAACCAGCAGAAAGCTTGGGAGATTATAGAGGATACCCGTATTGTTCGGATATGGGAGGGGATTGGTGCCAAAGTGAATCTGGTAGGTTCGTTGCGTACAGGATTATTGATGAAACATCGGGATATTGATTTTCATATTTATACTTCTCCTTTGGATTTGTCTGCCAGCTTTCGGGTGATGGCTGAATTGGCGGAAAATACGTCCGTAAAGAAGATTGAATATACGAATTTATTACATACAGCAGAAGCGTGTATAGAGTGGCATGCATGGTATAAGGATATGGAAGGAGAACTCTGGCAAATGGATATGATTCATATCCAAGAAGGCTCTCGTTATGATGGCTATTTTGAAAGGGTGGCCGAACGCATTTCTGCGGTATTGACAGATGAAATGAGACTGGCTATCCTGAAATTAAAATACGAAACGCCTGATACGGAAAAGATTATGGGAGTGGAGTATTATCAAGCTGTGATTCAGGATGGTGTACGTAGTTATCCGGAATTTGAGGAATGGAGAAGATTGCATCCGGTGGTGGGTGTGGTGGAATGGATGCCCTAGCCAGATTGGATCACTGTGCGGGGAGAAAGATTGCATGTATTAACTTAGCAATCCACTCTCTTGTCCTAAACGAATGGCTTCAATGGAATTCTGTACACCTAACTTCCGTAACAAATTTTGTCGATGAATATTAACTGTATGAATGCTGATGCATAATTTGTCTGCGATTTCTTTACTTAACAGGCCTTTTTGAATAAGACGTAATACTTCTATTTCCCGATTAGTAAGATTGGTAGAAGGCATTAGCGATAGGGAAGGAGAAAATATTTCTCCATTCTTTAGATTCAGGACGGTACAATCTACGGTTTCAGAGGCTTTTTGGTCGGGTGATATGTCCATGTTTCCTATGATAAGCCATGCTTTACCGTTGCGGTCCTGTTCCAATACCTGGTGTCTGCTGGTGACACGTATGTACTGTTGTTTCGCATTAAGCATACGAAAACTGTAAATGTTAGAGTAGTTATTCCGTTGCTCAAAAGGTAGGCTATAGATGAATTGGCTTAGTGTGACCTGTAGTGCCGCCAGTTGTGCGCGATCATCGGGATGGATACGCGATTCCAGATAATCACCCTGTCTTTCTAATGTTTCTATCTTGTGACTGTCGTATCCCAGTAAATCAACAAAATTCGGAGAGGCGTAAGCATATTTGCATTTATACGCATCGACAACAAATGTGCAGTTACGGCCCATTTTCGAGAGTTGATGAAGCATGGATTTATCCCGTTCCCATACGGCATAGTCAATGTCGACGGCGGATAGATGCTGTTTTGCCCACATTTCTTCTCGGGTGGTATTTGTTGGTTTATTCATGGATATATTCTTTGTTAGTTATGCTGTGGCAAAAATAAGTATATTGTGGGAATTTATCAGAAATGAATGAAAAAAGATGGTGAATGATCTGTTTATTGATATTCTATATGCTAACAAATGATAATTATAGTCTTTCTTCCGAAAAAGAATGAATATAAACGTATTTTTCTGATTTATTACATTATCTTTGTACCAAGAGTTTGAGTTACGAATCATTATCGTATAGTTCTTCTTTATAATATTTTATTAGCAAGCAGTCCTTGTCTTTAATTATCCTCCTCACTCCAAATTAGTATTTATTTTAATAAAATTTTAAATGAACATTTACATTTCAGGTTTAAGCTATGGCACTAATGATGCTGACTTAACAAATTTATTTGCAGAGTTTGGAGAAGTTTCTTCAGCTAAAGTAATCTTTGATAGAGAGACTGGTAGATCCAGAGGATTCGCTTTCGTAGAAATGCCGAATGATGCAGAAGGACAAAAAGCAATTGACGAACTGAATGGAGTTGAATACGACCAGAAAGTTATTTCAGTAAGCGTGGCGCGTCCTCGTACTGAAAGACCGTCAAACGGTGGAGGCCGTGGTGGTTATAATAACTCTAGAAGATATTAATATCCGGATAAAAGCAGAAGAGTTATCTTCTGCTTTTATTTAATAAGTTATTTCCGTTTCATGATTCAACGGAGGAATTCTCACTTAATTAAGAAAAGCCGAAAAATCATTTTACATTTAAGTTCTGCTAATTCTGGCTCTTCTATGCAATATCAGGAATTTTAATCCTGCACTTTCCATTCTGAAAATAGATTTATTAGACTTTTTTGTAATACCCAATACTCCTGAAGAAGTCAGGAGCAAAAGTTTAGTAGATTATATCCAATAAGGCAAATAGTCGATGACAGAGCCAATCTTGAGCGCTTGAACAAAGTGTGCTTATACTATCTGTCTTATTGATTACCTCATTACAAAATAAAACATATGAAATCGTTCTTTATAGGGAATATTGAGATTAAAACACCTGTAATACAAGGTGGAATGGGTGTAGGAATTTCACTGTCGGGTTTGGCATCAGCAGTGGCAAATGAAGGTGGAGTAGGCGTTATATCATGTGCAGGGTTAGGTTTATTATATCCTAAAGGGAGAGGTACTTATCCCGAGAAATGTATAAACGGGCTAAGAGAAGAGATTCGGAAAGCACGCTCTAAGACGAAAGGTATTATTGGCGTGAATGTGATGGTTGCCTTATCAAATTACGCTGATATGGTACGTACTGCAATCGAGGAAAAGATTGATGTGGTATTTTCCGGTGCAGGGCTTCCGCTTGATCTGCCATCATATCTGACTCCGGAAAGTACAACTAAGCTAGTTCCCATTGTATCTTCTTCGAGAGCGGCCAAGATTATTTGCGATAAATGGCAAAAGAACTATAACTATCTGCCCGATGCTATTGTGGTAGAAGGTCCTAAGGCTGGCGGGCATTTAGGATTTAAAAAAGAACAATTACAGGATCAGCATTATGCGTTGGAAGCTTTAATTCCGGAAGTGGTAATGATTGCATCCAGTTATAAAGAACAGAAACAGATTCCGGTTATTGCCGCTGGTGGAATTTCGACAGGTGAGGATATAGCACATTTTATGGAGTTAGGCGCTTCAGGGGTGCAGATGGGCAGTATCTTTGTTACAACTCAAGAGTGTGATGCTTCGGAAACATTTAAAGAGGTATATATTCATTCTAAGTCCGAAGATGTTCTTATTATTGAAAGTCCTGTAGGAATGCCGGGACGAGCTATTGACGGGGAATTTATTCACAATGTGAATAGTGGACTGGAGAAGCCGAAGAGCTGCTCATTCCATTGTATCAAAACATGTGATTATACAAAAAGCCCTTATTGCATTATTAAAGCTTTATATAATGCAGCTAGAGGAAATATGAAAAAAGGATATGCATTTGCCGGTAGCAATGCCTTTCTCGCTGAAAAAATCAGTAGTGTAAAAGAAGTGATGAGTACACTTGAACGCGAGTTTTTCTTGGCAACCCATAAACTGGCTTAATCTTTGGGATTTTACATTCTCATTATGGAGTTTGTCCGTCCCTTTACTATATAAATTAATAGCTGTTTTGATACAGCAAAAATAACAATTATGACATTTAAAGAATTAAATATAACCGAACCGATTTTAAAAGCTATTGAAGAAAAAGGATATGCAGTGCCTACTCCCATTCAGGGGAAGGCAATTCCGGCTGCATTAGCAAAAAGAGATATATTAGGCTGTGCGCAAACGGGAACAGGTAAGACTGCTTCGTTTGCTATCCCTATCATACAGCACTTGCAAGTGAATAAAGAAGCTGTCAAGTGCCGGGGAATCAAAGCGTTGATCTTGACTCCTACCCGTGAACTTGCCTTGCAAATAAGTGAATGTATAAATGACTATGCTAAATATACCCAAGTGCGGCATGGGGTTATTTTCGGAGGTGTAAATCAGCGTCCGCAAGTTGACATGTTGAACAAAGGGATTGATATTCTGGTCGCTACTCCGGGCCGTTTACTCGACTTGATGAATCAGGGACATATACGCCTGGATAGTATTCGTCATTTCGTGCTTGATGAAGCTGACCGTATGCTGGACATGGGATTTATTCACGATATTAAGCGGATATTACCGAAGCTTCCGAAAGAAAAGCAGACTTTATTCTTCTCGGCTACAATGCCTGATACGATTATTTCTTTAACGAACTCTCTGCTGAAGAATCCTGTACGAATCAGAATAACTCCGAAGTCATCGACTGTGGATACTATTGAACAGGTTGTTTATTTCGTTGAGAAAAAGGAAAAGAGTCATTTACTGGTTTCAATTTTGCAGAAATCAGAAGATCAGTCGGTACTGGTATTTTCGCGTACGAAGCATAATGCGGATAAGATCGTGAAGATATTAGGTAAGGCTGGGATTGGCAGTCAGGCGATTCATGGAAATAAAAGTCAGGCGGCGCGGCAGCTGGCTTTGGGGAATTTTAAATCGGGTAAAACCCGTGTAATGGTTGCTACTGATATTGCAGCCAGAGGTATCGATATTAACGAACTTCCCTTGGTTATTAACTATGATCTTCCTGATGTACCGGAAACGTATGTACACCGTATCGGACGTACCGGAAGAGCTGGGAATACGGGGACAGCACTTACATTCTGCTCGCAGGAAGAGCACAAACTCGTTAATGACATTCAGAAGTTGACGGGGAAGAAACTGAATAAAGCTAGTTATACTATCTAAAATCAATAATTTACAATCTCTTTAAAATTAATATAAAACTAAATATAAATTCTATGGCAAAATCCATGACAGTTGGTAAACGTGAAAATGAAAAGAAAAGACTTGCAAAAAGAGAAGAAAAACTTAAAAAGAAAGAAAGCAAGAAACTATCAGGTAAAACGAATAGCTTTGATGATATGATTGCTTATGTGGATGAGAACGGGATGATCACTTCGACTCCACCGGCTGATGATATCCAAAAAGAAGAAATTAATCCGGATGAGATAGTAATAGCTACTCCGAAGAAGGAGGAAGAGGAGCCTGTTATCTTGAGAGGTCGTGTTGAATTCTTTAATGTAGCAAAGGGTTTTGGCTTTATTAAAGATCTTGCCGGAGTTGAGAAGTATTTTTTTCATGTGAACAATACTGTGTCAGAAATTACAGAGAATGATATTGTAACATTTGACTTAGAACGTGGTCTGAAGGGAATGAATGCTGTTAATGTAACTCTGGAAAAGAAATAGATTTCCACTTGACCCGAAATAGAGACAAGAGAAAGTCTGATAAAATAAAAATCCCTTGAACTTCAAAAGTTCAAGGGATTTTTTATTACCGAATCGATTGTGGTGCCACCAGGAATCGAACCGGGGACACAAGGATTTTCAGTCCTTTGCTCTACCAACTGAGCTATGGCACCTTGTGGTTGTTCGGTCCGGTAATATCTCTTTTGCGGTTGCAAAGGTAGTGAAACTTTTGGATTCTGCAAGTCTTCTGGAAATAAAAAACACTGATAAAAAGCTAGTCAGCTTATTATCAGTGCTGTATAGGATGAAAAATATTTCAAGTATATAATGAAATCTATTGTTTATCTTCCTTCAATGGATTCCATCCTTGTGCTTTCAATTCAAATTCTTGTCCGTCACGCGTAATCAATACACAGCCAAGTTCGGGTTTGGTGATATGTCCGATGAGACGAACTCCTTCCATTTGTGAAATTTTCTCATGATCGGCGATGGAAACAGTAAAGAGTAGTTCATAATCTTCTCCACCATTCAAGGCACAAGTCGTAAGATTCATGTTAAACTCTTCGGCCATAACAGCTGTCTGATAATCGATTGGGATATGCTCCTCGTAAACGCGGCAACCAGTATTGCTTTGTTTGCAGATATGCATCAGTTCTGATGATAGGCCGTCAGAAATGTCCATCATAGAAGTAGGGATTATATTGGCGGCTGCCAATTTCTCAATGATATCTTTGCGCGCTTCCGGTTTCAATTGGCGTTCTAATAAATACTCTTTGCCGGAGAAATCCGGTTGGACATCTTTATCACCTTGCAATACGACTTTTTCACGTTCCAAGAGTTGTAAACCCATATAGGCTGCCCCCAAGTCGCCGCTGACGCAGATCAGGTCAGTGTCTTTGGCTCCATTACGGTATACTACTTTATCCTTGTCGGCATCGCCAATACAGGTGATGCTGATAGCAAGGCCTGTCAAGGAAGAAGTGGTATCGCCTCCCACAATGTCGACATTATATTGCTGGCAAGCTAGACGGATACCGGAATAAAGTTCGTCCATATCTTCCACGCTGAAACGCTTGGAAAGACCAAGAGATACCGTAATCTGCCGGGGAGTACCGTTCATGGCATAAATATCGGAGAAATTAACTACTGCTGATTTATATCCCAAGTGCTTCAAGGGAACATAAGTCAGGTCAAAATGCACACCTTCCATAAGCAGGTCGGTTGTTACCAGTACTTGCTTTTCTGAAGGGTAGGAGAGAACGGCGGCATCGTCGCCCACTCCATATTTGCTGGATTCGTTTTCCAGTTTGATTCCCTCGGTGAGGTGGTCAATCAGACCAAACTCACCGAGAGATGCTATTTCAGTTCTCATAAATCGGGATGGTTGTTTAGGCACGGTTGATAAGTTCACGCATGATCGTGGTCATTTTCGGTTGAGCAGCGTCAGCGGCTTTCTGAACTTCTTCGTGTGTTACTTCTACGATTTTTCCTTCTACTCCTAAGTCGGTAATGACGGAAATACCAAAAACTTTGATACCACAATGGTTGGCTACGATAACTTCCGGAACGGTAGACATACCAACTGCATCAGCACCAAGGATATGGAATAGTTTATATTCGGCAGGAGTTTCGAAAGTAGGACCTTGCGTACCAATATACACTCCGTGTTGTACTTTAATTCCTTTTTCTTTGGCAATCTCGTCAGCCTTACTAATCAGTTCCTTGCTGTATGCTTCGCTCATGTCCGGGAAGCGAGGTCCGTAAGGGATATTTTTTCCGCGAAGCGGGTGTTCGGGGAAATAGTTGATATGGTCAGTGATAATCATCAGGTCACCGATTTCGAAATCTGCATTTGTACCGCCACTGGCATTGGATACAAACAAGGTTTTGATACCTAATTCACGCATGACACGTACAGGGAAAGTTACTTCTTTCATAGAATAACCCTCGTAATAGTGGAAGCGTCCCTGCATAGCCATGATATCCTTATTTCCTAGTTTGCCGAAAATCAGCTTACCGCTATGACCTTCGACGGTAGATACCGGGAAGTTGGGGATATC
>ENA-OWPD01000408-OWPD01000408.1-human-gut-metagenome-genome-assembly--contig:-NODE-408-length-50829-cov-8.673809_pt1 | contig 50829 bp, 64 predicted proteins | sample MGYA00248262_ERZ651842 | MGnify/ENA primary metagenome ERZ651842 (study PRJEB26924, sample SAMEA4378253) | human gut metagenome | biome: human gut; feature: human-associated habitat; material: faeces... | reverse complement strand
AAAAGAATGTTGGAAGTGTGCTTTTCAGCACACCCCAACATTCAGTATAGAACCATTGTTATTTTGCTTTTTCCAGCATATCCTTCAGTTCATCCACGGAAAACGTGTAATTCTTATTGCAGAAATGGCAGTTCACCTCAATGGGCTTGCCATCCTCTATCATTTCCCCTATATCCTTTCTGCCCACGCTGATCAATGCCTTCTCCACCCGGTCCTTTGTACAGTTGCAGTAAAATGCAGCCGGAAGCCTTCCGCCAATTTCCAGGCCGAATTCCCCAAGTACATACTCCAGTATCATCTCCGGCGTGTTGCCCACGTCCAGCAGGGTGGTAATGGACGATATTTCCTTCAGCTTGTTCTCCAGTCTGCCGATGATATCCTCGGAAGCCCCCGGCATCAGCTGAATGATGAAGCCCCCGGACTGACGCACCGTGTTGTCCTTATTCATCAGGACCCCCAGCGCCACGGAGGAGGGAGTCTGTTCAGAGGTGGCATAATAATATGTCAGGTCCTCCGCAATCTCTCCTGTCACCAAGATGGTCTGCCCAACATACGGCTCCTTAAGCCCGATGTCCTTGATGACACTTAAGACGCCCACGCCCAGCGCTCCGCCCACATCCAGTTTTCCCTTTTCATTAGGAGGAAGCATCACCATGGGATTAAACGCATATCCCTTCACATTTCCTCTGGAATCCGCTGTCACGGTCAGGCCTCCGATGGGTCCGTCCCCCTGTATCTTAAGGGTGAGAAGGTCATTTTCCCCCTTCATGTCACAGCCCATCATCACACCGGCCGTCAGCAGCCTGCCCAGGGCAGCCGTTGCCACCGGACTGGTATTATGGGATATTCTGGCCTGTTCCACCAGGTCCCTGGTGGTGGCGGCAAAGGCCCTGATCTGCCCCTGTGCCGCAGTTGCTCTGATTACATAATCTGCCATATGATTCACTCCTCGTCTCTCATTGTCTTTCCCTGTTCCCTCATGATTACATAGATGCGTTCGCTGTCTTCCCGCACCGGATTGCGGGTGCACGCATCGTAAGCAGCCACAAACTCCATACCGGCCTCCAAGGCTGCCCGTTTCACCTCATCCAGGCTGTAGGCCTTCTGGAAATGTGTCTCCTCATACTTGCGGTACAGCTGGCCCTCACGGATAAACAGGGTAAGGTCATACTCGTTTATTCCTGAACTTTCATCATAGAAATTGTCCCAGATAAAGCTGCTCTCCTCCCTGGCCTCCGCAAAGGTGTTATCTGCCAGCAATTCCCGGTATTTATACTCGGTGTTCAGGTCAAATATAAATACCCCCCTTGGGTCCAGATAATTATTAACCAGCCGGAACACCTGCACCAAATCCCGGTACTCCATCATATAGTTCATGGAATCACATATGCTGACAACTGCCCTCACCGTGCCGTAAAGCTCAAACTCCCGCATGTCCTGCAGGAGATAAAGAATGTCCTGGCCCGAGGCCGCCCGTTTATCCATTGCCATCTGAAGCATTTCCCCGGAATTATCAATCCCAATCATATCATACCCGGCCTCTGCCAGAAGCCCGGTAAGGCTTCCCGTGCCGCAGCCCAGGTCCAGTACCAGGCCACGCTCCACTCCCTGCTCCCGGAGCAGTCCTGTTACATAGGAACACCACTCCTCATAGGGCACATTATCCTGGAAAATATCGTAGACCTCCGCAAAACTGCTGTAAGCTTCCATGTCCTCATCCTTCCCAACGGCGCCGCGTCTCATTCCCGCAGCCATCGCCAAATCATCAAACTACAAAAGCGCCTGTCCGGAACAGTTCCGGGCAGGCGGGTAAAATCAGGGGCTTTATGCGTTCTTTCCGCAGCACTTCTTATATTTCTTGCCGCTTCCGCATGGACAGGGATCATTTGGGAAAATCTTCTTGCCCTTGCGCACGGTACCGGACGCCTTCTGGGACTTATACAGTTCCTTGCGCTTATCCGGTGTAAGAATCTCGTCCCACTGGGGAAGCTCATACAGCCAGTTAGCCTTCGCCTCTACCATATTGTAGTACAGCTTCTCCGGGTCAATCTCAATTTTAACCTCAGTATCCTCTTCCATGGTATCAATGGGGTTCTCATAGCCCTTCAGGCTCTCATTGATTCCATCCAGGAAACCGGTCATGATAAGGATTTCCGTATTGTACTTCTCTGCCAGGTCCTTTACAGTGCCCGTGATAACCTCTGTTGGGTTAGAAAGAATCTGCTCATAGATTCCCTTCTCAATCTGAAAATATCCAGCCCACAATTCTTCTTTCTTTTTATCATCCAGGCCGTCGCCGTAAGCCAGATTTCTCCATGTCTCTAACAGTGCCATAGTAAAACCATCCTTTTTGTATTATTTATGTTCCAGGGGCTTCCTGTCCAGGGCGCCATGCCTCTTTCTGTCTGCCGGACCGTTCTGCTGCCTGTCCATGGCCGCCCATAACCCTTAGTATATAACAAAACATAAGATTTTTCAAACATATTTTATTTTATACAGCTAAATACAGCCAAATAAACCTAAAACCTGAGGCATTCCCCATACATCCCAATACGCTGTTTTTGTTTCCCCTGCAAATCAAGGGTATTTTTTCTGTTTTTCTGCAAATAATATACCTGAATCCAATTCAATTCAAAAGGAGGCTTTACCATGAAAGTAAACGGAAAAAATGAGAGCATCAAATGTACCATCAAGAATTGTGCTTACAATGCACAGTCTGAGGATTACTGCACCCTTGAAGCCATCAAGGTCGGAACTCATGAGATGAACCCAACCAAGAAGGAATGTACAGATTGCGAGTCTTTTGTAAATAAGGCTCAGTAATTCCGTTCTCAGAGACTGTGTCCGGACAGAATATATTGCTGTCTGGCACAGTCTCTTTTTTCTTTTATTTATCAGATAATAACATGTTATCCACATTCTTTTCCACAACTTTGTGGATAACTCGACAAATTCGTTGATTCATCCGCAAGCCTGTCGAAAACAGTCAAAAAGAAAAGCACCCGCAGTGATATAATATCATCAATCACAGTGGATGCTTTCTATGTTAACATGGTTTTCTCTTTGTATTTGGTCCCATCCCTTCCCGCCTGGAATTATGGGTCTGGTTCTGGTTTTCCGGCTTTACCTTTTCCGTAATGCTGTTAAACATTTCATTTGACTTTTTTCTGGCCTGCTTTTCTTCTTCATATCTGTCCATATCCGTCTCCCATCCGCCGCCTGCATCCGCGGGTGCACACACGGTGCATGCACGGCTGTGATTTCTCTGACAACAGTATGTCCCGAAAAGAAGAAAAATATGTAAAAAGTTCTAAACTTAACTTGTATTTTTTTCCAACCGTGCTATAATCGAATCAATGGGGACATAGCTCAGCTGGGAGAGCGCTGCGTTCGCAACGCAGAGACCGCGGGTTCGAATCCCGTTGTCTCCATTTTATATGGTGTGCCAAAACCCTTTGCACAGAAAGGATTTTGGCCTTTTTATTTTATATCCCCCTATAATCCCATATACATTCCAAAGAAAAACTGTAACACATAAAAATCATCTGAAAAATGAATGAAACCAGGAGGAACTACATGATGAATGATGAAATCTTTATGAAAGAAGCCATACGCCTGTCCCAGCTGGCTGTCAGCCATGGAAACGAACCCTTTGGAGCAGTGCTGGTCAAGGACGGCGAAATTATCTTCAGCAACGAGAACCAGATTTATACCGGCTCCGATCCCACCTTCCACGCAGAAGCCGGACTGCTCCGGCGTTTTTGCGCAGAGACGCATATCACGGATTTACGCGAATATACACTCTATTCCAGCTGTGAACCCTGTTTCATGTGCTGCGGCGCAATGGTTTGGACCAAATTGGGGCGGCTGGTCTATGGCGCCAGCGATATTGATTTGTGCAGCATACTTCATGAGAAAGGAGCCGAATGCTGCAAAATCGTCTTTGAGCATTCCCCCTGGAAACCGCAGGTTACGTCCGGGGTCCTGAGGGACGAAAGCCTAAAGATATTGACAGCCTATTTTTCAAAAAATATAAAAGGCTGAGACATTCTCTCCGCTGCCTGACTCCGGGGTTCTTAGATCCTATGGAAGAACCGGCTGATTCAGGGGAAGCCAATACAACGCCCGGCGTCTTATGCGAAAACGGCAGGATGGGCATAAAGCCGCCTGCCAAGCCGTGCAGCCTTAACCCAGACAGCCTCTCCCCGCCATCAAAATGGAAGCTGTGCCGATGTATACTGGACCGTAATCCATTTCAGCTCCGTAAACTCGTCAATGGAATAGGAACCGCCTTCTCTTCCCACGCCGCTGTTCTTGACTCCTCCAAAAGCCACAGTGGAGTTATCAGAAACCGTCGCGTTATTGATATGCACCATACCGGCCTCCATGTCAAGAGACAGAGACATGGCCTTTGACAAATCATTGGTCAGAAGTGATGAGGAAAGTCCGTATTGGTTGTCATTGCAAAGGCGGACAGCGTCCTGCGCATCCACTGCCTTAATGATGGAAGTGACCGGCCCAAAGCTTTCCTCATAGAATATCCTCATATCCGGCGTTACATCCTTCAGCACTGTGGGCTGGTAAAAGTTTCCCTCATGGGTCCCGCCGGTCATCAGCACGGCGCCTTTGGATACAGCATCCTGAATCTGGCTGTCAATGATCTGGCACTGCTCCTGTTTAATGAGAGGCCCGATGATGGTATCCTTCTGGTGCGGATCCCCTACCTTCATGGTTCTGGCATAGGCAGCAAACGCTTCACAGAACGGGTCGTATACCGGCTCCTCCACAATCAGCCTGGATGTACACATGCATATCTCTCCCTGATGGAAAAATGCTCCGAATCCCGCAATCCTGACAGCCTGTTCCACGTCAAAATCCTTTAAAAGGATAAGAGGATTCTTACCGCCCATTTCCAGAGAATATTTCTTAAAAAGAACGGACGCTTTAGAGGCAATCCCCCTGCCAACAGCAGTAGATCCGGTAAATGCCACCATACGGATGCGTTCATCTTCAATAAGCTTGTTTCCAACCTCCTCACCGGAACCAGGAACCAGATTGAACACACCTTTTGGAATTCCTGCCCCGTCCAGGGCCTTGGCTATCATCACACCTGAAACAGGCGTTGCGCTGGCTGGTTTGAGCACAAAGGTATTGCCTGCTGCCAGGGCAAAGGCCACCTTTTTAAGAGCCAATAACAATGGGAAATTAAAGGGAGCAATCCCTGCAACCACCCCCAGGGGAAGCCTTCGGATCATGGATATTTCCCCCGCCTCCTGCTGCTGGACCTGGCCGAATACCCGCCGGCACTCACCGGCTGCCGTTCTGAGTATATCCACTGCAAATCCAGCTTCAAAGTACGCCTTTCCAAAGGCAGAACCGCTTTCCCCCATCAGCACATCCGCCACCTCATCCATGTGCTCCTGCATCCAGTCAGCTGCCTTCAGAAGAATCTGCTCCTTTTGGGCGGCCGGTGTGTCTGCCCACGGCCTCCATGCCCTTTGGGCAGCTGCAATGGCCTCCTCCACTTCTGCCCCGCCTGCAAAATGCACCCTGGCAAACACAGAATCATCAGCCGGATTCTTATCCTCAGCCACATATCCTGTCACCGTGTCCTTCCATTCCCCGTTTATGTATAATTGATATTCCATTCTCAATGCCTCCTATCTCATCTTCAGCAGGGCTTTAATGGCTTTCCCGCTGTGGGAAGCATCAAACGCCTCATTAATCTCATCAAATTCAAACACGCGAATCAATTTGTCAAAGGGGAACTTTCCCTGCTTGTAATATGAAATCAACTGGGGGATAAACAGTTTGGGATTTGAATCCCCTTCCACAATGCCTATGAGGGACTTTCCCTCGCCCATCAGCTCCTCCTGGACCTGTATGGTCAGCTCTCCCGTCACACCCAATACCACGGCCGTCCCCAGGAATTTCACACAGGCGAGTGCCTTTTTTACAAAGTCAGGTACGCCGCTGGTATCAATAGCATAATCCGCTCCGCCTTCCGTAATTTTCTTGATTTCACTTACAATACAGTCACATTTTTTCCGGTTGATGGTATGGGTGGCTCCCAGTTCTTTTGCCAGGACAAGGCTTTCTTCATTTCCGCCCACTGCAATGATATTTTTACAGGGACACAGATGGGCTGCCATGATGGCACTCATGCCAACTGTACCGCAGCCAAACACCACCAGGCTTGAGCCGGCCGTGGGTTTGAGCCGGTTCAGGACAGCGCCCGCTCCTGTCTGGATTCCGCATCCCAATGGTCCCAGGATATCCAGTTCCAAATCCTCATCCACTTTAATGATACTGTTCTTATGGACACCGGAATAGGTTGCAAAGGAGGATTGTCCGAAAAAGGAAGAAATTTCCTGGCCATTCTTGGACAGACGCTTGGTGCCGTCGCTCATGACACCGCCAAAATTAATAGCATTAAAATTCTCGCAGGCATAGGGTCTGCCCGCCAGACAGCTCTTACAATGTCCGCAGTATCCGAAGGAAAATACCACATGATCCCCCTTCTGAAACTCCGTCACTCCCTCTCCCACCTTCTCAACAATCCCACATCCCTCATGGCCCAAGACGGCCGGGAGTGGTACCGGAATCATCTGATGCTGTGCCACCTCATCTGTGTGGCATACACCGCTGGCCGCTATCTTTACCATCACCTCCCCTTCACGGGGATCCTGCAGGTCCAATTCCTCAAACTGGAAGGGCTTACCTTTCTCTCTCACAACTGCTGCTGTTATCTTCATCTGTTAAACCTCCCTCTCTCTTATTTATTGTACCATCATATCACTAATCGCGATAACTTAGAACAATAGTTTGTATTTTAACATATTTACTAATATTTTAACGATAAATCAAAATATTTTTTATAATTTCTGACTTCATTCGACTATAGTCATACATTTATTTACATTCAGGGAATTCATCTGCCCGGCAGGAGTTCAGCCGACCAGCAGGAGTTCAGCCCCAAAACAGCTTAATACGAAAATATATTTTCTGAAATGCAAAAAAACCAGACGTCACAGCCTGGCCATTATATCTCTAAACCTGGTATATTCGGATTTCCTACCATGCTTCAGGCGGATCCGTTACCTGGCTTTTACTGTACTCGAATATTACCTTGTTAAAATCCTTCCCCCGGTCCAGATTATATTTACTGTAATAGAGCCACACAGTCAGTTTATCGGGTGTTCCATTCATCTCATTATGCTGGGAAACAATACCCTGAACCTCATGGTCAATCCGCCAGGGTTTATATACAATGACATACAGGTCCGTTTCTCTGACATTCAAACCGCTATATGAGAACACCTTATAGATTCTGTAATCAGGCAGCCGAATATAACAGGCCGCCAGGAGCAATACCATAAACAGGCCTGCGGCGGCCATATATTTCCATATTTTTTTCATTTCTCCCCCTCCATTACTAATAGAACGGAGAAGTGTATAATAATTCCCTTTGTTCGGTCAGTATGCTTGTATTTTTTGATTTATTTCCGACACTTATAATATCAGGAGAACTATTACGATAAAACAATACACAATATGAAATAAGGCCCGAAGCAGTTTACAATTTTGTTCTTATACTGCGGAACTTCGTGAGAAATGAAAGCCTCACAGTTTCTATACGGTTATGAGAGCCCTCTGTTGGATGCATTATCGTGATGCATTATCGTGATGCATTATCGGGGTACATTATCGGGGTACATTATGAAAGGCGCATTATACCAAGGACCATTGTTTATGGTACATTTTATCGTTTATTTTTTCTGTTTTTACTGTTCATTACAAGAATTGCTTGCCATCCTCCCCGCCTATATGATATAATTAGTCTCGTTGGAGACATAGCTCAGCTGGGAGAGCATCTGCTTGACGTGTAGAGGGTCGCAGGTTCGAGTCCTGTTGTCTCCACTGGATATTTGTGCCGGAGCCTTTGTTTTTACAAGGTCTTGGCACATTTTTTATTATTCTGATGACAATTGCTCAAAAAGGGACTAAACCGATTGGCCTAATCCCTTCTCTGCAAGCAGTTTTTCAATTACTATCATTCTCTTTCCCGTTCCAGATTCCGTTCTTATCCACGTACCATCCGTCAGTTCCCAGGCCACACGTTCATAGGTACTGCCATCATGCCGATTAAAATATTTCTCTTTCCATATCTGTAATCTCAGCTTCCGTACTCTCTTCTATAAAATACCGTATCTCCTCCATCACACTGTCGGCTTGGGCGCTATGCGGTACGATAGCAGCCACGCCAATGACAATGGTCTGGTGTATATCCTGCTCTCCCACCTCTGCCACAGCCACGTTAAATTTGTTCCGCATTTTAGACAGCAGGCTTTTAACAACCATGCGTTTTTCTTTCAATGAATGAACCCAGGGCGCATGGAGCTTGATTTTTAATGATAATATCAGCATTTCGTCCACCTCGTAATCAAATACACTACGTTACAATTTCTCATCTTTTAATTGTGTCACTTCCATCCACTTTGTCATGGGTAATTCCAGAATGACCTTAATTATAAATATCCAATCCCTTCATATTTATAAATAAACTCCTCTCTGCCACTTATCCACAACCATAATACCACTATATATAGATAAACACAATATCAATCCTGATTATCTTGTGTTTTTAGTGGATAATGTGGATAAGTGTGTGGATAACCGGTGGATTAAATGTGGATGCAAACCGTTTTCTTTTTATAATTCCTTTTTATGGTTCCCTTTTACGGTTCCTCCATCCATATTTCATTTCCCGCCGTTTTATTTACCATTTTATTTGTCTCCCCAAAATATTGCCCCATGATTTATAATGTAGTATGATTAGGATATATTATCTAGTAAACTGACCTATCAATCACACCACAGGAGGTATTAAAATGAAATTCTTCACCAAGGCACTCATCATCCTGGCGGTTATTCTCCTTATATTGGCATTGGGCGACAGCATATTCAACGGTCTTTTCAGCAATGACGGTTATCGCCCCGTAACCCAGCAAATGAAAGAGATCATGACAGGAACCGATTAGGTTCCTTTTTTGATACCCTGTCGCTGATATTCACAATTTTCTTACAAATCGTTCATATTTTCGCTACAGGATGCTCATAGGATGCTCATATTTAGCCCATATACTATATCTTGTAAGTTGATATTGCTAATCAGACTTTTTTTCATAATACAGCCGGCAGGAGAAATCCTGACCGGCTCCTCCCTTTTTTAAGGCTTTTTGACCTCTACTCTTCCTCCCACACCTTGTCCATCCGCGGATGAGGGCTCCAGATTCAAACAATATCTGACGCCTCCCCCAGTTTATATCTGACAAAAATAAAAATACTCCACCTCATTGATGATAATACTCATATTGGGGTTATCCAGCAAACTTCTTGTCCTGTTTATAACATTTATGAGCGACTTCTTATAGGTTCCGCTATCAGCCACCTCCACCGGGTTCCTGACAGCAGAGACACAATGCCCTACTTTCCCCAGTTGGCAGCCGCGTATCTCACCGCATATCAAGCTGTGTGTTGTCACTGTCCCGGTGACATAGACTCCTGTGGAGCCGTACTCCTCGTCCGCAGCCATTTCCCAGCATCTTCCCACAAAGTCGTCTGTGTAATATTTTGTATCAATCCCAAAAAATGTGATAATATACTGCTCTGTTGTCATATTAATACCCGCAGCCTTTTACAATATCTTATTCAGACATAGCGCATTCATTGCAGGTCCACATATCCTAAAACAGATTCAGAACAGTGATACTCCATGGATTCCCCCTTCTATTCCTCCCTGCCTATCTGCTTTATGATTTGATTGACATACGTGCTCAGCCCTGCCAGCAGGATTCCCTGGGTTATGGCGGTAAATATTGCCATGAAAATTTCCTGCCCAGACCGGCATGTACTTGTGGCAAGCACATAAATCCCGCATATGACAATTCCCAGGCCGCCGTTGATTAAGGGGATATATCTGTCCATCACCGCCTCACTCTGCTTAATCCACATGCCCACAAAATACAGCACAAGAGCCACCACAATTAACTCCGGCTTTACATAATCCGTTATCTGCATACACACTTTCCTCCTGTTACTTGTCTTACTATCAGTATATTAAGCTGAACAGGTTTTGACAGTCCCAAGCCCAAAAAAGAGAAGCCCTACGGCTCCTCTTCCATTTTCCCATAAACCTCAGTATCTGCTTTCTGTCTCAGTGTGTTAGGCCCCAGATACTCGCCACCGTGCCATCTGGGATTGAATGTCTCTACATTCTTTGCCTGCTCTTCCAGTTCCTTTGTGGATTTCTGCTCTCCCTGTTTCATTTTCATCACCTCTGGGATAGTATGTACCATGACAGTGGGAAACATGTATCAGATATACAGTATCAGAAATCTCCGCCCCGGCAAAGCCCCTGTGTTTAAAAAATCAGCCCCGGCACGCCACTGGCGCCGGAGCTGATTTAAAAAGGGGAGGATAAGTATTAATTACAAAGTAGTGTCTCCAAACCAACGTTTTTACGTTGTTTTTAAGAATTTTGTGACTAACTTGTGACTAACCGTTTACAATTATCTTGAATACATCTTTACAATCAACGACACTTTTTAACTATTATTAGTATCAGCTTTTTTCCGATTGCTGACATCTCCCCATTTGTATTGGACCCAATTAAGAGTAGTAACAACCGCTCGAGCCACCTTCTCGTCAACTTCATCATGCTCGCCTATTTCTTTCATACATATATTGACAAACTTGTCCTCGTCTATTGGATATGTCATATAATTTTCTCCTTAGTATAAGGTAGATTCACCTATAAAAATATTAGAGATTTGCGTATATCCGTATCCATTACACCCCTTATAAATACCATAGCTGCGCCCTCCTTTATAAATATATTCTTGTCTTTAATTGGATAACGCAGCTCCTTGATTTTCCCTCCGCTTTGCTCGGAATTCCGAGCACTTATTTAATTTTATAGGCAGTCGGTCTCAAGAAGGTCATAAAATTTCACCTTCAAGCCTCTTGCCAGCAGTTCCAGGGTGTCCACTCGCGGCATGGCCCCTTTCCGTATTTCATGCACCGTAGACGGGGACACCCCTGTCATGATGCTGACCTGACGCTCTGTCAATCTTCTCTTTTGCATGAGTTCGTCAAGCAGTATCTTCATAAATACGAATATACCACTTTAGACCCAAAATACCACTGGAAATATATACCAGTTGTGGAAAATAAACGCAATGATATAATAAACTGGAAGGAGTTGATACATATGAACGTAATACCAGAAATGACGTTTGGAAGTCTCACGACAAAATGGTCCTGGAAAAGCAAAGACCAAAGAATCTGGAAATGCACCTGTAAGTGTGGGGGATACTGTATGTAAAAGAAGACGCATTAATATGCGGCGTTGTGAAGGACTGCGGGAAATGCATTATCACTACATAATTTCATACCCCGTCATCAATATAGCGTGTAAGGCTGCCATCTCCAGGTTGGCAGCCGCTGTCTCTTCGTCCACATAATATAGGCCATGAAAATTCATTTGCTCTGGAATAAGATTAATGGCCTCAAACATGTCTGCTGCTGCTCTACGTGAACTATAAATAACAAAAGTGTCTTGAATCATAGAATACCTCCTAGAATTAATAGATAGCCATATTATACCCCACAACATCTGAATTGGTAAGGTCGATAAAATGGTAAAATGGTAAGATTTCACCCCTTTACAAAAAGAACATATGTTCGTATAATGAAACTAAAGGAGTGAGTGTAAATGACAAAACGTGTCTATGTTATCGCATCTTTTAATACTGACGGAGATACTCAACCCTTATGGCTTAAGCTCTCGCTCGATAAAGATGCGCCATGCTATAAAATCGAAAACTATATCTGCATGAAAAAACCGTACAAATACCGCGAATATGCCCAATACCGTTGTACTGTATCATGTAAAAATCAGCGCCATGAGATTGGTCTAAATTATTATGCGCTACTGGGATTTTGGACTATGACTGTCAGTAACTCATCATCAATGGCTATGTGATATATATTAACTTAACTGGACATACTACACCTAAAAAAGAGAGAGGTGATTATATGCCAGCAGCGCATAAAGGGGCAATCAGTTTTGGCCTTGTACACATCCCGGTGGCGCTACACACGGCCACGCAGGATAATGACATCCATTTTAACCAATTATGCAAGGAGGATGGGTCAAGAGTCAAGTATAAAAAAGTCTGTGCCAACTGTGGGAAAGAAGTAGGCACTCAGGATATTGTCAAAGGCTTTGAGTTTGCACCTGGTCAGTATGTAACGATGACTGACACAGATTTTGAGAAGGCGAAAACCGAGAAGGATAAAACCATACAGATTTTGCATTTTACAGATATAAAAAATATACGTCCTATTTATTTTGACAAAACTTATCATGCAGTTGTGGAGGCTGGCGGAGACAAAGCCTATGAATTACTCCGTAAGGCCATGTTTGATGAGGGTAAGGTGGCAATAGCAAAGACAGTCATGGGACAGTCTGAAAAGCTCCTATGCCTTATTCCCACGCCAAAAGGGCTCCTCGTTGAGACTTTGTTTTTTTATGATGAAGTCAAAGAAATACCAAAGGAACCGGCGCACCCCGAATTGCAGCAGCAAGAACTGGATATGGCAAAAATGCTTATTAACTCCATGGACAAAGAGTTTGAGCCAGAATTGTATCATGATGAATACCAGATAAGGCTAAGACAGATTATAGAAGCTAAAATAAACGGACAGGAAATCGTTAATGCGCCAGCAGAACATCAGGACAATGTTATTGATATCATGGAGGCATTGCAGCGTAGCCTTGCGCAGGTATCAGACAATAAGCCACCAACCAAACGCAAGCCGCGGAAAAAGGCCGCAACGGCATGATGGACCTTTTTGACAGTAAGAATATCAAGCCTATGCTTATCGGCAAAGAAATGGCCCCTTTCGATGACCCCAAGTATATGTATGAGCTGAAATGGGATGGAGAGCGCTGTGTGGCATATCTGGAACCAGGAAAACTGCCAGAACTGAGAAACAAAAGGAACGTGCGGATGCTGAATAAGGTACCCGAACTGGAAGAAATCAGCAGGCAGGTTAAAAAACGCTGCATTCTGGACGGGGAATTATTTATACTAAAAGATGGGCGCCCCGATTTTTCGTTAATCCAAAGAAGGAGCTTGATGTCTGACCGTTTTAAAATTGAGTTAGACGCCAAACGCAACCCGGCTACATTCCTGGCATTCGACATTCTGTATTGCGATTATAAAGACACATTGCTGCAGCCGTTGACAGAACGTAAGGATTTACTTTCCAAGGTCGTTTCGGATGGCCCAAGGATGGCCATATCCAGATATACGGAAGGTTGCGGGACAAACCTCTTTGATTTTGCTTTGAAGCGGGAGTTAGAAGGAATTGTGGCTAAAAAGAAAGATAGCATCTATATTCAAGATAAAAGCACTTCTGATTGGATAAAAATGAAGGTCATGCAAGATGATGATTTTGTGATATGCGGCTATATCATAAAAAGCAACCACATGACCAGCATTATCCTGGGACAGTACCGGGGTAATACATTAATCTATAAAGGACATGTTACCATGGGTGTCAGTGGGCAGGCGTTTGATATCATCTCCAGACATCCCACGCTTCCATCTGCCCCATTTATCGCATATCCGGCAGGCCACGGCAATGACCGGGCCATATGGCTCTCTCTAGACCTTGTATGCATTGTAAAGTTTATGCATCATACCAAATCTGGAGGGATGCGGCAGCCGGTATTTAAAGGATTAAGGTTTGACAAAACAGCAGCAGAATGCATTGAAAAATAGGGCGGGCCCGGTTTATCCGGTACCCGCCTTTTTACTCCAGTCTATTTTTCTCTTAATGTTGCAAACTTTTTCTCTTGTATTAATAGAGTTTTGTTATTAAAACCAAGGGTAGCACAAACTGCCATTCTATCATTTGCATCATATTGGTAACTAGAAAGATACCGATATATATTATCTTTCAAAACATGTTGGGATATTTCGCTTAAACAATCTTTTCCTTTAAACAATTCGTTAATCTCTTTTACTGGCAATTTTGTTGACGAAATTCTTATTAAATATTCTAATTGTGCCATTTTTGCAAACTCTGTATTATGTGCACCACAATAGGAGGCTATATTCTCCTTCAAAATATCACTACTTAGACTTCCTGCCATTCCCATTAAGTTAGCCTCTATAAAAGCGTATAAGATTTCCGCAAAGGATGCTTTAATCACTTCTGTAAACTGACTCTGGTATTCAATATCTTCTTCATTTCCTTCTTCAATCTTTTTCTCCACCATATTTATAATATTATCTACCATATACATAGCAAAGTTACATAGTGAACCAATAATTTTGGAGACCGACTTAAAAATAAAGTCAATTCCATCTTCTCTTGGAATATTCTCCATTCTACCAGAATAGTTTTTTAGGATATTTCCCATAAAGTCTATATATTTAGATAATTTAAGAACATCACTGTTAATCTCTCTAACTTCTTCATCAATATTACCTTCTTTTTGAACTATCTCTTCCTTAACCTCTCGTTCATCAAGCTCCTCTAATTTCTTCTTTCTAATCTCTGGTATTTCTTCATTCTGTGGAACATTATAAATACGTCTAACCTTTTTTTCTATATCTCCACTCCAATTCTTTATTAGTTCTTTTATACTATCATAATGAAAATCCTGAAATTGGTGTAACAGTGGTTCGCCAAATTCTTTAACCAGCGGAATGATCTGGTATTCTATATTTAATTTATAGGCTAAGAATAATGCAATATTGTAATTAACATCATTATGAATATTTTCAAATACTCTTTTAATCACTACTTCTTTTTCAGTTGGAGACAAACCGCTTTCTATATAGCTCCCCACAAAATAATAGTACATATAGCTGTGTTTAAATCTATAAGTATCATGTTCACATTCCAAAAACTTGTAGGTTAACAGAAGCTGTATAATATCTATTATTTTTAATTTAGAATTAGAATGATTCTCTTTATAATCCAGTATTACACTAACAATATATTCGTCATCCACCCACCCCTGCTTATCTTCTATATACATTCTATATGCTAATTTCTCAAGTATTGTCTTATATATACTTATATTATTACTTATTTGACCACCAGTAGCCTCAGAAATCATTGTAAGCTTATTAAGAATTAAACCATCATAAACGTAAGAGTATCTGCTATAATCCAACTGAGTCGGATGATCCTGCTCCAAATAAGAAAGAACTAATAATAGGTCTATGGGTGTCTTATTGAAATAATTAGTTTTCATTACAGCCTCAATTTGAGCGTACTTCTCCTTACGTTTTGCATCGAAAATAACACTATTTACATCTTCTTCGCCGCTTAATTGTATCCATTTATTTACGATACGTTCTCTTGCGGCTCTTCTCGTTGGTTGAATAAATAAAATCCTAAATGTATCTTGAATAAAATCGTTCATTTCTACATAATTTAATGGATTTATTATATCTAACATATGATTTCTCGTTATAATAACATATCCAAATTTATTTGTCAGATACCGTAAAAACTTTTTGGCATTTTTATCCATTAGTTTTATTTCTTCAAAATTATCAATGAAACAAACCCTCTCCGTAGACTCTTTTTGCATAATTGCATCAGCATCTACATTATTATAAGTAGAAAGATATTTATCCGCCACAATCCTATTCAGAGCTTCGCCGTCTGCTGTATTTATTTTTCCTATGTCCAAAAATATCGGGAACTTTTTTAGTTCAAAAAATTTCTCGAATAGCTGCTTTGATAATGCAGTTTTTCCATATTCCTTATCACCGCGGATGGAAATAAATTTTTCTTTTTCAATAAATTCTATCAAAGTTGACATATCATTAATAATTTTAGTTACTTTTCCTCTTTCCTCTCTTAGCGTAGGAAATCCAAATATGTCTGACAATTTTATCTCTTTTCTATCTCCACATAGTATGTCTATATCCATCTCTTCCAAAAAGTTATAGACTTCCTTCTTTAATTCTATGCCAGAACCTAAAAATCTATTCCTCTTAAAAGGATGATACCCTGTATCTATAATTTTTTTATAAAGAACGCCATCCCATTTATATGTGAAAAAACATTCTTGTAACATTCCCACATGTTCAAAATTAATTTTCAATATATTGAAACCACTTTGATTTGGAGTATATTTATCAAATAGTTGATTTCCTTTTACAAAATAATAAGACGATTTATCATAGTTTTCTTTTAAAACGAATTCTACAGAATGGTCGTGACCGACTAATATGATATCTGAATATTTTTTGTGGTAATTATTCCATACCTCTTTATCATCCCAATCCATCCACTCAGCATCGTGATGCATCATTGTAATTACAATATCATCAGGGGACTTGTCAGGAAGCTGGTCAGATGGCATTTTCATCTTTCCATTGACAATTTTCATTTTACCCTTTTCCTCATGCCGTTTAGAACACCAGCTAGTATTCAAACAATGAAATTTAATACTAATTCCACTTTCTTTTAAATTCAACTCATTCACTGTCAGGATTTTATCCGGATCACAGGACATAGCTCCAAACTTTTCCTTCCATTCCGAAGCAAAACTAAAGAAATTTTTTTGAATACCAGTGCAAGCTCTTAACTGATTAGTATTAGTTATATCAAGTTTTGGTGATGCGAGTAACGCATCTCTAACTCCTGCATTTTCATCTTCAAAATCACAGTCATGATTTCCTGGTACAAATATTGGATGAATTTCAACCTTGGGAAAACGTTTCTTAATAATTATACAGATTTCTTCCAATATCATCCCAATAGCTTCAAACTGATTTTCTTGTCCGGAAAACGCGAAATCACCTGTAACACAAAACAACATATTTGCATTTTCCGAATCAGTTATGTGATTACAAATTGCGCCTCCAAGCGAAGAGACTCTTTCTGAAAGTATTTCAAAGTCACTATCATCTCTAATATGTATGTCCGTTAAATGAACTATTATAAGCTCCATGCTTTTCCTCCTAAGTAATACAGTTTTTATTACAAAATATATTTGGGCAATATTTTACATTTCATCCAGATAAACATCTTTTATCAACTATATCATGCCGAAGGAAGGTTTTCAACATTTCAATTTGGTAACATGCAATTCAATGATAGTATTTTTTTCTATAGATGAGGATGTTATCTTTCCATCAATCTATTACCATAGATTATATTCAGCCTCATTAATTAAAAATCCCTATGTACTGTTCACCTTCTGGCGCTACGTACATAGCGCATTCCAACGGATGCCCGGCCCGCGGCTCAAAATAATAATCCTTGCCGTCAATTACATGCCAATTGGTCAGAGCGTATCCATCCGGGTTAAAATAATACTTGTGATGGTTTATAATCTGCCAGCACTCCTTGTAATACTCTGTAGTGCTGTATGCATACCACCAGCCATTACTATCATGGTGCCAGCCCACCTCATACTCCGGCTGCTCTACCAGCGACCAGTCAGGACGTCCATATCCGTCAATCCTGCTGTTATCTAAGCTGTACTCCTTACAGCATACTGCTCCGCCATTGGCAACCACCCCGTTGCCGTCACTGGTGTTGCCCTCAATGGTCCTAACCTTGGTCATGGTGACCTCATAGACGATGCCTGTATGACAGATGCGCTGGGAGTTTTTAAAAAATATCTGGTCCCCCGGCTGTGGGCTGTCCTTGTGATACTGTCCCTTGGTTTTATAATACTGAGCCGATGTAGGGGTGTAGGCGGAGAATCCACCACCCAGAAGCTGCTGCGCCGCTACCCGGCCAAAAGCCTGCACAAAACACCAGTCCACAAACATGTCACACCACGGCTGCCCCTGGAGAGATGGGTACATGTCCCTGGCATACTTTGTATAATTGCTGCTGCCAGCATTCGCGGTCTTGCTGTCAAGCTGGCTGTTACTACGTTTCTCCAGATATCCAATCTCACTCTTTGCAACATTCAGTAATTTATCTATTGATTTCATAAATCCTCCAATCAAAAAATAAGGCCCAGGAATATCCCTGAGCCATGAAAAGTTGTGGCGTCACAAGTTGCGATATCGTAACGTCCGCTTAACCCCGCGGCGGAAGATATTGGACCACCGCCTTTCTACTTCAGCTTGCTTTTTTCTGACTGAGTTCCAAAATAAAAACCGACAATCATGGTAAAAATCGTCAGGAACTGCTCACCGGAAATCTCGCCAGTACAGGTAAGCCCAATAAAGCCTCCTGTCAGAGCCAGTGTCATAAGGCTTTTCACATCAATTAATTTTGCAAACTTTTCCTTCATTTTGTCTCACCTCACTTTATGTATTGAGCCATAATATAAATTAAGCCAGTAGCAAGTGCCCCTGCCATTGCCCCTACCATTGTGTTAAAGATTGTTCGTTTCATACTGCTCCACTGCTCTGCCGGTGCCGCTTCCAATTTTGCCAGCCTGTCCCCTTGCTTTCCCTGTACCTCAATCATAGTCTGCATGTTCAATGCCAATTCCTTAACCGACAAAACCAATTCCTGTATGGTCTTACTCTGCTCTTCCTGTTCCTCCATGCGGTGTTTCAGGGATTTTATCTGCTGGTCGTGATTTTCCAGCTTTACTGCAATGTCCGTCTCGTTCATAATGGCACCTCCAATCTATATTATTTTTCCGCCATAATTTCCTGCTTCTGCGCTTCAGTAATCCATCCCTTGATTACGGCATTAGCCAAACCGACCGCTGTCAGTTTCCCGGAAACATATAACCTTTTCAATCTCTCATACATTTTCTATCCCTCCAAACTTGCCACTACTAATGCATCAACAGTTGCATTCAACTCGGAAACTTCCTTTTTAGTTTCGTCCAGTTCTGCCCGGACATCACCTGTTACCAGCTCGATAATTACCACCGTAGCAGTCACATCCTGATACTCGATAATAGCGTTGCCATCTGCGTCCACAGTCCCTGTATCAACTGACTCCCTGCCGACCACATAGCCTTTCTGCTTTTTACATCCAATCTGGTACTTGTACCCCTTCTTAATGTCTGTCTCTTCACCGGCGCTATCAAGAATAATGATGGTTGTTACGTTCGCTGCCACATCGGTTTCACTATCCACCGCCGACAATGTTCTATTTCCCAGAAGAGCAATAATCGTCAGTTTGCTTTTGTCTGCGTTCTCCCTGAGACCTCCAGGAACAATTTCATAGATACTTTCATTGGCTAATTTAGCCTTTGCATAGTTAATCATGATGTATTTTTTCTCCCTTCTATGCATAAAAATAAGACCTTGTAAAAGGTCAGTTGATAAAGTAATCTTGGTTTTAAATATTTAAAGTAGCAATTTATCGAACAAGAATATTATCGGGACCTATAATATTCCCAATATTACAGGTGTTTCAACGGCACCTGAAAATATCGCAGGCGGATATCATAATGTGGCGAAATATAGTAATGGACAATGTATGTATTCTGCCCTGGTATATGTCTATACATCGGCTATCTCTAACTCCGTCATTGGAACCATATCCAGTCAATATGCCCCAAAGCAGGATATCAGCGCCTATGTATATGATTTTGCAGGAAAACGCTTTCTTATGATATTAATATCGTCAAATGGGACAATAAAACTACTGACGTTGGAAGGGACATCAATACCGGAATCTGCGGTTAAAGTAAGGGGAAGTATCGTGTTTTGATAAATAATCATTTTGTCCATATTACGGAATCTGTTCCGGTTTTTCTGTCTCTGGATGCATATGTTATTCCATCGTTAGAGAATGTAAGTAAACGTGACCATTCTTCGTTAAAAATAAATTCCAGTGTTATCCCTTGGAGGTTTTCGTTTACAAAGATTATCATTTTCTGACACCGGGTGAACGTAAATGACCCAGTACCTAATTTACTAACTAAATTGCTACTTAACTCATTTGCTACTTCCGTCAAATTAGCTCCGGCGGTCAATTCTGTCCCCATTCCAATCCGTTCAACCAATGTATGAATATACGCCTGTGTTGGTACTTTTTCCGAACTGTTTCCATCAATACTTGTTAGCATATTCTTCAGCAAAGCATTCTGGTCGAGGCTCATTGTAATAGCAATTGCCTTGGATACCTTTCCCAGCACAGATGCAATTGCCTCACCAGCAATAATATTTGCCAACTCTGTTGCCTGTGTAAAGGTCGTATCAACATCAATGCTTCCATCTGCTCCCACTTTAATATCGTCACTTCCCTTTACAATTCCAATGGTTGATTGTGTAGCCTTTTTTACAGATAAAGAAGCATTTGCATCTACCTCTGTAGTCACACCATCAGGCTTCACCACGCCGGCAATATCAACCGTCGCCTTACTTGCACCTTTTGCAGATATCTGCCAATAGGCTGTATCCGTAGGCAACATACCAACAGGAGGCTTTACCTTTGCAACGTAGCTACTCCCGTCCAGCTCAACCAAGTTTCCCACATCGTAATCTTTTGAATTCTCCCATGTCCCCATAGGAACCACTGCAATCGTTCCATATTCTACAGCCATTATACTGTCGCCTCCGTTTCTCCATAAAATTTGCCGTTTTCAATCCAAAAACGCATTCCTTGTGCTGCCTTATCACTCATCAATTTACCAGTTGTGAAATCTATATAAAATCGCGGAATAACTAAATCAGCTGTAGCCTCGACTTCTGCCTTAATTGATTTACATTGCTGATAATACCAACCAGCATTGTCTTGTGTATCTTCCGCTATCACGCCACCAACAGCATACCGCTTAGAAAGTAATGCGCTATCGGATGCCGCCTGTGCCTGTTCAATCGCATTTGATTCACTAGTTGAAGCAGCTTGTGCCTTCTCCGCTGCCACCTGGGCCTGCTGAGTCGCCACTTCTGCCTTTTGTGTTGCTATCTGAGCGTCAGCCGCTGCATTATTTGCAGAAGCTGAAGCATTGGTCGCTTTCTGGGTAGCAATCGCTGCCTGCGCTGTGGCAGTTTCAGAATCAACTTCTGCTGATTGCGCGTTGGAGGCCGCTATCTCCGCGTTGGTCTTAGTCTGCTCATAGTAATACTTGGCATTGTCTGTCTCGCTTCCAACAAATTCCGAATCACCAATAGCATACCGTTTCGCAAATTTCTGATACTGTAAAGCAGAATCACGGGCTGATTGGGCGTCCAACATATACTGGCGAAATTCGCCTTGAATTGCCGCATCCAATTTATCCATTGTCACGGAACCGTCAATAATCTCCGCAGTTACTACACGGTCCTTCATCGACATTGAAATGGTTGCCGTGCTAGAGAAAGTGTTGACGAATTTGGTCAAATCAACTTCTTTAGTCGTACCATCTGCCAAAGTCAAAATCAGAACATTATCATCTGTAATATCGAAATTGGCGATTACCTTCTCAATGTCCAAATCGTATGTGGTAACAGTTCCATTCTGTTGGGTAACGGTAATAACACCTGTTTTAGCGTCTACCACAATTGAACGCACAAGAAGATTTACCAGCGATAATTCCGCTTTTTTTGCATCCAACTGGACAATCCTTTTATCTGCTTCCTTGATACCATTTTCAGCATGAAGCAGATTCGGTCGGTTTATGGGAGTTTTTTGTGACGGAAGTTCTTGCCAGTCAGTTATTTCATAAAATGGTTGATATGCCATTATCCATCACGCTCCTTTCCCTCCTGTATTATGTAGTCTTTAATCGGTTTTCCTGATTCTAGTATACTGGCTAAAAGTCCAATCTTTCGTGCTGCCGCTATGCCTTTACATTCAAGGCTATCAATAAAACTAACAATAGTCTCTATATCCTTTTTTCGATATACAACTAATTCTTCACTTTTTTTCATATCCATTTGTCCACCTCAAATCCAGATACTGCACTGCTCCAGTAAGAATTGCTACATAGTTACCATATGGCAATGTATACATTCCTTGCCTTTCACTGTATCCGACCAATGTATAATCAAGCCCTAATTCCAACAATACCGTTTTCACATCTTGCGCAATGAACCCTACGCTATGAATATCACTGCCTATAAGCTTATAGGCTACCGGTTGCAATCTGGAGATAATTTCATAACATTCCTTAGGACTGATTTTTTGAATATTCTCCTTACATCTTCCATCTGAAATATACTGCCAATCAGCGCCATATACTGTACCAGTACAATATATACCCTTTGCATTAACATCTTCAAAAGAGCCTGTGTCTGCCTCTACTTCTCCATTACACACAATTCCTCTTTCTGCATATATAATTCCTGTTGCATTGAACGTTGCAGCCTTTATTATCGCGTCCGTGGCTTCAACAATTCCAGATGTATTGACCTTGAACTTCCCATTACCAATATTGATGCTACCACCAACAAAGGAAGCACCATTAATATTGCCTGAAAAGTTAGCATTACCACTTTCATCAACCGTTAAATTGTTTGCAGTAATGATAAAATTCCCTGTAGTTAACTCTATCCTATTTCCAGTTATTTTCAGTTCTGAATTCAGTTGGCTTGTAACTTCACCTTTTGAAACTTTCTCGTCAACACGCAGAGCTATTTCATCAGCCTTTACAGATAAAGAGGCTTCTGCGTCCTGTGCACGCTTAACTTCAGCAGTGATTTCATTAGATACCACTTTGAATTGAGCTTCAGCATATTCTTTTAAGTCGGTTACTTTAACCGATACTTCCTCGACTGATTTTTTTATTACAGCTGCTTTTCCCTCTAGCTGAATAATCTCTGAACGAATACCTGAGGTTTCTTCCAGTTCAAGGCTTCCTTTAGCTTCATAGGTATCCATCATTCCTTGTATACCTTTTAACGTCCGCTTTAGGCAATAGGTTTCAATTACATCATCTGTCGTATAACAGACAATACCATCCCCTACTTCAACCCAAGGAAGTGCTGGACCAGCTATTTTACATGGTCTATACAAGCGCCCACTTATCTGGGTATAAACAACATCTGCAATTTCATTTAATTCTTCACTTGATTTACCATATACCAGAAAATTCCCTTGCACTACATAGCAATTTGTACCCTCCTCATGCGACCATCCACCAACATCGCCCTCCTCTTGACGTATCTGGACCTTATCAATCGGCCTCACTGTATAATCTTCATAACTGGTTTCTGACTGTTTATAAAAAGATAGTGTCTCTCCCTGCGACATCTGGGATGGAAATAAATCCTCATCCGGAAATAAATCTTCAGCAGGGAATAGACTTGCATTCTCAAGTGAAACGTATTTTACTCTCCCTGTCTTATCTACCTGTCCGAAACGCCCATTAATTTCACATATGGCCTGTAACACTTTCAATCCACTCAATTGCTCCGGCTCAATTGTCTTTGTAATTGACATGTCATCAAGTGGTAAAGACACATCAACCTGCCCAATTCCGATATGCCCGCATAATGAATCCCTGAAAGATTTTAGCGTCATTGGGAAAGTCAGTCCTTGATACCATGAAGCGACATCAGTTTGAAATTTTCTCATTCGATTGTAGGCGGTGATTTTCTTTTTCCTGCGGTCCGATTCCAACCTTATAAAACTTTTTACCCGATAAATTCCCATGGCCATTTCGTATCCGCCAATTTCAACAGTGAACATGAATTCTTTGCCGGTAAGGTCAATCAATACATCTGCCACGGTGATTTCAAACTGTGTAGCATTACACTCTCCAAATTTCAAATCATCACTTTCACATAAGCCTTCAGTGATTGTCAATGCTTCTGTAAGCACCTGTTCATTATCTATCACATAACATGGTTCTTGGTCTATTGGAAACAATTCATCAGAAGGATACAGAGATTCATCCGGAAATAACAATTGTACATCTTCATTGTAAAAATACAATTTCAAATGTCTCTGTGTGTCCTTTGTTATGTTGTCAGCCTTAAATAAACTCTTTATGCTCTCCGGAATATCCAGCATTGATTATCACCACCTAATATTCTGTGAATGTCACCTTAATTGGTTTGTACAGAATCTCCTTTTTCTCTTCATCAACCATATAAAATTCATATGGTACATCGGCAATATAAAACGCCCCCGAAACATACGAGGACGTATTGGGATTCCAATATTCGACTTCACATCTCACCCTACTGTCATGCGGTAAGAAGGTATTTAGTATTTCTATATCTTTCAAATACAAAGCAATTGTTGTGAATTCTATTGATGTAGCAGTATGCGGAAGAGCATTTCGATGAAGTTCTCCATTCGCATCCCTATATGGGTCTAAATCCATTATTTGGTCTGGAGTGATTTTTAAGGATTCAGCCGCAATAAGTCTGGTAGGAAACGCTATTCCATTTATTTTTAATAGCCATCCTTCAAAAGCCATAATCATCCCCTCTTCACAAACAAAAACACCCAGGATTGCCCAGGTGTTATCATACTTCTCTCACTATAAATTTTACCACATATTTTTATGAAAATTATGAAACTTCTTTATAATAGAAATATTCTGACAATCCCTTTGACATGTCTAAGAATGACATTTTAGGGGGATAATCGCTGGTCTACTGCATGATATAGGACATTATCAGTTTTTGCATTTTCCAATGATTGCTTTACTATCGTTAATGGAGCAAAATCAACTGCCGGTTCCTTTTTAATTCTGATGTCTTTCATGTTTTTAATTCAAGATATCTAAGCATATTTAGTTATTGTTGCATGACTATATATGTTCTTTTTTGTTTTAGTCAGATTATATACGAATAATTCTCGCATCTATACAATATTTTTCAAACATGTAAAACTCTTCTTATTCTTTCTTATTCTTATTATTGATTACACCGCCCTATTTACAGTAAAATTCATACATCTTATTTACAAATAATACTTTATCAGGGAGGCGCATCAATGATAATACTTATTTTAGGGTTGGCCTTAATAGTTTTAATTCTAATTACTATACTCTGTGCCCTTAGAAGTTCTGATATAACCGAATTGGAAATAAATGTAGTTCGTCCATGGAAATTTTCAATAAAATTCAAAAAGAAGATGACTCCAAAGAATTTACCCAGAAAATGAATTAAACTCGGTTAAAGTAGCAATTTAGCAAAAACCGTTGAAAATATGAATCAGAGCTATCGTCTGCGGTTATATTGGGATAATGATAACGGCCTTATACAAGTATATGTAGGTAGTACATATAAGGGTAATCTTAAATTCACACCATAATGATTATTATCGATAGTAAATATACAGTGTAGATGACGTGGTTACATCAGTGTTTTCGCCATTGCGGGCATACTGCATATATATCGTTCGCCCACCGGTAACGATGGCTGCTTTAAATTCGGTGCTCCCACCGTGGTACATCCGCACATCATTTAAAATTGGGGCAAAAAATGGGGCAATATGCAGTATTTCATTGGAAACCCGCACTTCGCAGAAAATTTCGGTTGCCGTCTCCGGAATCGCGACATTCTCATTCCCCCAGACGGCTCTAAAAAACGTCCATGTTTTATTTTGTTTATTGCCTAAATTGCTACTTATCATAAAATAAACATTGGGTAACAAAGAAATAGCCAGCGTTTAAATCTGAGATTCATTGAGGCCGCCCTGATGCATGATATGAAAAAATCGAATAACGACAGTCCCGGCTTACGAGGCATTTTGGCAGAAATACAGGCACTGGAACAGGCCAGGGTGAAAGCATAAGAAAAAAACGTCCTTCAAATGAGGGGCGTTCTTTTTGAGTATAGTGCCATAACCTGGCACCCCATTAACGAATCAGACTACTTCTTTGCTTCAATTAAATCTCCTCAGAATTATTTAGGTTGTAGCTGTATTTTGCCCCCTAAAACCACTTCCACCGTACAGCCATCTTCAAGTCGTACATTCGCATATATTGTTTCCCCTGGCTTGATTCTCTCACTAACGATGTCCCCGTAACTTTTGCTCGGACTATTCACATAAACGCTTCCTTCCTCAATGCCAACAATATCATATTTTCCAGCTGGGATATCTTCTCCTACCACATACATCCCCGTTATCAATTGAATGGGTTCTGTATTTTCACTATTTTTATCTACATGTTCAACAATTTCCTCTGAATTAGTGATAGATAATGACAAATCATTTTCTGATTTTGAAAGTAACTCTTCAATATGCAGAACTGCTTCTTCAATATCAACATTTCCTTGAGCCATTAATGCTTCTGCTATAAGAAATCCTTGCTCACCTATTTCATGTCCCTTAGTCCCAGTATCATAATGTGTATAGAAATACCCTATTGCTAAAAGGAATTTATTAAACTCATCACTATTATTCCATGTTTCTTCTGTTAAAACCCTAACGTAAGGTAATGATGCAATCAAATTATCATAGTACATTTGTTTTTCTATGTCTGTACTTCCGAGATTCTTTGCAGAGTCAATAATATTCTGTTTAAACCCTTCGAACAACTCATTTATGCCATCAGATTCTTTTATAATTTCCGCATTATTATCCTGTATCAAAATACTTTCCTTAAAACTTTCATATTCAGCAATGTAATCTTTTTTAGAACCTGCATCAACATAAAAGGCAAACACATAAATGTTTCCACTGTGGCAGAATGTCAGTATTTTAATGTCCATGTTCTTCTTACCAACAGTTACTTTTGCCAAAAATTCAATCGCTTCTGTTTCTGAAACATCTATCATATCTATCCGTTCTTCTTCGCATTGGTCAAAACCACTCTTTAGCCCGTTAACATATCCTTCTGCCCCTTCTATTAACTCATTGTTGGTAAAGTCAATCTCCGAATGCTGTGTGGAAAACATTAGTTTATCATCGTAATAGTACGTAAATTCGCCATTTTCTTTTACATCTTTTTCCCAATCAGACGGAATTTGGAATTGTACTTCTCCTAGTGTTTTTACAACCAATTCATCCGTATCATACAAATTCCTTGGGGATTGCTCTATTTCCTTCTCTGTTTCTTTTGCCTTTGCCCCATCTGTGACTTGCATGGTAGATTCATATGTGCTTTGCGATTTATTTTCGCATCCTACCAGCACCATACAGCACATTAACACCATAGTTAACTTTTTCAATATAATCCCCTCCCTTTTTATAATAATGTAACTATATCATGTGGGGAGGGGATTTTCAATATTCCATCAATCTATTCCTTTAAATCCTGTTTTCCCTGTTCTATTATACCGCTGTGCCACTCCCCTGCATGTAGCATTGTAAATACCAGTTTCATCAATCACAGGCTTCTCAACAAGTTGTTCAAGCAAATCGTTATTACGCCTTAATTCATAAAGCAATTCCGCATTGGAACCCTTTAAGCTTGCCGTTATTTCTGTTGTATAATCTATGCTCATTGAACCAGGACTGAAATTCGGCACGGATACCTGTGGTGCCATAGCGTATTGATTTAATAAATCATTTCCCAATGTATAAGTAAAATCAGACCCCGGGAGTGCTATGCTGTATCCGTTCAATACAGATTTCATAGAATCTATCCAATGTTCTATCATTGGCACGGTTTTGTCCATTTCAGCACTAAACTCATCGTTAAATCCAATACCAGCAAATGCACCAAACTGTCCCATAATTTTGGAAGGGCTATGTTCATCCAATCCCTTCTTTCCAGTTACAGTTTCCTTTATTTCATCAACTTTTCTTCCAAGCCATGAATCATCCCACCAGTCCTTCATTCCCTGCCAGAATCCCTTACTTGCATTGGCTCCAGCATCATAAAGAGAACCAACACTTTTATCATTTGGATTAAACTCATTATTCATGGTAGTTTTTGCTGCACCAGCAAGATTTTTAGTTTCATTCTCTACTGTACTTTGACCACTTTTTATTCCTTCAGCCAGACTATCAGCCCCATCAATTCCAAGCGTCTTAAATTTTTCAATAAGTCCAGGGCGCTCTGATTCTTCTGCTGATGAAATTTGTGTCAATAACTCAACTGCTTTAGCCTGTACTTCGGCGTTTGTTTTTGAATCACCCAACTGTTCTATCAGTGCTTCAGGAACTTTAATTCCCAATCCGGCGAATAATTCGATTAATTTCCCTTCTTCCAAACTATGTCCATTTTGTATTTTGGCAAGTAAATCCATCGTCGATTTCTGTACCGTTACTTCTCTTTCTGAAAAATTCTTCACTATTGCGTCAGGTAAATCATAGCCAATTTTCTCAAACAATAACTTTATTTCTGGCATTTGGACTTCCGCTCCACTTTGAATTTTCAAAAGCATCTTGGTGACTTCCGCTTGTGTCTCTGGTTCCATCTTTGCAATGGCATTTGTTAATTCTTCTGGCAACGCTAATCCCAAACTCTTAAAAACATTCTTCAATTCATCACCAGAAGCCTGGACACCCTCTGATAAAGACTTAAAGAATTCCTGAATTGGAGCTATGTCAAAGTTTTCATCCAATGCTAACATTTCCATAAAATCTTCCGATAGAGCCAGGTCCAAGTTGGAAAATTCTGTATTCAAATCTCGCAAGGATTGTTTATACTCATCTGTAGCCATTTTATCTGCCCTTTTTGTTTCTATAGTTTCTTTTTCCTTTTGAGTGCATTCATCTATCGTAGTTTTGATGTTTTTAAGATTTTCATTTGCATCTATTTGCGCTTGCTGTGCATCATCTAAAGTAACGTAATATTCATCCATTTCTTTATTTAACCCTTTTATGGCTTTTTGCAAAATATTCATACTCGTAACGCCATACTTATCGGGGAAATCCACATCAGGACTTCTTTCCCAATCTAACCAAGCCTGGTTCATATCAAACTGATTATCTCGAATCTGTTTGATTATATCTGGAGCAAGTCCCGCCTTTGATAAATATTCATTAAATGCCTTGTTATAGCCACTTTGGGCATTGCTTAGATTCATCTGCGCTTCATACTGGTCTTTATACGCCTGGACCAGATATTCTTGTGCGGCCTGCTTTCGTGCGAGGCTCTCATATCCTTGGATTACTGCATCCAGTGACTCTTTCTGAATATCTAAATACCCTGTTTCATCATCAATATATTTACTTAAATCAGGAATAATATCAACAAGGTCTGCTGATACGTTCTTTAACCGTTCTTTTTCATCCGCACTTAAAGAAGCTTTATCTGACAGCTCATTGTACTCTTTTGCCAAATCACGGGCTATCTGAGATTCTGCCACGCCAGCTGTTTCAATTGCATTTTTTGTGTTATCCAGACTTGTGTTAATCTGATTTGTTTTCTGAGAAACCTCATCATTCAAATCACTAATAGCCTGAGAGAACTGACCAATCGCAGAGCTTTTAGCCGCCTCATCAGTAACCCGCATAATACGCTGTGCAATCAGCAAAATCCCACCAGCAATTGCAGTAAAGGCAATTCCGCCTAATTTGGCTGGTCCAAGAGCATAGGTTAAACCATCTATAATGCTACCCGTTTCGGCTGCTTCCAACATTATTACACCAAACGTTTGAAATGCACTTGAAAGCGGTTTTAGTGCAGCAGTTATCCCAGTCATTATTGATGTTACACCACTATATGTTTTCCAAACCATAAAAAAGCTCAAAAAGGTTGTGGTTAATCCTGAAATTACAGAAACAGGTATCGCATTTAACACATTTGCCATGAAATCAAAGGCCTTTCCTATTCCATTGACCAACGTTTCAAGCGTTGGTGATACAATTGGAGTAATCCCTTTGATAAAGTTGATGAGTCCCTGCCCAATACCAGAAACAAATTTCCCAAGCGCCGAGGCCAGATTTTTAAATCCTGAAGCTAAAACAGACCAATTCACATCAATCACGCCGAACTTATCTAAGGCAATGACAATTCCCGCAATCCCACCGGCAATCGCAACATACTTCATGGGACCTATGAGCCTAAAAAGTTTTTGCAATGGACTATAGATGTTTTTTACACCTTTAGCCGCTGCATCTATAGTCTTGAATCCCATAATTCCGGTCGCAACTATGCCAAGAGCATAACCTATCTTTTCGGCTGTCCCAGGGTCAATTTTCCTCAATGCGTCTGCCATGCTGTTTATGCCATTAGGAACTGTGAAGTTAATAAAATCTGCACCTACAGACAGTAAATCTCCAAAAAAGTCAATGAGCCCTTCCCCTACCTTCATAGAAAACGGAGCCAACGCCTGCCAGAAGTTCCGCAGAGCATCATTAATCGCCGGAAAATCAATCTTCATCAAAAAGGCATTTATATTGTCAATGAGCATAGGAAGTCCGGTGCCAAGGGTCCATTTGCCTACAGGAACCAGAAATTCATTCCAAAAATCTTTTAGGGCAGTCCATGTAAAATCTCCCAGACGGGCAAGCCCTTCATTCCAAAGTCTCTTTAAAGATTCTCTAGTCGGCTCAGCAGCTTCCCAAATACGTTGAAAAGCCCTTGTGATTTTATCAGCCAATTCTTGAGCTGAGTTCTCCATGTTCGCAAATGCTTTGTCCCATGCCAACTGATATTCAGAGAATGCATCTTCAAATGCATCGTCCAGCAGGCCGCCGGCGCCGCCACCAGAACCACTGCCACCGCTTCCTGAATCTTTTTGTGAATTAATAACATTCAATTTATCAAATCCCTGGAGATTGTCTGCCATCTTCTTTGTGTTCTTTGCCGCATCACCGGTGCTATCCGCAATACCGTCAGCAGCATCTTCCATATCCCCAAAATCCGTAGCCGCGGAGCCAATTGAAGAACTAAAACCGCCTATCTTTATTCCCAACAAACCGCCTATCCAAGAAAACAATCTTTGTATGGCGATGACCAGCGCATTTATGTATGGAAGAACTTTTGATACTATTGGTAGAAGTAAATTGCCTATAGTTCTAGCCAAATTTGCAAAATTGGCCTGTAATAAGCGCAACTGGTTTGCAGGTTGTCCTATCGTAGACGCCATATCTCCCCATGCATATTTTGTAGATTGGAGCAAAATAATAGTCCGCAGGAGTGCTTTATCCTGCTGTCCCAGTTTTGCTATTTTAGCATCTATGCCTAACTCATATAGTTTCTCCTGCAGGTTCACATTACGAATATTAACACCGTATTTATCCAAAGTTCGGCTCATACCAACCATGCCAGATGCCATATCCTGCCATACATCCTCAAATTTCAGGTTCTTCACAGAGGCCAAATCTGCACCAATCATAGTCAAAGCATTGGACAATTTTAGCGCTGTCTCAGAAGCCACACCCATGGATGAGGCCATCTGCCCAAACGTTGCCTGATAATTCATAAGCCTTTCAGGGTCAAGTCCAAGACTAGGCATTTCGGTTGCTATTAAATTCCCATAAGCATCAGGTTGAAATCCTGTCATTTTACCTGTCAAGGCTTTTGCTCTCTCGCTGAAAGATTTAGCATAAGCTTCAGCAGACTCATAACCAGCCTTTTTCCATTCACCTGCCGCGTTTCCTGCAACTTGTCCCCATGCAGCGTCAAAGTAATTCAATGTTTCTATATAATCCATGGATGATTCTGTAGCTTTCCACAATGCTTTGGCCCCACGAATCAACAAGAAACACTTAGCATAGAACATACCTATTTGAGAAACTAAACCTTTTGTAGCTTTGGTCGCTCTACTTGCGCTACTGGAATATAAGTTTAAACCTCGGTACATCGCCGTCGATGCACTGCTAACTCTTGAACCATTTCCGGCCAGGCTTGCCAGAGCGGTTGTCATTTGTATAAGATTCTGGCTTACTGCTGGTGCATGGGACAATGTTGCCATTAATTGACTCAAAGCTACACCAAGCGCCTGAATATTTGGAATTGCTGTGGTAGCCGACTTACCCCCTAATTTTGTTATAGAAGAAACCAGATTAGCTAAACCAGTAGTATCAAAATTAAACGCACCTATCCCGTTCATACCACTCACAAAACGTAGCATCTGGTCTTTAATCGGTTTTAAATTCATTGCCGCCTGTGTTGCCTTAGCTCCCCCAAGCCTAGTTATATTACCTACAAAGCTATTTAGTCCTGTAAAATCGAATGTAACGCCTCCCACGGTATTCATATCCATAATAAAAGCCCGCAGAACAGCTGAAAGTTGCGGAAGGTTTTTTACAGACTGTGTAGCATTTATGCTCCCAAGTCGGCTCACGCTGTTTACCAACGTTACCAGTCCATTTGCATCAAAAGTTAGACCTCCAACGCTATTCATTCCAGTAATAAAATCTTTCATACTGGTTTTCAAAAACTCCAAATTTTGTGTTGCTTCTGTGACTGTTGCTCTCCCCAGTTTAGATATGGCATTTGCTATATTCGAAATCCCATCAGAATCCACATGAATATCATTAAGCCCCATCATATTAGCTGTAAACGTAGACATGGCCTGAGCCGTCGCTGCAACCCCCTGGGCATCTACTGTTGCCAGCTTATTCATTCCAGTCGTAACTCTACTAAAATCTGCCGTCTTAGTTCTGTTATTAAAATTCTGAATAGAAGCCGATATCTGATTTATTCCGAACGCAATATTGCTCACATTGGACATTTCCAGGCCAGTAATTGTGGACTGGAGTTTCATCATTTGTGCAATAAATTTATCTAGTTTAGCATCTGCACTTTGTGTACTGGCATCTATCTGGACCTTTAAATCATCAATCACATCTGACATAGTATTCACCTACCTTTTCTGAATATTAAAAAAGGCGGGTGACTGCACATCACTCGCCCTTTGGTTTACAAATTATCAGATTATTTCTCTGTCATTCACTGACAGTGGATAAATGAGCAAATAGGATATGACTCCTACTTGCCCTTATTCTCAGATTCCATTGAATTAAAGAAATTCATAAATTGTTCTAAAGCTTTCTCTTCTTCCTCTTGCTTTTCTTCTGGAGTCAACGGAGTCACTCTGACTGGTTTTTCTGGGTATTTTCCCTTTCTTCTACGTTTGACGAATGGCATTGCATTACATACTGTGGCATCTAATGCAGCAGCAACATATTGACCCATTAGCCACATTTCGTCACTACGTTCCTGTTGTCTCTGTCCATACGCTTTAATAAACGGCATCATTTTGGTAGGATTGAGATGCCAAAACGTCGCATAGGGCACTCCTACCTTAATCCCCAGCGGAAGATAATGCTCCCAAATTATTTTGTGGAAGTTGACTTCCTCTTTCGGTCTGTCGGAACTTTCGGCAATGTGGACTGTTCTGTCTCCTTTTCTGCTTCCTTGATTGCCTTCGCCATTGATTCGGACATGTCCTTCAGATATCTGTCCAGTCCGGTCAATTTGAAAAAACCATCTTCCTCCATGCATTCCTTCAAGAATTCATACATTCCGAAATAAGATGCACGGTCATCGTCTGGATTTTCCTTTACAAACTGTTTAAACAGCTGTCTTGCTGCCTTTTCATCTTCAACAGGATTATTTTCCAGTAAACCCGCATAAAAGCAAGTAATGGACAGGGACGCCATATCAGAAAACATATCCGCTGTGCTGTCCATCATCGCCTCTGCCATTTCAGCCTTTTCATCTGTTCCAGTAATTCCACGCTTCATAATGTAGCCACCAGAAACCACTTTAAACACTTTGTCCACGCAGGCCTTATATTCTGCCGCTTCAAAGGAAAACTCCACTTTATATTCATTTCCGCCAATCGTTAATATTCTCATTACAAATTACCTCCCTATTTCTTTTTATGCCGGTGTATCTACTTTTTCTGTTGGTTCAATCGGTTCAGCCCAGCCAATTTCTCCAGTCGGAGTTACGGATACTGTAGTATCCCAGGCATTGTCTACATCAGTAGCCGACCAACCAAGACTTGACGGAGTACAAGTAAAGAAAAATGCCTCGGTCAACCCTGGATGAAAAAATTCCATCCACATACGCTTGCCAGATGACTTTACGCTATCATATTCAGCACAAATGCCCTTCCACATCTCACGGAAACCATCGGACATGCCAAACGTAATTGCAAGTGCTCCACCTGGGTCTTTCAGTCCGTCAATGTATCGTTTCCAAACAGTATCATTAAGAGATGTCACGTCGTAGGTTGCAGTTTCCGGGTTGAAATCCGGTATTGATTTTGGATTTGGTAGGTCGATAAACGCTGTTGGTTTTGTACCTGCGGTTGCCTCAATCGCATACCCAACATGAATGCCTGCTGTGGAAAGGTCTACAAAATTTTTTGCCATAGCTTTATATCCTCCTTGTAATTTCATATTAAAAAAGAACCTCACCATTTTGTGGTAAGGCTCAAAGCTTATTTGGTTTCTATATTATATCGCCCTCGCAATAGGTTCTTTTAAACCTTGCAATCCAGCGATATGCTTCTGTGGTACTGGCCCTGTCTATCTCAGTCGGACCATAATTCATTGTAAATCCCATCTGCCGCATTAGCTCTGCCGCATGGAAAATCAACTGCCTGGCTTTTGTTGTTGATGTGGAATCATAAATCGTAATCTCAAAGCTGGCCAGTATGGCACACTGTTTGTTTTGAAAAGAAGTACTGGTTGTGGGTTCACCCAATGTTTTCACATATAAATACGGAAACGTTGGAGGAGTATCATTCCGAGTGGTACTGCTTCCCTTCAAACGCTTCTTCATAGTCTCATCATTCATCAGCCTAGAATAGACCAGCGAGGAAATATCAAGCATTATCTGAATACCTCCCTTGCAATTGCCGCCACCTGCTCACGAATAGCCACAGAAGCGTTGTACATCGGCATGGTGGCTTTTGTACCATGAGTATAGTGCCACTTCTCGTCCTCTCCCCAGTAATACCAACCGTCCTCAAAAGCGTGAATCTGTCCAGGGAATGTGCCGATACCATAACCCATTTCACCGGCTTTGGGGTTGTCCGATGGATTGTAGAATACGCCAGCTCCGAACTCAACGAGCAAAAGTGTATTTACCGTACCGTAATCATTCGATTTTGTCTGGCCGGCGGCAACCAACATAGCCTTACAACCATCTGCCCGTGGTTCCATCCGAATTCGTAGGGTAATGGTCTTGCCAAGGGGCGATTCACTCACTGCCGTCTGTGCCACGGTTAAACCAGCTTCTGCCAGTCGCTGGCACAGCAATTCAGTTTTACGGTGCAAGTCCTGTTTGTAATCTTGCAACTGGTCGATAATTCCTTGGATTCCTTTTGAGGACAGGTTGCCTCGAATAACTCGCTTAGCCATTTTCTTCATTCCACATGTTCTTTATTGCTTCTGGTGCCTTTCTCTCATAGTGTTCTTCAAACATTTTCGGCAGACGAGGTAACCATTGACCATTGATTTCGACATCACATGCCATAAATTCCATTTCAAGAACAGGAAGTTCACCACCAGTTTTTTTGAATCGAATCTCTCTAATGCCATCTATCGCTTTATCGTTCACAAACACTTGAGTTCCAAATCCGTTTTTTACTTCAATTCTAATTTTAGGTAAATCAGTCATTATCCATTCCCTCCGTAATCTTCTTAATCGCATACAGCGTCGAATTTAAGGACTTTGCCACCTTAACGACCTTGTAATCGGCTGTATTAGTCAGATTGCCGTCATCGGCAAATACCGGCTTCTTATCTACGAACAGCACCGACAATTCATCAATCGGCAAATCCATGTTGCAAGAAACCATCGTCTTGTCATAAGAGAGGTCAATACCAAATGGGTCACTCTGCGCTTCCCCACGGTTAGCAGACACATTCGCTCGAAACTGTACGGGGTCAACATAGCCAACCTTTGTTTCGCCGGTCAACAACGGTTCTCCGGTTACTGGGTCAGTGATAATATTACCGTCTAAATCTGTCTCATAGACCGGAATGTTGCTGGCGTAGAGTTGGTAGTATAAAGTTTTCTGATTGCGTTTTAATCCTCGCATTACTCAACCATCACCCAATCCTCTGCCAGCACATCACGAATGGACGGAACCCACATGGCATGAGAACCATCAACCGTGTTAATCTGCAAATACGGCTCACACCGGAATAAATCGCCCTCATTCATTCCCCACGCAGCCGCTGTCTGCTTATTGCATGGGATTCCATCGGGATAACCTTTCTGATAGACTACGAACAGCCCTTTTCCATTCCAGCCTTTACGAGCCATTTTTACACCGCCTTTTAATGCTTCTACTGCCGTACCGAAGGACACCAAACATTCTTCACTTTTAGCGTAATCCTCAATCACATCAATGCCATACTCAATGGCACATGTGTTTTCGATTCGGCAAACCCTGGCATTTTCCCAGCCGGGAGCGAAACAAGCCACATCAGCAGTCGCCAATAATTCCAGCGACTTAGAGAGATACCAAAGACCAGCGTTTGCTTCATTGGGAGATTCAAACGTAAAAGAGGAATCAATCACCTCAACTGGCTCTCCCAGCTTTTCCTCTGCGCTTTTAATAGCCTTTTGCCTTGCCATCAGAATTTCCTCATCCGTCAATCCATTCATTGGCTGACTGATAAATAATCTTTTCATAGCCTTTGCCTCCCGGAAATCTCCTGGTAAATCGCTTTGATTACCTCTGCGTCATATAATGCATTGTGCTTTACTCCCTCAATGGGAAGCGAACACAATTCGGCAACAATTTCTTCTCTGGACTTGTCAAATGCTTCTCTCTCGGAAATGCCATAATGCTGTGCAATGTCCTGATTTATGTCATGGCAAGCCGCACAAACATTCTCTGGCAGGTCAAACGCCGTACCGAAAAGGTCAATCAAAAGGACAAAATCATAATGGCTAACATCGGAAACGAACTGGACTGAATCAAATCCAGAAAGCCACTCTTTCAAATAGTTCTTAACCATTTCTGCACTGCCACGTACTTTCGTGCCTTTCAAATCCTCGTTCCCACCAAGGCCATTCAGGCACAAAAATTCTAATACGTTCTTTTTAATCCATCCATCACATTGAGACTTGTCATAGTCTGTAAACTCTGCATAAAAAGTCCTACCATCTTCGGCGACGCATCCGAGACTAACAAGAGTTGTGTTTTTGTGCAGACCGGTAAACTCTGTATCAAAAAAGATCTTCATGTTACCTCCACTTCCTCCCATATTAAAAAATGTGCCTGCCCACCACCATTATCAGCACACACCCTGCGCCCATCCGGGGAGGTATCGGATAGACACGCACCGTCTTAAAGGAGAGTTACCTTACTTTATTCATCTGCCTCGGCCACTTCGTCAGGATGTTCCTCCGCCCACTTATCGCACTCAGCTTCAAATGTAGTACCAGGGAATGTTTTCCAGCCCCGCGCTGCACAATACGGACAGTCATCCGAATGTGTCTTTCCTGTTCCTGGTCCATACTCCGCCATATGTGCCTTGTAATCTGTTTCCTCCTTCGGGTTCTCAAAATGAATTTTTCTGTTCTTGTAATCGTAAATCATAGTCAAAATCCTCCTTGAATGGTTTATAAGATTTTTGCCATGGGTACAACATCAAAATAGATATCGCCCTCTTTTTCATAGGCACGGCTGATTCCATTCTCACTGTGAGAACTTTCACCATCAGCCCCTTGTTTCGCCCAATAGTAAACAGCGGCGGCAAATATCGTGTCCCGATACCGCTCAACCGCTGTCTCTTTCTCCGTGCTCGTATATCCAAACGGATACCGCTTCGCACAAACTCTTCTAATTGCTCTCTGGATTAAGATGAGCAGAACCGGATTGTCGGCTTCGCTCACTTCATCGCCAAGATATGTAACCATATCAGCCAGAATCTCCGCTTCCACTCATTTCACCTCGCTATCCTTGCTGTGCCAAAAACTCCCTTATAACATCAGCCTTTATGACTTTAGTAATGCTATACCCTAAGTCAGAAGCCAAAGCCTTAATCTGTGCAACTGTCATTTCTGACAAATCACTTTCAGAGTAAACTACTGACTTATTTTTGTCCTCTATTTCCACAGATTCCACTGACCGGCTGTTAAGGGTATAGCCTGTCATTCCCCCGTCACGGTCACTGTCGCGATAACCATGCCATACGGGTCAGGTAAAACCGGAATAAACATACCTGATGCCTTCGTCCACTTTGCCACCGGGTCTTCTGTGGCCCACATGGTAACAGTGACAAACATCTTTTCAAATGCGGCCTGATATGCAGCGTATTCACCTTCCTCCGGTGTCGGACCCCAAAGTCCGGTACCAACACGTCCACCCATTCCTGCGCTGAAGAAGGTCACCTTATTCTCATCAAAATATCTCTGGTTTGCACGACTTCCATCTGCCTTAACGAACGCAAACTGCTCATCGCAGGTAAACAACGTCAAGCCGAACTCCTCAACCAAAGTCGCCCTCAGTTCAGCCATGGTTACCAGTTTACCAACATTAATCCCGCCGTAAATAGCGGTCTGCAAGGATTTGTTCTTCCGCATTCTCTGCACCTGGGTGTCAGAAGTAAGCATATAGTTGAAAATCTTACCCTGGTCTTTGCCGATTTTCACAGCTTTCTGAATATCGCCAAAGATATCATATTCTGGATTAGACCAATCACCAAATGTAATCTTCTGTTCGGTTGGCACACCAAAATCAATCGTCATATCAAGGCTGTTTTCCTTGATTTTCATAATGCCGCGGCTCATAACCTGCCCTTTGGCAATCTTGGTTCTGGTAACAACGCTTTCAGATAAGCGTCCCATGTCATCAAATACCCACCGAACCAAACCATCATCGTCTGGCACGCCGTTAGTAATGTACATCTGCAACTGCTCTGATTGGTTGATTTTTTCCTTGATGAACAGTTTTTCGGTCAGTACCTTCTCAAAAGTCGGCCTGCTTCCGATATGAGCCTCGGTATCCAGCGCATGAACATATGCCGGCGTCGGCAGATTCTGCCCCTGCATCAGGCGATAATACTCCGCTTTAAAATGCTGTGATTTCACATCAGGAAACAGCGTATCCAGCACGGTCGGTCTCGCAACCGTAAAATTCTGTGAGAAATTCAGCCTCTCTGTAACATTAATAGTATCTAATACATTAAATGGCATGTTGCACCTCCTTAAAATTCTACTTCCGGAGCATCAAGGAAAACAAATCCCTTGGCTTCCAGAGCGCTTTTTGCTTCTGCTTCCAGTGCTGTCTTTAAACGATTGGCATAAATCCGTCCAGCCTTAATCACAGAAGTCGGACGCTTCCCATCATCCGTTATATCAACAGTTTCAAATACAATGCCTGTAGCATTCGCATCATTAGATGGGAATATCGTTCCTGCATAAATCAGTTTCTTATCATCCACCTGGGTTGCCATAGCCTGAGTAACCATTTCAGTTTTCTGTACCAGGCCTACGGCACTTTCTAAAAAATTCGGCAGAGTATATCCCTGCACAACTTTCATGTAAGCCATCTCATATCCTCCTTAAAATGTTATTGTGGGAGCCTGAACCGGATTGGTCGCCGGTGCCGGCTGTGGGTTATGTTGCTGGGAATACTGTTTCGCATATTCAGCTGCTGCGCTCTTTTCTTCTCCGCCTCCGGCCGGGTCACCTTTTCCACCTGTCCCTGGATTTGGCGTGTTATTAAAGTTTTCATTCTTCCACTGCGTTTTGTTTTCTTCATCCCTCTTGGAAATCCCGTTGACAAAAGATTCAGCATTTGTTTTTGCCGTTTCCAGATCCAGTGCTGAAAGAGCACCAATTATTCCGGAAAATTCTTCTCCGGTCAGATTAGCTTTTGCAAAAATCCCTTCAACCGCCATCTGGGTAAGCTGCTTCTGTAAATCTGCTGCCCTTTGTTCTGCTGCCGCCCTTGCCTTCTGTTCTTTTTCAATTTCCGTAAGGTTCTGCTGCCCAATCTCATCCAGCTGCTTTTGGAGCTCCTCTGCCTTATCAGCTTCCTTCTTCCACTTATCTGCATCTTCCTGATACTTCTTAACCTCGCCATTATGCTGATTAAGATAGTTTGTCACCTGCTCATCTGTCGGCTCTGCAACTCCCAATGCAATTAAATTCTTTTTAGCCTGTTCTCTCGTCATGATTCTTCTCCTCTCTAATCCACGCTTTTGTTACCGCAGGTTGCGCCTGCCGGATTCTGCCATTTATCGGATGACTCCAAATTTTGATATAAAAAAAGAAAAGCCTATTCAGCTTCTCTTGTTTTAACTGTTTCAGTTTGCTTTGCTTTCAAAAGCCCCATTGCACGTTCTTTTTCAGCTTCAATGTCTATCTGCTCCTGGGTCTTAAAGATAGTATCCATATAAGGCTTACTTTGCGTCCACACTTTTTCTGGGTCTCCAAACAGACCGCAAACAGTAATCGCAATTAACGGATGTATCTTATTTTTCAACAGATAATCCAAAGCCTGCGCCTTAATCAACATATTGTCAGTAGAATTCCTTGTAATCTTCACATCAAAGTCCCTGACAGTTAACGGAACATCGTTTGTTGTTTGATTTATGATGTTCAAAACAATTCTGGCATGTTTTTTCTCTGCTTCAATCGTAAATGGTTCATCCAGTTTTGCCCGCTGTTCTGCAAAGTCCCATCCATTCCGAAGATATACCGCCTGTCCGGTATCGCCTCCTGTATTTTGTTGCCGGTCTGGCATACCATTAACGACAAGTACTTGTCTGTATACGTCATCCTTAGCCACTTGTGTCTGCTCCTGATTAAGTTCAGCAGTCATAAGTTTTACATCTGATTGCACACCTTGACCGGAATCCTTGACCTGTACTGCTCCCAAATCACACATTTCAATAAATTCATCTTTGCTAATCTCGCAGTTTTTGAAAAGCATAAATGCTTGAACAAACTGCTCAATGCCATTCATCCGGTCAGACTGCATTTTATTAATCTGGTCAAGAAGCGTAATCACAATCTCAATGTCGGAGAGCCTATCCGGATTATTCGGATATTCCACAATCGGGATGCCATCAAAGCCATTTATTTTTGTTTCAGTTACTCTCCCGCCTTTGATAACGAAATAATACTCTTCAGAATAGCACTGATAATACTGTTCGTCATTTTCATCTTTCAGAACCTGGATAGAGAGCATATCTGAATCGTCTTTAGCCGAATACACAACAATCGTATTCATCGGATTCGGAATATGAATGCGGAACGGCACAATATCGGTTGGCTTTCCTTTAAGCGCTACCTTGTAGGCAGTTCCAACGGCACTCTGAAAGTTTCCAAGCTTTATATCTCTGGCCTGCCGATGAGCGTCCTTCATATAATCATTCAGTTTATCCACAGCATCATTGATTATCTTATCTGTTTTCCTGCTGACATACTGTATCGGCTCCCCATATGTTTGACTGGTGCTGAAGCGAACAATCTCAAGCGCATGATTCTCACACGCCCTGTTATTGATGTCCGGCCTCACCTTCTTTTCCCGATAATGAATTGGCTGGTCGCCCTTATAGTAATCATAAAGATACCGTATCGCTGGCCGATTGTAATTTAAAACAGAAATAGCTTTACCGACAACGCCAACGACATTTTCTTTGGTAATTCTATCGACATTCGTATATGCAATTTTTCTACCAAAATGCCCCTGGCATAAATCTATAAAACTACTTTTGTTCATTCACTTTCACCTTCTCTGGCCAAAAAGTAATTCCACTAGAAGATTTCCTATCCTTTAGTGGTGTGTGTCTAGTTTTCCAGATTACTTTTTCTTTCTCATCATGTGATTTCTGTTTGTTATTTTCCATAATTTTTCCCACGAAAAAACACCCGGAGTTATCCAGGTGCTATACACAGTTTCTTCATTATAAATTCTACCACAGATTTTTATGAAATTTATGAAAGTTGCTTTTACAGTCAATATTTTTTAATCAGGCCCTATACGCATTACGCCAAAAAGTATAATATAGCAATTTAGGTGACAAGCTTCTCATCAGAAACACTATGCTCTGGTCAGGTAAAAATTATGCCGACGATTACAGGACTGAATCTATAATATTTTATTGCAATCCCGTGCAGGGTAATTTAACTACATATAATTATCCTGTTAATGAGACTGGTGTTTTTCGGAGTGTCGTGTGTAATCAATTTATTACGCAGACATACGTCACTATTAATAATGCACTATACCAGCGCATCGCAGCTGATAGCTCGTCGCCGTTTAGCGCCTGGGAGCTTAAATGATTATTTAAGCCCCAAAATGTAGATTGCATTAAGGGTAAATTCTGTATTGACATCAACTTCAATCAATGTTACTGTGCCAGCTGAGTAATTTATGGATAGCAAAACGTTTGCGCAATATCCGTATGATTTACCTGGTATTGCTATGTACCGTGTTTCATTTAAAATATGACTTACTAATGGTACAAGAGTAAAATTAAAAAACATATTACCATTACTTGTCTGCTGTATAATTACCATGATTTCGATAGTTTTATAATTTTTAAATGAAATTCCTGTCATTGTCTTATTATCCATGGATAAAACGGCAAGTTGGGTTCCTGTCCCAATAGATGCTAAATTGCTACTTTTTTAAGATACATATTTGCTCACAGTCAGCGAAACCAAGCTCTGATCAATATGTAACTTCTTAGCCACATCCTTTTGTTTCATTCCATCATGATATAGATACTCAAATACCATCTTATCTCTTGGGTTTTCAATCGACAAAATCAACTCATCAATCTCCACCATCAATTGTTCAAAGAATCTTTTTTCCTGAGCAATCTTTATCTCTAAATCATGTATTCTTTCTTTCCATTGCCTGCTATCAGTTCCACACGGGCCTGAAACAGTAAAACCTCGCCGTTGAAAAGGAAAGCATGGATTAGAACCATATACCTTCCCATATAAGGTTTCTGGTGGATTATCTTTGTATCTTTGTAATTTTTTTTCATCTTTAGCAATTACATCTCTAATATATGGATAATTTGCTAGATACTCTCTTGTCAACGCCTTAATCATAATTGCATTCTCCTCTCATCGCAATTTTCTGGACTTTTTCTCCCATCAAGAATCAATCTCGTGCTCCTATAACTTCTTCGTTTCGATATTCCACGACATTTCGCCCCACAATAAATTTGCTTTGTGTTGTTACGCAAAAACTCCTTTCCGCAAATAGCACAAAACCTATACCCAAATTGTTCCGCTCTATATGATTTTGAATTTGCTCCTCGTCCTAGACTTGGTGTATTTAAAGCATCTTCCAAACTCCATCCGAACTTATGTATCCTGTCATACACTGTTGCGGCATTAAGGTGATGTGCCTTACACAAACTACTAAACGAATTTTTGCGTTGAGATGGAGTCTCAAATGCTTTTTCCACATCCCAATTTCGTGCAGTAATCCTGTCGTGTATTGTGTCATAGTCTAAACCCAATGTCTCGCACCACTCTATCAAAGGCTTTTCCACACCATGATATGTCACCCAGATTGTGTCGCGTTTGTTTCTTGCCTGCTGCTTTAAAGTAATCCACTCGCAGTTTTCTGGTTCATAATTTCCATTCACGTTTATCCGCTCAATAGTTAAATCATCATCATATCCATTGTTTTTTGCCCAATCAGCAAAATTATCAAAACTCAAAAGCCACTCATGGCATATTTCGATTCCACGACCGCCATAGTCCTTATATCTCGCATCGTTTTTATTCAAGCATCGTTTTTTCATCCCATGATATATTTCCCATAATCTTTGGTTTTCTTTTTGAGGATTTCTCAAATATTTCGCCATGCAAAACACCTCCTAAAATGGTCGTGGCATAACAGAAACTTTAGCCACAGTTCCGCTTCCCTTTGCAATAAACACAGCCAAACTCGCCAAAGAGTCCGGCGCATCATCATTTTTGTTCTTTCCGTTTATGGTGAAGCTATATACATTATTCATAAACTTCCGGTATTCTATCTTCTGATATCCACTATCCAAAAAATAAAAATTCCTGATAGCCTGAGCGTTATCCCAAATGCGCTGTTCTTTTCTCTGGTGTGTTTTTGTTGCACTGCCGCCAGTTCCTATCAACATCTGCTGGGCGAATTTCGATACCAGATTGATTTTCACGCCCTTTTCTTCCAACATTTTTTCAATCTCGTCTTTGTATCCCTCGCCTCCGGCATTGGCTTCAAAAAAGGCATTAGTCACATGATTTCTAATCAACGCATCAATGACTTTAGGTTGTGTTATTGTTTTCTCACTATTGTCATATACAACCTCATGGACATATACGGAACCATCATCATAGACATATGCAATCGGCATAGCCAGATAATCTGTACCACCAAGAGCCACGTCACAGGCAGCAACAACTTTTAGCGGCTCCATATTTGGCAATACGCCATTGTAAAAATTCATGTGTTCTGGATTAAATACTGCGCCGTCACGCTCAATAGGCTCTTGTTGACACTGGCTGAACCACGAAGCCATATCATCATTCTCTTCAAATTTCGCACGCTCTACACGATAATACTTTGTGCTGAATCCCACATTATAATCGTAATCAAAGTTACTTTCGTCTGTTTCGGGGTCAAGCGCCGGTATTTTAAGCACATCCCACCGAATATCCTTGGCTTCTGGATTGTTTTCCAAAAATGCCATACGATTCATGTAAATATCATGCAGGCTCCAAATTGTACCGTTATAAATAACCTTACATTTTTCCTTCTTACGCTTCATAAGGTTGTTGTCAAAAATCGTTTGCTTTCGTCGCAAAATGTCTGGACTAAGCACATCTTGTATTCCCTCTAAAATATCATCCGCAATCAGCCAACCTGTGGCATCATACAAACCGTTCAATCCAGAAGTAAGACCTTTTCCAGAGAGAGATTTGTATTTTTTCTTGCGCTCCAAATCTACTGTATTGGCTTTTGCGTCAGTATCAACAATTTTTGCCATTGGGAATATATCCTGATGACAATACACTGGGTCTGTCCATATTTCCTTCACTCCATCAAGGAACGCCCCACCGGCATCTTCTTTATATGAACAATACAAGTTACTCAATTCAGTGTCCCGACAGCAATGCCAGCTTGTCCCTAAAGTGATTATTTGAGTTTTCCCGACCCTCGCCGGCATATGTACAAATAACTCGTCCAGTCGGTCATCTTCCAACATTTGCAGCTTATTGACCACCTTTATCAAGGTTTTGCGCCTTGGCTGGTAAAATCGTTCTCGTGGCTTTCTGTCTTTCTCTATGTACAGGCAATAGCTATCGAGTAAATACGGTGCCTCAAACAGCATGGTTCGCCAATATAAGTCATCCCACTGGCTGTCCATGGTCTTTGCAAACAGAGAAGTTGCCTGCTTCTTTATGAATCCAGAATATGCCATGATAAAATCCCGCTCATCAACCGGCAGCTCCGGATTATCTTTCATCGTATATTGAAGTTCGGACAGAAGAAGTTGCAAAATGTCCAAAGATAGCGGCTCTGTCAGTTGCCGCTTTAGTTTTTTGATTATTTCCCGGTGTTCCTGGAAATCCATAGAAAAAGAGCCTCCTTCCGTTCAGAATTTGGCTCTCTGGCTCTTAGGCTCTCTGGCTCTCTAATTCTTTATTTGTTCCATGGTTTAAATGTTTGTATCTTTTTCAGTAATGTTCCTGGATGACCGTCAAAACAAATTGCTCTATCATCTACATAACAAATTGCCGGTGGTTTTTCCTTGCATATATCATCAACTATGATTCCATGCATACCTAACCATTCAGCAATAGCATCTTTACCTTTTTGACTCCGGCATCTAGTAGAAACTACAACTACATCATACCCTGCGTCCTTAATCTCATCAATTGCCTCTTTAATTCCATTCACCGGCGGGTCTGGAATAATATCCTCACCTCTCCAACCAGATTTATAGCTATGAATCACACCATCAAAATCAAAAACAACCGTCCTCGCCATATTTTGTACCTCCAACACGTTCACTGTATGTTAACTATCATTTCCCGTTTGCAAGTGTTTGCACGACACAAATACTGGAAATTTTTAATTCTTGCACCGCTATTTACTGGAAACTGCTTTTTCCTACAATATGGGCACACGACCCAGCTTTTTCCGTCTGGAAATATTTTTATCTCTGCCTGCCCGTCAAATCCATCTTCTGGCGGATTCATTGCTTTTGAAAAATCCATCTTAGTCCCTTCCATTTCAATTATTGATAACCTATTATCACCCATGTAACATATGCTACAATGTCCATCGTCACATTCAACTTTAAAAGGTTCTGGTTTGAATACGGCGATTGGCTTCTCAAGAATATATTTTCGAATGATTCTACAATCTGTAACTTTTCCCATGTTTACATTGAGTCCTTCTGAAATCAACCTGTACTCCTGCATTACAGATGGATATAAGTTTTCATCAATTTTTATTGTACAGTATTTCATAGGAGTATCATATTCCATTTCTGGTCTTAAAAGCATTTATTCCATCCTCCCAGCAAACTTAGAATATGAGCACAATCGTTTCTCATCATGAGTGTTAAGTCGTTCCCACTTACCCACGCCAACGTATTTCCATCATCAAGGAATGTTATCTCATATTCGTCTTTTTCCTCATATGTTCCACCAAGCGTTTGCTCCATGTATTCCTTATAGACTTTACTGACATAAGCCTTTCTGTTAAACCACGTATCATTAACACATGGTACAACTTTGATTCCGCTTTCATCAATTATCATATTCTGCTCGATAGAAAACTTTGTGCAAAGAACAATATCCCCTTTATTAAACCTTCGTTTCATTTCTCTAACCTCGTTTCAAACCCTGCTGCCATCAGTATATCATTGATTTCCAACGCATATCCGGCAAAACATTCCTGATATCGGTTTCCATAACCATCTGCGTATTTACACAGCTTTCTGCGCTTTATCGGATCTCCGTCCGACAAGAGCAATTTGATGCAATAAGCAAACGTCTTTCCGTTGCACCGTCCTGACCGAATTATATCTCGCTTTCCAAGCAGATAATCCTTCTGCCAGTTATACAATTGGATTCCAAAAGCCTGTTCAATCCTTTTGATTATGTTATCATCAATCTTCATTCTTCCTTACCCACATACTTACCGGAGGTTGACCGCCAATCACATCCAAATGAATTGCCGGTCTAATTCCAGCCTTAATTTGTTTTAATATATCTGCCAAATCATCATCCGAAAAACGCCACAGAGAAATCACTTCATCGGTCGCAAACTGCTCATTATACTGCTTACAGGCTGGCAAATCGTCACATCCATCTGCTACAAATACGCTATTCTGTTCTGGAAATTCTACTGGATACATTTTTCCTCCTCATTGGCAATCCGTGAAGCCTCCGCCAATTGTTTTGTTGTATCTGCTCCCAAGTACATACCCCGCACCAAACAAGGATTAATTCTCCTGACGAAACCGGCATATCGAAAGAAAGTTCCAATTCAACAGGCTTTTGTGCTTCCCTCAGCATTCTTTTTGCTTCCTCATTTGCTGGTTCTGAATCAATATGTAACTCCGGGATTTCATCCATAGGGGGTAGCACTATACCATTATCTACCATAAAAAAGGCTTTTGTTTCCCTAGATTCTTTTAATTGCATATCACTCAACCTTTCTAAATCCCTGAAACGCCATCACTCCAATACTCCCATTTTCACATTGGTGACATCTGTCTAATGACGGTAATCCTACTTGCTCCAACACTTTTTCATCCATCATTCCCTTTACTAATCCCTGACAAACTTCTGTTGAAAAATAGTCTGTTTGTTCTTCATTGCACAGCCTACATTTATAGATTGCTTGATATTTAACCACAATACCCACGCCCCTTCATGTTTTCTGCAATATTGACACACCGGCGCTCACGCTGGCACCGGATATTGTTCATTGTCTTTAAAGTAGAATCTCCCAGCATAGTGCAATCCTGCTTCTCTACTTCCGGCTCAAAATCAGGACAATAAGAACAAAAGCTATTTAATAACAGTTGAAATCCATCCATATCACACATCAACTCCCTGTTTTCGCAAAATCTCCGCTATAGCATTACAACGGTCAGCATTAAGTGGCACTCTTTTACCTGCATATTCACGGTTAAAGTGTTCTACGACTTCACGCGGTATCGGCGTGAGTTTGCTTCCATCTCCTATATTTCTATAAACAGTCTTTTCTTCCATGGTTCAAAAGCCCTCTCAATCACCATCTGCATTATTGTTACAGTAGGCCAACAAATGCTCTGCAATCTCCTTCAAATCTTTGGGAGAGTATTTATCTGTCTCATATTCTTCTGGCATATTAGGATTAAACATCTTTTGGATAGGACTTGTTTTCAATCTTACTGTTTCTCTAATAAGCATGGCTGCAACGTCAATAGGAGCGGATGGAAGTTCTAACTTCATTTCCTCTCGATTCATCTCAACACAACAAAGGGATTCATACAGATGTCTGGAAAGAAGTTCCTTCGCCTCTCCAGAAGAATTTTCCATAAGAGTATCAAACATTTTGCTTCCATCTTTCATCGCCAATTCTTGCTTCAATTTATCAGAGTGGCATTGTACTTCTCGCAATTCGGCTTTTAGACAGTCAATATGTGCCTGCATATCCACTATCTGTTTTTCATAGCAATTTACCTTATCTTGTAATTCCCAGACCATATCACCCCTCCTTCGGACTTGGCGCCATATTCAGAATTTCTCTCTGACATCAGATTCATCGTCCGTATATTCCTTATTACATTTGCTATTTTCACAAACAAAGACATTTTTATCTTCCATGCTTACTTCTCCGATTTTATGCAACAAAAAACCAACCACCGAATATTGATGGTTGGCTAATATTTTATATAAAATTGACTACTATGGATATAACTGCTACTATAACATTTACTGCTGTAAGAATTGTAACAATCTTTGTAAGTTTCAGCATGGAAATATTTATCTTTTCCAATCGTTGATTAAGTAAATCTTGTTGTTTCCATTCATATATTTTCTGCCATGTACCCAACGAGTTTGCTGTAGATTGTGAAATACGGTCATACTCCTTGCGAACATCATCAAGCGTCATTTTTTCAATATCTTCTATTTGCATAATATCCTCCATACTTTTTTAGATATTATACTGCTCCAACCATCAATGTTCAATTCTCAATGTGCAAAACTGGGCTAGTTGGATTTGAACCAACGAATGCAGGAGTCAAAGTCCTGTGCCTTACCACTTGGCGATAGCCCAATATGTCAGATAAGGGACTTGAACCCTTATGCCATGCGGCAGACGGGCTTAAACCGTCTGTGTATTCCATTCCACCAATCTGACAAAATATCGGAGATGGGACTTGAACCCACAAATACCGGGACTTGAATCCGGCGCATATTCCAATTCTGCTACTCCGACAAAATACCCTTACTGGGACTTGAACCCAGAAAAACACGGGTCTGAACCGTGTGCGTATGCCAATTCCGCCATAAGGGCTGATTAAATGGACCGTTAGAGACTTGAACCCCAGCCTTCCCGGTTATGAGCCGGGCGTTCCAACCAACTGAACTAACGGTCCTTAGCGCGGCCCACTTAGATTATCACACTGTCTACTATCCGGCTCTTGCCAGTTTCGCAAGCATACTTGTATACCAATATGCTCCAGTAGTTTTCAGTGGGCATTGTCAATAACTCTCTGAGGCGTTGCGCTCACGCCATTTCCATTACAAAAGCGTGTGGATTTGAACCACATATGCAGAACCCATGCCGTCGCATGAATGGATGAGGTTGGACTCGAACCAACGATGTTTCCTTGTCACAGATTTACAGTCTGCTGCCCTCGCCACTAGGCTACTCATCCTTAAGGGGATTATCGGACTTGAACCGATGTACATAGGTTAACAGCCTATTGCTATACCTCTCAGCTAAATCCCCAGAACGGGGCTGCCCCCGTTAGCAATGTTTTTATCGTGCCATGCATTTGCACTATGAGGTTTTTCACCTATTTAAAGGTTCGGACTCCACACATTCTCTCTCCAACCTCCTGCGTGTATACAGCCTTCTGCCATCACATGGTGCATACAGGACCAGTCCGGTTTAAAGCATTTCACCGACAACTCATTTGATACTCCCTGCGGAACTCTTATGATAACATCATGCTTTCTTTGGTATGTATCATTCCTGCGGGGCGGAGTCGAACCGCCATTTCCCTGGGATTCCCAGTAGCACTCCCTGTGCTATCACACAGGTATCCTTGCAAGAACATGCGATGCCTGCCTACCATCACTGCAGCAGTTAGCCCCTGCTTGCCAGGGTCGGTTTATTCAGCTTATCCGGCTGCTGTTTCTGGAATTTCCATACAGGTAGCACGTCTACCAACTACGCTGCAATTACCTCCAAGCTGGAAGTAACCAGAACATATGCTGCATGATTTTACATTCCGAAGCGAACCAGAGGTGATGAGCCTCCATTAGCAACCGCGACATTGACATGTTATCGCTTATGCCTTACGCCTTCAGGGCTATTCGCAAAACACCTCACGGCGGTCGTAAGCCGCCTTAACAGCCTGTCGGCTATGAGGTATGAAAGGAAGGTGCTATGCTAACACCCATTCCGCATATTTGGCGCTATGCGGAAACGGAAACGTGGAGATTCGAACTCCAACACCTTTTACAGCCTATCTGGTAGCAACCAGTCCCCTTCAACCAAACTTGGGTACGTTTCCTCATTTTGGCGGACATTTCAGCAGTTTACCGCCATAGTTGCACTGCCATTGGCCCGCAGCAACCGAATATTGTTTCTGGGGATTTTTCATATTCATCCGCAATATTCAGCATTTGCACGGCACCAGCTACTCTGGATGCCTCGACCGCTCAATCTCATATGCATCCCCACAGCGTCTGGAGATTGACGGTGGTTTTAATATTATGAATTTAACCCACTCCCATGTAAGGAACAGGATAATTCCGAAATAGGTGAAAATCACAAATTTTGTCCTCCAACCGATTAATTTCGTACTATATAAGAGTAGGGAAAGAACCCCTATTCTTATTTTTTTTGTTATGAT
>ENA-OWPD01000406-OWPD01000406.1-human-gut-metagenome-genome-assembly--contig:-NODE-406-length-51024-cov-8.666346_pt1 | contig 51024 bp, 53 predicted proteins | sample MGYA00248262_ERZ651842 | MGnify/ENA primary metagenome ERZ651842 (study PRJEB26924, sample SAMEA4378253) | human gut metagenome | biome: human gut; feature: human-associated habitat; material: faeces... | reverse complement strand
TTGATTCCGTCTACCCACTCCTGCGCATCCCCTCCACAGCCCTGGAGGATCAGTCCTTCCTGATTTGTCATTCTGCGTAACTCATCGGTTGTGATCTGCATGAAATTCCTCCTTCTTTTTTCTTATCTATATAAAAAAGGCCAGCCACTTTTTGATCTGGCTGACCTGGAATTTTTATTCGATGACCTTTTCATTTACATCTCCAATACTGGCGCCTGCTGATTCTCCATGCTCTGACAATACTCAGTCACCAAATCATTCAACTCCTCTATGGAACCATACTCCGGCAGCCAATCCCACAGCGTTGGCACTCTGCACTGGATGGCTAACTGTTTACATTCGCTCCAGTTCGAAATTCCCATAGCGCTCTTAAGCGCATCCATTTTGCTTTCGGTTGCCGGAAGGGTCAATGTATAGTTATCATAGGGATTCCCTTTATAGATCCATACTTTAAAACTACAAGTCTGCTTGTAATTCGGATCCGGTAACTCCTTCCCTCTATAGATGGGCTCCAATTCTTCCTGACTCCCGCTGGTATAGCCAAATGCATGAAACATACCACCGTGTTTTTTTATATAATCTGTTCCAATCCCTTCATAATTAGATCTGGCTGCCTGCTCCTCCATAGCCATATCAGCATTTCCCTTCAGCAGATGTTCCCCTAATTTTGCTTCTGTTGTCACTCCTGGCAGATATCTGAATTTATCCATGTTGCAGGAAAGATTGATCATATCTTGGAGTGTCTCCGGTTTCATCATCTCAATCACGGTTCCGAATACCGCCTCATCCTGGCTGTCCATCCATTTGGCACGATAGGCCAGGTAGTTCAGTTCCTCCAATCTTTTTTCTGACACAGGTACCTCATACAGGTACTGGCGCAGATTTGGAATGGACGATTCCACATAGGCGGTAGCTGTTTCCAATGGAACTGTATCCGTTCCATTCAGAAGAGAATAGGCTTCTCTTATTTCTTCGATCGCAGCCGGCAGGCTTATTCCTACACCAGGGCTCACTGTCCGGCTCAAATAAATCTTAAACATCTAAATTCCCCTCTCTGTCCCTTCACATATAGCCGTTTCTATTTTTGATACTCTATTAAAAAAGGCCCGCCATTTTTTGATCTGGCTGACCTGAAATTTTACCCCATATCCTCTTTTACCCGTCTCACATCTATGAAAAGGCCAAAAAATCGAGGTCAAAAACGGCCATTTTTTGCCCGATTTTTCCCTCGATTTTTCGCCAAAAACCACTATATCTTGTGGTTTAACCCCTGAGTTTTCCTTCTAAACCACAATTCCGCATCATTATTACCACCTCGACATTCCCCGTCCCCGGAAACATATCCACCCCACAAACTTTCTCCACCCTATACCCTCTATCCTGCAGCACCACCAAATCCCTGACCAAACTGGTTGGTTTACAGGATATATATACAATCCGGTCCACTCCGAAATCAATGATTTTTCCCAATGCCTTTGGATGTATCCCATCCCTGGGCGGATCCACTACAATCAAATCCGGCTTATCCTGAAGCTCATCAATCACTTTGAGCACATCGCCGGCCAGGAACTCGCAGTTCTCCAGTCCGTTGAGCCTGGCGTTTACCTGGGCTGACCTGACTGCTTCCTCTACAATCTCAACGCCTACCACCTTTTTAGCCACAGGCGCCAGTATCTGTGCAATGGTCCCGGTACCGCTGTATAGGTCGAATACCACCCTGTCTTTTGTATCGCCTACGAATCCCCGTGCCGTATCGTACAACACCTCCGCACCAAGGGAATTGGTCTGAAAGAAGGAAAAGGGCGAGATGCGAAAACGCAGCCCCAGCAGTTCTTCGTAAAAGTAATCCTGTCCATAAAGGATGTGGGTAGCATCGCTCTGAACCACATCTGCCAGGGAGTCATTTTCTGTGTGGAGGATGCCCGCCAGCTTGCCGTCCAAAGGAAGGCCCACCAGCTTTTTCGTCCACTCTGCCAGTACCTCTTCCTCCGTCCTTTCACCCAGATAATCCCTCTGTGTGCTGGTCACCAGGTCTACCAGAATTTCCCCTGTCTTTACCGCTCTCCGGACCAGCAGATGGCGAAGATACCCCTGATGCTGTAATTTTTTATAGAATGCAACCCCCAGCTCCTCAAAATATTCTTTTGTCGCTACCAGTATTCTGCAAAAATCCGGATGTACAATCCGGCACTCCGGAGTGGTTACAATATCATAAAAGCTTCCCCTCTTGTGCATTCCCAATGCCAGCGGACCATCCTTTACCTCATCCCCAAAGGAGAACTCCATTTTGTTGCGGTATCCTGATGAGATGGGACTGGCCTTGATTCCCTGGAACTCATAGGTACCGTCCTCTACCACGGTGTCCAGCAGGGATTTTACCTGCTCCTTTTTAATGTTTAACTGTTCTTCATAGGGCAGGCTCTGGTAAATACAGCCGCCGCATATCCCAAAATGGGGACATGCCTCCTCTGGCTTTTCTGCCGGGGAATGCGCCAGTATCTCCAGGGTTCTGGCTTCCGACTTCCCTTTTCTCCGCTTGGTAATCACACACTGAATTTTCTGGCCTGGTATGGCATTCTTTACCACTACTCTCTCACCATCTATATGAAGGATCCCCTTATTGGGGAATTCGATTTTTTCTACTGTTCCTTCGTAAATATCGCCTTTTTTCATAAAATATCTCCGTTCTGCCCGCTGCTTAGGCATTTTTTATGGTCCTCTTTTGCCGTATCATTATATCATGCAATAGGGTCCGCATCAAGCCAGACCCAAAAAGGACCGCCACTTCCGCGGCGGTCCCAACAACTATCCTGTTCTATCATCCTTCTGTATATCTTACTGTGTATCTTATGATGGTCTTAAGGCAGCCTCTGCTATTCAGCCTTTTCTGTCTTCTTTTCCTCAGGCTCCTCATCCTCAAAGAAGTCATCGTCAAAATCATCATCGAAATCATCTTCAAAATCTTCCAGATAATCAGGAGTAAAGAAACGGTATACAGCGTATGCAATTCCTGCAACTGCTGCAACTGCTCCAATGATGGCCAGTACCCAGAGAATACAGTTCTTTTTCTTCTCGTCCTCTTCTCTCTTGTGAAGCAGTTCATTGATCCTGCTGGAATTCATCAGTTCTTCTACACGGCTTAATGCCTCTTTGCCCATCTGATCAAACCTGTCTCTGTCAAATCTGTTCATTCTACCCACGTCCTTTCTTATATATAAGCACTGCTGCCCTCTTGCTTGTTTTTAATTATTATATCATGGAAGCTCTTGATTTACTATCCCAATTTATTCAAATTTTATCCAATTGTTTCAATCCAATTTTAATTAAAACCCAGTCCCGGCAGAAATCTGCTGGGCAGATGCCTGTTTCGGCCAGACAGATACCTGTTTCAGCCAGGCAGGCGCCCGATTCCGCTGAGCAAATGCCGCTTACTGCCAGGCATCCCAGATACCAGCACACCCATCAGACCTTTTTTAGCTTGGCAAAGGATGCAAACATTTTCTTCTGGCCCGCACCGTCAAATACCACCGTGACTTCGTAATCCTTACCTCCGTCCCTGATGGACTTCACCGTTCCCTCTCCGAATTTGATGTGCCTGACCCTGTCTCCCTCGCTGTAATCCAGGGATGCTTCCTTCTGCACTGTAAATGCCTTGCCAAATCCCGGATTTCCCGCTGTGCTGCCGGTGCCCAGACCTGACAAGGGCTGGGATGAGCCGGATGCATATGCGTTATATCCCTTTCCAAAGGTGCTTGTACGCGTATTCCCCGCTGCCGGCTGGTTCCACGGCAGGCCTGCCTCGCCGGAAATACCGGTCTTGCCAAATCCGCCTGCACCGGCACCATTGTTCCGGCTGCCATAGCTTCCCAGCACTGGTTCCAGACGCTCCTCTTCCAGCAACTCCCCCGGCACCTCCTCCATAAAACGGCTGGGCTTGCAGTATCTGGTTTCGCCGTTGACCATCCGCTGTCTGGCGCTGGTAATCACCAGCTCATTTTTGGCCCTTGTGATACCCACATAGCAGAGACGGCGCTCCTCCTCCATGTCCGTCTTGTCATCGGAATTTATGGACATCATACTGGGAAACAGCCCATCCTCCAGGCCTACCAGGTACACCTTCGGGAACTCCAGTCCCTTGGCACTGTGCAGGGTCATGAGGGTGACCCGGTTCTCGGATTCATCCATATTATCTATATCAGCCACCAGGGCCACCTGCTCCAGGAATTCATCCAGAGATGGATGCTCGCTGTCTTCCTCGTAACTCACAGCCTTGTTGACCAGCTCCTCTATATTCTCCAGCCTGGTCTGGGACTCCACCTCTCCCTCTGCCTCCAGCTCCTGCTGGTAGCCGGTCTCGTCCATGATGCCCTCAATCAAGTCCTGGATGGTGTAATCATCTGACTGTGCCCTGGCCCGGAAGCTTTCCATCTGTCCTATAAAGGCTCCGATTTTTTCAGCAGCCTTACCCAAGCCCGGAATCTGCCTGGCCTCCCTGAGAGCATCGTACAGGCTCATGCCATGTTCAGATGCAAAGATGGTAACCTTCCCCATGGTGGTGGCGCCGATTCCCCGCTTGGGCACATTGATGATGCGCAGCACCGACAAATCATCCACTCCATTGGCTATGGTCTTTAAGTAGGCCAGAATATCCTTGATTTCCTTTCTCTGATAGAAATTCACGCCTCCCACCAGACGGTAGGGTACGTTGTAAAAGATACACCGCTCTTCCAGAAGACGGGACTGGGCATTGGTGCGGTAGAGCACAGCCTGCTCCTGATAGGCATAGCCGCTGTCCCTTATCTCCCTGGCCACAAAGTCCGCTTCCTCTCTGGCTGTGTCAAACTGTTTAAAACGAATCAAATCCCCTTCGCCGTTGGCAGTCCACAGGGTCTTATCCTTACGCCCGCGGTTGTGGCGTATAACGCCGTTGGCCGCATTCAGTATGTTCTGGGTGGACCGGTAATTCTGCTCCAGTTTAATGACCTTTGCCCCGGGAAACATCTCCTCAAAGCTCAGAATATTCCCTATATCAGCCCCCCTGAACCGGTAAATGGACTGGTCGTCATCCCCCACCACACACAGGTTCCTGTACTTGGAAGCCAGCAGGCTGACCAGCTTGAACTGGGCCAGGTTGGTATCCTGGTACTCATCCACCATGATATACTTAAACCGCTCCTGATAATAATTCAGGATCTCGCTGTTATTCTGGAATAATTCCACTGTCTTTACAATGAGATCGTCGAAATCCAGTGCATTGTTCTTCTTAAGACGTTTCTGATACTCCTTATATATCTCTCCAATCCTGCGCTGTCTGAAGTCCTGCCCTGCATTTAACAGGAATTCCTCAGGACCGATGAGCTTGTCCTTCGCAGAGGATATGGTGCCTAACACGGAACGCTCCTTGAACTGCTTGGTATCCACATCCATGGCCTTGAACACCTGTTTCATCAGGGTTTTCTGATCATCGCTGTCATAGATGGAAAAATTCGTGGTATAACCCAGATACTCTATATGCCTGCGCAGGATGCGCACACAGGTGGAGTGGAAGGTGCTGACCCAGATGCTCTCAGCCCCAAAGCCTACCAGCTGGTCCACCCTTTCCCTCATCTCCCCGGCCGCCTTGTTGGTAAATGTGATGGCCAGTATATTCCACGGGTTCACCTGCTTCTCCTCAATCAGGTATGCCACCCTGTGGGTCAGCACCCTGGTCTTTCCGGAACCGGCCCCAGCTAAAATAAGGAGAGGCCCTTCCGTTTGAAGGACAGCCTCCTTCTGCATGGGATTCAATGTATCGTAAATACTCATAAATTATGTACCGCCTTTTTAACTGCAATTATGTTTATTAAGTATACCATTCTGAACCCCATCCTGCAAGACCTGCCTTTCGGACGATTGCAGCCGCATTACAGGCAGCTGTCTCTCCATTGCCATATCTCCTGTTTCCTGTCTTACAGGCATTCCCCCATAAACCCGCATAGATTTTCATTTCCCCCTTGTCATCTAGTATTCAATACTATATAATAGATATAGCAATGTGATAAGAATGACAGAGGTGACACATAGATGAAGACAAATGAAGAACGTCTGCAGGACCTGTTTTCCTATCTGGGGAACCTGTCCCATGTCAAGGCGGACGAGATTCCTGATATTGATTTGTACATGGACCAGGTTACCACCTTCATGGACAGCCATTTAAAAGATATGAGACGCCATCCGGGTGATAAAGTCCTGACTAAGACCATGATTAACAATTATGCCAAGAATAATCTTCTGCCTCCCCCGGTGAAGAAGAAGTATTCCAAGGACCACATGCTGATGCTTGTGTTCATATATTATTTTAAAAACCTTCTGTCCTTTAGTGATATTGAAGAGCTTTTCCGTCCTATCACATCAAAGCATTTCTCAGGCCAGACATCCCAACTGTCCCTGGAAGATATCTACAACGAAGTATTTACTTTGGAAAAGGGCGAGATGAATAATCTGAAGTCTGATGTGGCGGCTAAGTTTGCCCGCGCCCAGGATACATTTTCAGATGCTCCTGTGGATGACAAGGACAGGGAATATCTGAAGCTGTTTGCTTTTATCTGCGAGCTGTCCTTTGACGTGTATCTGAAGACACAGATGATTGAAATGATCGCGGATCAGCTCAGGGAGGATGCGCCTGCCCCCCGCAAGAAATAGGTTCCATAACCTGTCAGCCCCGCCTTGGCGGACCAAAAATGGATTGCCGGGGCTGCCGGCATACCTATAGAAAACAAAACGGATATCGCAGCAATCCTGCCGCAATATCCGTTTTTTAATACACCCTTTATCATACTCAGCTTTCATTATCCCCTTTGTCTGCCTGCGTTCCCCCTGTGAGCCTGGCGAACACCATGTCGTATCCGTCACTTCCATAATTCAGCGAACGGTTTACCCGGCTAATGGTAGCGGTGGATGCGCCTGTTTTCTCCGCAATCTCCAGGTAGGTCTTGCCTTCCCGCAGCATCTTGGCCACTTCATAGCGCTGGGACAGGGACAGCAGTTCATTGATGGTGCACACATCCTCGAAAAACTTATAACATTCATCCGGAGTCTTTAAAGTTAGTATGGCATCAAATAGATGGTCCACTGCTTCTGTTTTAATTTTCTTGTTCATGTCCTGGTTATCTCTCCTTATAATTCATACGGCCTTCCCCCTCCGCATGTGTATTGTAAAATGATTACAGGTCATATAAGCCCCATACTTGTTCATTTTAGCATATTAAAGTCTGAAAGTCCATACGTGACGGGAGATTTTATAAGGGCATTTTTTCCGGCGCTTTCTCCGCACTTTTTCCAGGTATGTTTTCTGCTATTTTCCCTGTCCCTTTCAGGACAGCATGAACTTCTCAACCACAAGTCCCACGCCGTCGTGATTATTGGATGCGGTGATATAATCAGCGGCCTGCCTCACCGGGAGAACAGCATTTTCCATAGCCACGCCCAGACCGGCATACTTAATCATAGTCAGGTCATTGTAACCGTCGCCGCAGGCTATCATCTGCTCCCGGTCAAGCCCCAGCACTTCCAGCAGACGGGCCAGCGACCGGGCCTTATCAATTCCCTTTGGCATGATTTCCAGGAAATACGGCTCGGAACGGTACACGCTGAAATCGCGGCCCATGGCAGCCTTTACCTTAGGCTCCACAGTCACCAGGTAATCGCCGTCATCCAGCATCAGGAACTTGGGTACTTTAAAATCCACATAGGACTTCATGTCTTCCACCTGACGCAGGGGCAGGTGGTTGATGTTGGACTCGGCAATGGCATAGGGGCATTCCACATTGTTAGTAATAATTTCCTCACCCTCATAAGTAAGGATATCTACCCTGTGCTCCTCTGCCAGCCCGATAATCTTCTGATTGGACTCCCTGGGCAGCAGTGAAGAAAACACGGTTTCACCTGTCTTGCAGTTTGTGATCATTCCGCCGTTATAGGACAGGATATAGCTGCCGAAACGTGACAGCTCCAGCTCCCTTGCCAACGGCTCCACGCCGGCCGTGGGCCGCCCGGATGCCAGCACCACCACGTTTCCCGCTTCCTGGGCATTCATCAGGGCCTCTTTTGTCCTGGGTGTGATGATTTTGTCACGGTTGGTCAGTGTACCGTCCAAATCCAGTACGATAATCTTGTAGTCCATCGCCTTTTCTCTCCTGTATCCGATTCTTTATTTCCGCTTATCTGCTTATGCGTTTCCATGGAACCATTTTATCAGAAATACAGCGCAGTGACAACCGGAACAGGTATTCATCCTTATCAGCTAATCCTTATGAGTCTTATCCCGGAGACCGAAATTCAGCTCCACCAAAGCCCTGGGACGGCCGCCCTTGGCAGCGCTTTCCCTGGCACAGACCGTCCCCAGTCCGGCTGCCTGAATCTTACTGAGAATACGCCTGGCGCTCCTGACCGTGATGCCCAGACATTCCGCCAGCTCCGAAGCGTCAAACACATAGCTCTTCCTCACATCCGCAATAGCCTGAATTTTCAAAATGGATTCCATACTGAGTCCGGTCTTTTCGGAAATCGTCTGTATTTTGGGGTCAAAGGATATCATGCTGTACTGAAGCTGCTGCTCCAGGCCCAGGGGGCCCTGGATCTTCTCTTCCTCATCAATCTGGAAGATCCCTCCCTCCCCCTTGCCAAGAGAATATTCCAGGGCTTTCCTGGCATGCATCTCTGCCTGGTAAGCCGTCAGGCCCATGCCCAGGCCTGCATTTACCACCAATCCCAGGTTCTTTCCCTCCCTCTGAAGAATCCTCAGGTCCTTGTGGTTCTTTTTTCCCTTCACCACCCCGGAGTTGGCGTAAATCACGTATTCATCACGCCCAAAGGGGAATACAGATCCCTGGATTCCCCTTACGTAGCGTATCAGTTCCACTTCAAATTCAGCCTTGCTTGCCATGGCACTGTAATACTGGTCCTCCTTCTCCGGGAAGTTGGACATCTGTATCAATTCCACCGCAATCTGCGAATACTCTGCCTGGGCCAGGGCCCAGCCCTTTTCCAGATCGGCCAGGGCATCCCTGACCTGGGAGCGTTTGGGCTCCAGGTAAAAAACCCTGCCGCCCTTTTCTTCTATCATATGATAGACTGCCACATAAGCAGTGACCGCCACATCGGTCATCTTCTTCTCCAGCAGCTCCATATGCCATGCAACATACTCTTCCTCCGCCACGCCTGCAAGCAGCGGGCAGGTATATATATTCCTGGGCTGTATGTGAAAGGCATCCAGGATATCCTCAATAATCTGCTTCTCCACCACGTCAATACTGAAGGTGTCGATTTCCCGCCCTTCCCTGACCATTTTCAGAAATACTTCCGCAATACTGCTGGCGGACCGTCTGATGTATGTGTAAGGTTTCTGCATCTGGTGATGCCCCAGCACATAGTCACAGATGCCGCTTCCGGTAAATATCACGCCGTCGCACTCCTGCTCACAGGTGTCAATGACATCCACGGCCTCCCTTACCAGCTCTCTTGTATATAAACGCACCTCATGACTCTGGTCAATCTGCTGTATTGCTTTCCTGATGATTACGCAGGATTCCCTTGGCCCCACTACTCCCACTATCATTTATACTGTCAACCTCCCGATTCTTTGCGCACAGCGCGCCTTATACCGATTATAAATCAGAAGCATCGTATAAATCAACCACCTGATGGTCTTTTAAGAGATTTAGATAATCTTCCTTTGTCAGTGCGGGCCGAAAATCCCTTATGATTTCCTTTCCTTTAGCGCCCTCATCCCACAGCAGATCAATGATGGTAAGGGCCATCATCTTGGCTGGCACAATGTAGGCGGTGTACGGGTCGTCCATCCGGTAATTCTCCGTGTGGAGACCGCCCTTTATGCCGCCTGCCCAGATATGCATACAGGGCATGATCTGGGAAATGTCCCCCAGGTCCGTGGAGCCGGCTGTCTCCCAGTCCTCCACAAACGCATCTTCCCCGGCATGTTCGTAAGCCATCATGTTGTCACGGTACAATCGTGCAATCTGACGGTCCGTGTTCAGAGGCAGATAGCCGATACAGTCGTGAATCTCCACCTTGCCCCCCAACGCCATGGCAGCTGCCTTCATGCTCCGGTTCACCTTATGGGAGGCATCCTCCATGGCGCCAATGGTAAAGGCACGGACCATGATTTCCATGGTAACGCGCTCCGGCACCACATTTACCAGGCCTCCGCCCTCCTTGATTACAATGCTTACCCGCACCTTGTCCTCGTCTCTGAAGGTTTCCCTCAGTGCATGAATATTGTTCATGGCCAGCTCCGCCATGTTCAGGGCATTGATTCCCTGTTCCGGGGCAAAACCGGCGTGAGCCGCCTTTCCCAGGAAATGCACGGTCTTACTGATGAATCCATTGCCCTTGGTGTCCAGGATACAGCATTTTCCCGGCTCCATCTCCATCATATGGCACTGAAGAACCATATCCGTATCGTCCAGGCCACCGCGGTACATAAGCTCCTGCTTTCCTCCCAGATAGTGGATGGTTCCCTGACTCATGAGGCGGTTTCTGTACTCATAATCCACACATTCCTCTGCTGGTATGGCTATAAAGTCAGCGGCGCCCCCCAGGTGCTCCATGACGCCTGACGTAAGGATACCTATGGCTGCCCCGTACATGTTTGCCAGCTGCACATTATGCCCGCAGGCATGAACCATTCCGCCCTCAGCTGCATCCGGGTGGGAGTCGCACATGATGCAGTCCAGCTCTCCCATCACCGCCACCCTGGGCCCGTTTCCCTTGGGACCGGAGGATACACGGCAGCCTGTATAGGATACACCTGTCTCCGGCTCCAGCCCAAGCTTGCAAAAAGCTTCCTCCATAAGTTTTCCCGTCCTGAACTCCTTAAAGCCCAGCTCCGGCGTTTTATAAGCTTCCATTCCCAGGGCAATGATTTCGTCCTGGTGTTCCTCAATCACATTAAGGCATCTCTGTTTCAGTTCTTCTTTGTCCATATCATCATTCCTTGTCATCTATACTTACAGTTCTGTCATCCGGCTCATGACCCTGGTGGCCTTCCACAATTCGTCCATATCCAATGCTTCCTGCACAGTATGTACGTCCATCATGCCAACGCTTAATATAAGGCTGCTGCAGCCGTATCCGGCCAATATATTGCCGTCGCTGCCGCCGCCGATAACCATGGGCCTGGGTTCGATTCCCTCCTTCTCCATGGCCTGGGCTGTCATGCGGTACAAATCACTGTCAAGACTTACCTCCAGGGAAGGATATGCCAGTTCATGTTCCATTTCATAGGCGGCTCCCATCTCCAGGCAGGCTGCCTTCAGGCATTCCTCCATGTGAGCCACTTCATCCCTCAGCTTATCCATGCTGTGGGAACGTATCTCGGCGGTAAATGTCACCTCATCGGTCACGATATTGGTGGCTGCCCCTCCCTCGATCCGCCCGATATTGGATGTGGTCTCCTGGTCAATCCGCCCAATATGCATCCGGCTGATTGCCCTGGACGCTGCCACGACAGCATTGATTCCCTTCTCAGGTTCAATACCCGCATGGGCCTTACGGCCTTTCACCGTGCACCTTATGGCCTCCATAGCCGGGGCCTTATAGGCAATGATTCCTGCCGGGCCTGTTGCGTCTGCTATGACCATGTTCTTACATGGCAGGCGGGACGGGTCCATGTGTTTGGTCCCCTGCATGCTTGTCTCCTCAGAAACGGTAAACATGATATAAAACTCCTTGTGTGGCCTGTTGGTCTCCACAATATCCTCAACGATTTCCAGTATGGAGGCCACAGCCCCCTTATCATCACCTCCCAGGGTGGTGGTGCCGTCCGTGCGGATGATATGGCCATCCACCACCGGCCTCACATCCTTACACGGCTCAATCTGGTCCAGATGGGCCACAAAGCAGAAGGGAGGATTACATGGCTCTCCCTTGACATGGGCGATAATATTTCCGCCGTTTCCTCCATATGCCTTCCCGGCTTCATCTATGGAGGCCTCGATTCCTCTCTCCTTAAAATAGTCCATAAGCCATTGGCACTGCTCCATCTCCCCACCGGAAGGACTGTAAATCTGAACCAATTCCAAAAAACGTTCCTGCATCCGTTCGCGTGACAGCATAGTTATCCTCCTCATTATATAAGCCTTCATATGCACTTAGCGCCCATGTCCCGGGCGCTTGTGCAAAGTATCCTATCCCTTTTTCTTGTCTATCTCTTTTTCTTGTCCATCCCTTTTTCTTATCTGTCTCTGCCTATTATTCTCTGTCTATCAGTTTATGCCTTTCAGTTTATGCCTTTCAGTTTCTGTCTGTCAGTTTCTGCCTGTCAGTCCCTGCTTATCAGTCAACCTGAAGCTCTTTCTTGTAAAGAAGCTTGCCGGCGTAGATGGAGCCAAATACAGCTACCAGAATAACCACATAGGATGGGTTGCCCGGTATGAAGCTTAAGAAGCCCAGCTTCATGAGCCAGTTCATTCCGATGGCGATGATGGCAGCCACCACGCCCAGTTTGGGACGTGTTGCGGCAAACTGTCCAAATACAGCGCCGAAAAGCGCGGGAAGCAGGAAATTAAGCGCCTCCTTCACAGGTGCAGGAAGAATGTTCAGGATAACGCTTCCCGCAACAGCCCCCACGGTAAGAATCACCACATTGACAAGTATGGACGTTGCAATACCGATGGTGGAAATAATGGATCCTTCCTCCGTCCCCATCTCCACTCCGGCCGCCTCCTGAGCCACGGAAGAACACGGCACACGCATGTTGGAGGTATTGCCTGAAAGGAAGGTCAGGTAAGTACCCGGAATGCCCAGAATCGGGAAATAGGAAATGGGCTCAACAATGTAAAATGCTCCGCTTACGCTGATCTGCATTAGGGTGCCGGCGATAATGGCGGACACCGGAGGCATATAGCCCCGGAAGGCCATCACAAGAGCAGGAAGGAATCCTGCGAAAATGCCCAGCAGCAGTGTAATCTTTCCCCATTTCACGATTCCGGGGATATATGTACCAGAATAATAATCGTTTTTCATCTTCTAACCCTCCTTAGATTACGCTAACAGCATATCCGATAAACATGCCGCTGAACATGGCAATTGCAAATGCCCACTCCCTGAGCCAAGCGATATCCCTGGCCCTTGACAGCTTCACCAGTACCATCATGATAACACAGCCAGCTATGGTAGCGATTGCCGGTGCGTTGGTAAAGGTAAGGGAACCCTCTGCCGTAAAGAAGTTGCCGGAAGCCAGGTTGGCAAACGCACCCAGCATGGCGCCTGCGGAAATGATGGGAACCATCTTGGCATTGCCCTTTGACATTAAGTGGTTAACCTTGTCCATCTTATCGCAGAACAGGAAGGTAAAAATCAGCCAGCCCAGGGAGCCGCATACCATGGTCCACACGCCGCAGGCAAATGCCATGGTATCCATGGTCTGAAGTGTCTTTCCCATGGCCTGGGCGCCGAATCCGGCCGCCATGGCCTCATAGTTGACAGAACCGATAAATGACAGACGCATCCATGCCACCGGCGCACCCATGGTGACCAGCAGGGATATCATGGTGACCAGGATTACCACGGACGGGCCAATGGATGATATCACACTGCTCTTGATTGCCTTATGTACCTGGTCCGTGGTAAGGGCCGACTCGCTGGCTGCCTTTATAGACCTTTTCATAAACAGAATTGACTGAAATACTACCACCGCTACTGCCAAAGCCGCTGCTGCCCACATCAGAGGGCTGTTGGCATAATCCAAATAATTAACACTTTCGTTCATTCTGACCTCCTTGGTTATTCCCCTTTCCAAAAGCTGCAGTCTTTTGGATTTTCTAGTTTCGGTCATGTCCATAACATGTCCTTATATTTATATTTACTACATTTTATCGGTATTGTCAAGGGTTTTTGTTGAATATTTGTTTGGATGATGGAATGGGATTTGGCATAGGTAGTGCAGAATATCTTAAAGGACGGGGCGGGAGTTGGCTGCGGGCAGCTATCTGCACGGGCGGGAAGGAACAGTGTAAAAGCGCCGGTATTGTTACCGCAAAGGAATATTGCAGTAATAATACCGGCGCTTTACATCAACCGATTCATCTGTCTAATGCTTATTCTGTTTTCCCTTCATACCGCTTCCGGTAATAATCCATGGTCCGGTAGTCAATCACATCCTTCATCTGTTGGGAAAACCCGTCCATTTCCACCGCCTCATATAACTGCGGATTCAGAGCCAGTACATAGCCCTCTTTACGCACAAAAAAACCTTTTCCGGACTGCAGCAAAAAGCGGACCGGGTTTTTTAAGGCTTCTCTGGTACAGCGTTTCTTATCCCATGTACGGAAGTCACTTGTACTCTTATCTTTCGCTAAATCCTTCCAGTTATTTGCCGTATAATAAAACTCCTTATGGCCCCGGTATATATCATCCTCATCAATCTGAGTTTTGACATTGCCATTGTTATAAAATGCCAAAAGGACCGGCATCTTATAGGACTTGGTCATTTGCGTGGTCTCCAGCATCTCCAGAAAATCATTGCCAATACTATTAAATATGGCACGGTTTCTGTCTCCCAGCTCACCCAGGCTATTCAAATACCTCAGATAATGTTTAAACGGACTGTTCTGCAAACCATTACATATCTGGAGTATTTCTTCCTCCATGTAGGTAAACAAATCCATACGGGCCGGCACTCTGCCGCCCAGCATCTCCTTAATACGGAAGTATTCACTGCGGATCCGCTCTTCCTTTTTCGCCCTCTTCTTTGCCATTTCATGGAATAAATCAATCAGACGCAGGTCGAAATCAACCAGACAGTCATCCGGATACTCAAAATCCTGTTGCTGCATTCTTCCGGCTTCCGCACTTGAATAACTTCTTCCGCTTAAAAAGAACGGTGCCGAGCCTGCTTTTTCATAATTACCGATAAAATCCAGTACATTCAGGTATTCCTTATCCCTGCTTTTACGCAGCCCCCGCCCAAGCTGCTGGAGAAATACCACCGGGGATTCTGTGGGTCTCAAAAACATAACCATATCAATTTCGCTGATATCTAACCCTTCATTGAACATATCCACAGAAAAAATAACCTTTAACTCACCACGCTTAAGCTTCTCTATCGCTTCACTTCTCTCAACAGCATACTCGCCGTCTGAATCGCTGTATACAGCTGCCGCCGGAATATTGCGACGGCAGAATTCCTTTGCCATCTGCTCCGCATGTGTGCGTGAACAGCAAAATCCCAACGCCCTTTTTGAGCGGTATTTCATATAGTATTTATAAATCAGTTCGTACTGCCTGCCCTTTATGAATTCCTTTGCCAGTTCTTCCTCATCGTATTTTCCTTTTACAATGCGAATCTTGGAATAGTCCACTGTCTCGTCCAGAATTCCATAATAATGAAATGGTACCAGCATACCTTTGTTAATGGCATCTTTCAGGCCAATCTCATAAGGTACGTTATAATCGCATAGCGCGTATATATTTCTTCCATCCATTCTTTCCGGTGTGGCTGTCAGCCCTAACAGGAACCGGGGCTTAAAATATTCCATGATTTTTTTATACTGGTCTGTAACAGCATGATGGAATTCGTCAATAACAATATAATCAAAATAATCCCTGGCAAAGTATGATTCATTGAGATAATCTGTTTTACCCAAACTGGAAACAGAAGCGAAAATCACGGATTTATCCCTTGTTTTCTCTTTACCATAAAAAAAGCCATAATCATCGGAATGTCTCACATTCCTGAAGCTTTCTGCTGCCTGCTTCAGTATTTCTTCCCGGTGGGCCACAAACAGGACTCTTTCATAAGGCTGAGAATCAAACGCAGCCAGATATGTTTTTCCAATACCTGTGGCGGCGCAGATCAATGCCTTCTCCGATCCTTCCAATCGGCTGTTTTTCAGCGCGTACAGAGCTTCTATCTGTGCTCCTCTTGGCTGAAATACCACTTCCCCGTCCGTCTCGTCGTCAAGGCTGTCATACCGTTCCATATCCCGGATAACCGCCGGTCTTTTCCATTCTTTGGAATATTGTTTCAGAACCTCATCATTTATGACGATGGAGTGGTTATAAAACAGCTCCTCAAAAGTGCCGCAAAACTGATGAAAATTCCGGCTGTCCCGCCTTTCATCAAAATGATAGTTCCATTCTATACCGGATGTAAGGGCGCTGCGTGATACATTGGATGAACCAATGTATATTTCCCCAAAATCCTTTCTTCGGAATATGTAGGCTTTAGGGTGAAACGACCGTCCCTTTTCGTTGTAAAACCGGAGGTCCACCCGGTCCCCCAACCGTTCCTTTATCAGACACAATGCCCCCGGCTGTGTAATTCCCAGATAATTTCCGGTCAGGATTCTGATTTTTACTCCGCGATTCAGCGCCTGCTCCAAATCATCCAGAATCATACGCACTCCGGACTCCATGAGAAACGACACAATCATATCAATCCGCTCAGCCTTTAGCATGCTGAGCTCCAGCTGGTATAACAGAAATCTTTTTTTATCCCTTCCCCCGGTAATGACCTCACAGGGCCCGATTTCCATTTGAATCTGCCTCAGCGATTCTATTTTTTCCTCAATATCATGTTCAGCCATTTTTCTTCTGCTCTCCCCGGACGGACATCACTCGTTACCCACATCTCCAATATGTCAAACGAATTTACATCTTTTAACAGCTTATCCATCTTTTCTTCCGTCATATCCGTAAAATAACGGCCATTGCGCTCACCCTCAGCTGTACCATACTTGAAGGATGTATACAGTATTCCATGTGATGTCAACGCACGGGCCATTTTGATAAACACATCCTCCAGTTCTCCATAAGCCAGATGCAGGATGGAAGAACATGCCCAGATTCCATCATAGGCTTCCTTTTCATCTAAATCCTGAAAATACATCAGCCTCACTTCAATTCCTGTATATCCAGAAGCTATCCTGACCAGTTCTTCCGAACCATCCGCGGCATCCGTCTCAAATCCCCTGTCCAGGAAATACTTCGTATCTCTGCCGGAGCCGCACCCGAAATCCAGGATTCTGGCTCCCGGCTTCAGATACGCCAGGAAACGCTCCTGCATCTCCTTAAACTCCACATCCCTTGTGCTGTCAGAAAATTCTTTTGCATGTTGGTTGTAATATTGTAATGAATCATTCATGAATACAAATGCTTCCTTTCCTAAATAATCCGGCCGCTGTCCTCTATTTACATGACTACTGTCAATCATATCATTTTTTGACATCACAGGCAATTAAAACTAATTTCTCAGTTCCCAATGTTTTATTCACCGATTCCCTCCAGCCCTAATAGACTATACTATACCAAATCATATAAGGAGCATATTGATGAAAAAAGCAATTAGCATTCTTCTGGCAGCAGCTATGGGCGCCGCTGCCCTAACCGGCTGTTCAAAATCATCCGGCAGTTCATCCTCAGGCAACACCCCGTTGGTCCTCAACGAGGTAGCCCATTCCATCTTCTACGCCCCCCAATACGCAGCCATTGAACTGGGCTACTTTGAGGACGAAGGCATCGACCTGACCCTTGTCAACGGCGCGGGTGCTGATAAGGTTATGACCGCCCTTATCTCCGGCGACGCCCAAATTGGTTTTATGGGCTCCGAAGCCAGCATCTACGTATACCAGGAAGGTTCCCAGGACTATGCGGTGAACTTCGCCCAGCTGACCCAGCGCGCAGGCAACTTCCTGGTGGGACGCCAGCCTGAGGACAATTTTAAGTGGGAAAGCCTGAAAGGCAAGAAGGTTCTCGGCGGACGCGCAGGCGGCCGACCTAACCACGATGTAACTTTTGAGCACATCAGGGAGATTTATGAGTGGACAAGCCGAAAAGCCTTAGATTTGGCGGTTTTTAAGTATGATGAAAAGATAATAGCTGTTTAATCCTTAGTTTATATGAAAAAGAGATATCATTTTTTCTATTCCTAGATGCCTTGTTCGACCTCGCAACTTTTATTATATGACATAAATAGATAATTTGATATAATGATGGTAATTCATAATTGAGGAGGCGTTGAACAGTGGATTCTATAATTATTGATACAGGAACATCTATTATCAATTTAAATGGTCAAACTTATAAAATATGCTATTATGGCTCATTAAATGCCATCTGTGAAATATCCGAAATCTTTATAAAGGATATTTCTGCAAGAGAAAAAATAATATACCTTATTCACGCCTTGCTTTGCGGTGATAAGGAAAAAAAGCCTAGCGTATCGGAATTAAATACAATTTCAAATAATGATATTATCAATACATTAGATTTAATTATTACACATGATGAAAAACTAAAGACCTTTGCTAATGATTATATGCTATCGAAGAGTTTTGAAGATTTTTGTACGGCCTATGAAAACTACTTGCTCGATATGACCGAAAATGTCACACAAGTGTTATCCGGTGCATTAAGCAGGATGTCGGATCTAATGGCTGATATCAGAGATAGTGTACTAAATATGTGGAAACATTACGATTTTAGTAGGGTTTTTGAAAATATCACTCTAAGCTTTAAACATTTAACAGATTCACTAATTAGCAATTCAATTATATCAGAAGAAGAATTACAGCAAAAAATTAAGTCCATTGAAACGTGGGCTAATTACGGATGGACTTTTTTAGAGTGGGCGCCCTTTTCCTATACAGATTTTATACCTAATAATCAGCTAGAAGCTGATAAATATGCCATTTCTTTTATACCAGATAAAGAACTGCAAGCCTATTTTGATGAGCTTTACATATATAATATTGATAAAAGTGAAATCAAAGAAGCCATCTCTTGTTTTGAACACAAAGAATACCGTGGTTGCTCAATGATTCTTATATCCTTGATTGAACGGCGTTTACTAATCTTGCAGAGAAAACAGTCTCATGGAAAGAAAATCAATGTGGGAGCAGGTGCATGTAATAAATTTGCAAATACTGTTTTACAGGATTTGAAAGATGATTCATTTGTGTATAAATATCTATTAGCATACAGTTTAGAATTATATTTAAATACCCTATTTTCCAAAACAGATAATTTTAAATCTAAAACAGCTTATTTGAATAGAAATTATTTACTTCACGGTATGTTAAAAAAGAGGGTCACCAAAAAAGATTGTCTAAAACTTTTTCTTACTCTAGGAAACATATTTCATGCAATAGAATTTAGTAAATATGACTTCTAAATATTTTATATCTTTCATTGTAGGATTCGATTTTAATTGCTTAAAGAGGACAGGCCAGCCCTGTCCTTTTTACTATCACCAAAGGAAGGAGGCGAAAATTGTCGCAAGGAAATAACTCCTTAACCGGGCCTGACCGTAATGGTTGGGCCTTTTTTCATGCCACGAAAAGGAGGTACTACACGCATGGCTGATGAAAAGCAGAAAACTTTACAGGAACAGCCCTCTCCCACCGGCCCACCTGTCAGTCAGGAAGTCAAGGACATGGCTCCGGCTGTAGCTCAACCGAGTGAGGAAAAGGACAAGCAGACTGACACAAAATCAGATGAATTGAAGGAAACAGAAGCCGCTGGTTCTAAGAGGCTGGACGATATTGTGAAGGAAGTTAAAAAGGCCCAGCAGAAACAAACCGAAGTCAGCCCTACCGCTCCCGACAAAAAACAGTCCGCTACTATTACTAAGATATCTGACTTGCCAAAGAACGGACAGATGAAAGTCGAGAAGCCGGAACCCACAAAAAAGACTACCGCTCCGAAAAAAGAAACAAAGGAAATGCCCGTACAGACAGCTAAACCGGGGAAGCCCAAAAGTACGGTTTCGGTTTCCAAAGGAGCTCCCGGAGCCAGCGCCCCGGCACAGGCAGCACCCACACCCCCGGAGCCGCCAAAGGAGTCCCCCCGCCGGGGAGAGGAACAGATTGTCTATTTACAGCTGAATGAACTCCACGCCTTCAAAAACCACCCCTTCGGTGTGCGTGATGATGAAGAAATGCGGGCCATGGTTTCCAGCATCAAGGACAAAGGCGTGACACAACCCGCTATCGTCCGGCCCTTGGAGGGCGGCGGCTATGAGATTGTATCCGGCCACCGCCGCCAGAAGGCCAGCGAACTGGCAGGCTACACGGACATGCCCTGTATCGTCCGAAACCTGACCGATGATGAAGCCATCACGCAGATGGTGGAGGACAACTTAAATCAGCGTGAGGAAATCCTCCCCAGTGAAAAGGCAAAGGCCCTGAAAATGCAGTTGGAGGCCATCAAACATCAGGGAACCCGGACTTCGGGCCATGTTGACCCGAAGGAGGCCGGGAAACGCTCCAACGAGATTGTGGCCGAGCGCAACAAGATGGCGGTTAAACAGGTTCAGCGATTTATTCGGCTCAATGAGCTGGTTCCCGACCTGATGAAGCTGGTGGACGATAAAAAAATAGGCTTCACAACAGCTGTGGAGCTCTCCTATATCAATAAGAAAAACCAGAACTATATAGCCGTCTCCATTGACAGTCAGCAGGCTTCCCCCACACAGGCACAGGCCAAACGCATGAGGGAGCTTGATGAAAAGAAACTGCTCAATAGTGACGTGATTGACGGAATCATGATGGAGGACAAAAAGGAGGTAGACAAAGTGATTTTAACAGGTGCAGAGCTGGGAAAATATTTTGGCGCGGAGGCCACCCCGAGGGAAATGAAAGATCAGATCATCAAACTGCTGGACGATTGGAAGGGACAGCAGAAGGAACAGGTCAAGCCGGAGAAAAAGGCTGACAAGGAGAAATAGGCGGGGCTTCGGGCCATGTTGACCCGAGACTAAGACCATGGGGCGCAGCCCCACCCCCCGAAGCTCAAAGGATATATAATTCCCCATCGCCGTTTGTGGGATAGCATAGCCGGGAAAATCTGTCAAGGGCCTGCCGCCGTAGGCGGTGCTACGCACCCTTGACAGATTTCTCCCGGTTATGCTTTAAGGCGGTCAAGCGATGGGGATATAAATTCCTTTGAGCCGTTCTCCTTCCCACGGGAAGGGGCGGAGGGGTTGGGCTCTATCCTGCTACTACTCTTTTATAGAAGAAACGGAGGTAAAAACAGTGAAACGACCTTTAGCTTATATTACTGCGGCATGGAACGGGGAGCCGGATATTGACACCGCCCTTGCTGTCCAATACTGCCGGATTACTTACGAAGCGGGATTCTCACCTATCTGCCCGCTGTTGTATCTGCCGCTGTTTATCAATGACGCTATCCCCGAGGAACACAAGGATGGGATTGACATGCGCCGGGATATGCTTCGGCGGGCCCGGGTGCTTGTTGTCTGTGGCACCGCTTTAGATGAAGATGTAAAGAATGATATTGCAGTGGCCCAGCGGTTGAACATCACGGCAACCACCCTGGACGGGATTGTGACTGTCAATCAACAGGGCCGAAACGCTGATGATGTTTGAAGCCTATCTGACAAATGAGGTCATGAAGAACGGTAAGACTTCGGGCCAGTATGGCCCGAGGCCGCAAAGGAGGTGCAGGTAACATTAACTACTATCCAATCAACGAGCCAGAAGCCCGCCGCGCCAAAGAGATGAACAGTTTCTATCATTATGAGGAAGGGAGTGCAACCGCCGAATACCATAGCCTCATAGATAAGGCCGCCGCTGTGGCAGAGAAGCAGAAAACAAGGGTTGACCCCATGTTTCATGAAAAAATCGACCACCTGCTTGATACCTATGCTCGCAAGCTGGCGGAAAACATGAACCAGCAGTTTGCGATTGACGCGCGAGTTCCGTCCGTCATGATAGCCGGGCCTGCCAACTTCCCCATCAGACAGAAGGAAAAACAGAACCGGGCCCGCGACAGCAACATGGAGGAATGGCGGCATATTCAGGGCCTCCTTGATAAAATCCGCAGCACCGGTATGGGCGGAATCAGCGCAGATGACCCGGAGGCCATCACGAAGCTGAAAGAGAAACTGGAAGGTCTGGAACGCTCTCAACTGATTATGAAGGAGGTCAACATTTATTACCGCAAACACGGGACACTTGACGGCTGTGCGCTTCTCTCCCCCGACCAGATAGAAAAGCTAAAGTCGGATATGGCCCGGTACAGTTGGCTGAAAAAGCCCTTTGACCTTACAAACACCAGCGCAGAAATCCGCAGGATAAAGGAACGAATCGAAGATTTAAGCAAACGGGCCGAAACAGAATTTTCCGGCTGGGAGTTTCAGGGCGGCCATGTGGAGATGAACCGGCAGGAAAACCGCCTGCAAATCTTTTTTGACGGGAAACCGGACGCCGATACCCGGACGGAGCTCAAAGGGAACGGATTCCGGTGGGCCCCCAGCGTGGGCGCATGGCAGCGACAACTTACCAATAACGCGCTCTGGGCCGCCGACCGTCTGGCTTGTATCCAACCGCTTTCCGGCGAACGTCCTTCCCAGCTTCAAAAGAAGGCGCAGGAAAAACCATCTATCCTGAAAACCATGCAGGAATATCCAAAGGAGCCGGGACAGGAAAAACCGCCCATGCCTAAGAGGGAGGCCGAACGGTAGGCTTCGGGCCATGCTGGCCCGTGGTTATGAAGGGAGTGATTGATTATCAGTAAAACCAGACAAAAGCGGCTGGCAGAGCAGAAGGAAGTGAAGGAACTGCTGGCCGTGTTGAAGGAAAATAATTTTTCCAGCGCAAAGGATCTCATGGCCGCCATCGGCCATGTGTCGGACCTGGAGGAACAGCTTTCCAGTGCGGTTCAGGAGCTTACCGCCATGTGGCAGGAATTGCAAGAAATGAAGCAATCGCCGTTAAAAGCCGCCCTGCAAAGGTCGGTTCAGACATTGGAGGCGAAGGTTTCCCAGTTAAGGGGGCAGATTGAAGTACTGAAAGAAAACATCATAGAGGGCTGTAAACAGGCCCTTACCGATTTTAAACAGCGAGGAACGGCGGCCCTGGACGGTGTTCCTCGCTTCTTCCATCTGCGAGAAGTTCTGGAAGGGGTAAAGGAAACCATTCAGGCCGGGATTGCCACAGACGAAAAGGCCCTTGCGAAAATCGAAGCCGTTTCAGCCGAATACCACGAGGCGGGCAGGCATTTAAAAAATGTAGGCCGGGCCCTGATGGGGAAGGAGGCCGTATCAGAGACAAAAGGCCCGGGCAAGCTGGTCAAAGCAGTTGCGGCCCCCTACCGGGCGGAACGCGCCTGTCTGCTCTCCATGCAGAACAGCGTGGAAAAAGCCCTCGCCCGGATAGAACGGCTGGAACAGGCGGCAGAAAAAAAGCCGTCCATCTTAGGCACCATGCGGACGCAGAATGAAAAGATACGGGCAGAACCGGGAAAGGAATCCCCGCCCGCCAAACATGGCGAGCGGTAGACCTCGGGCCACATTGGCCCGAGGTTATCTGTCTCCCGTAAAGTTAAGAGGGCCCCCGGAGTTTATGGGAGCCTGACAGGAAGGAGGTATTATGCAGGACGAAGTAAACCAAAAAACGGTTGCCCTCTCAATCCGGGCAACAAAGCTCACAGGCCGGGTGCTGGCTTCCGCTCTACGGAAGATTTTAGAAGAAGGAAAAAAGCGCCACCAGAAGGCGCTGACCCCGCAGGGCCGCCAAAGCGTGAAAAAGCTGATGAATCATTACGGGGCAAAAAACTCCATGCCCCTTGTGGGAGCCCCCCGACAGTTTGACCGCATAGCAAAGGAATTTCATGTAGACTATGCGTTCCATAAGGTCAGCCCCGGCCACTACCTTCTGTTTTTCAAAACAGGGCAAGCAGACGCCATGACGGCGGCGTTCCAGAAATACAGTGACAAGGTGCTGAATAAGGGGAAAGACAGGGCTTCTATCCTCGGCCAGCTACGGAACCTTTCAGAGCATATCAAATCCCGACCAAAGGAGCGCCAGAAAACCAGAGAGGCGGTGAAGGAAGAACGGTGAGTGACAAAATCCGAAAATATGTACTTCCCAACCTCCCCTACCTCTTTGTGTTCTGGTTCTTCTCAAAGGTAGGGACGGCTTACCGCTTGGCCGCCGGGGCCGATTTCGGCACAAAGCTCGTAGGCATGATAAAAACCTTCCCCACGGCCTTTGAAAATTACCTTCCGGGCCTTGGTGGGCTAGACCTTCTGGTGGGCCTTACCGGGGCCGTGGGAATGTACCTGCTTGTGCAGTCCAAAATCAGGAAGGGAAAGAAGTTCCGCCGTGAGGAAGAATATGGCTCGGCCCACTGGGGTACGGCAAAGGATATCAAGCCCTTTGCAGACCCGGTATTTAAAAACAACGTCATTCTGACAGGCACGGAATTCCTGACGATGAACACCCGGCCCAAAATCCCGGCCAACGCCCGGAACTTAAACGCCTGTGTGATCGGTTCGTCCGGCTCTGGAAAAACAAGATTCTGGCTGACCCCGCAGCTCCTTCAGGCCCATTCGTCCTATGTGGTCGTAGATCCAAAAAGCGGCACCCTCGAACAATGCGGGCGTTTCCTGCAACGGCAGGGCTACCGGCTCCGGGTATTCAACACTATCGACTTTTCCAAATCCATGCACTACAACCCGCTGGCCTACATCAAAACGGAAAGTGATGTGCTGAAATTCGTGACCGCCCTGATTGCCAACACCAAAGGGGACGGCAAGGACGGGGACGAGTTCTGGACAAAAGCGGAAACCCTTCTTTACTGTGCGTTGATTGCCTATATCGTCTTTGAGGGGCCGGAGGAAGAACGGAACATGAACACCCTTGTGGAAATGATTAACAGCATGGAAGTCCGGGAAGATGATGAGAGCTTCAAAAATGCCGTTGACTACATGTTTGACGGGCTGGAAAAGAGGAACCCGAATCATTTTGCTGTGCGGCAGTATAAAAAGTATAAATTAGCCAGCGGCAAGACAGCAAAATCTATCCTTATTTCCTGCGGTGCAAGGCTGGCTCCCTTTGATATTGGAGAGCTACGGGAGATTATGAGCTATGACGAGCTGGGCCTCGATACGCTGGGAGATGAAAAAACAGCCCTGTTTTTCCTGATATCCGACACGAATACCACCTATAACTTCCTCGTTGCCCTTGCCTTCTCCACCATGTTCAACATGCTCTGTGAGCGGGCCGACAACAAGTACGGCGGGCGGCTCCCCCATCATGTGCGGGTGCTGTGGGACGAGGCGGCCAACACGGGACAGGTGCCGGGGCTGGAAAAAATCGTGGCCGTCATTCGTTCCCGCGAAATCAGCCTGACGCTGTTCTATCAGGCCATGAGCCAGTGCAAGGCGCTCTATAAGGACAACGCCGAGACAATCATGGGGAACATGGATTCCATCGTGTTCCTTGGGGGCCGTGAAGCCTCCACACTGAAAGACATTTCCGAAAACTGGCTGGGAAAGGCCACTATCTCCATGCAGACAGAAAGCCGCACCCGGGGGCAGTCCGAAAGCTACGGGCAGAACATGCAGCGTCTGGGCCGGGAGCTTCTCACCACAAGCGAAATCACCACCATGCCCGGAAATATGTGTATCTGCCAGCTCCGGGGCCTCCCGCCTTTTTACAGCCCGAAATATGACTTGAAAAAGCACCCCAATTATCACCAGACAGCCGAGTACGACAAAAAGAAAAACGCCTTCCGCTTGGAAACCCTGTTCCGCCACCGGCCATTGAGACTAAAGCCGGAGGACGAATACACGGTTTACGAGATAGAGGAAACAGACGCAGAGGAAGAAGCTGACATTCTCAACTTTGACGACATGGACAGTGACGACTTTGCGTGACCTCGGGCCACATTGGCCCGAAGCGCCGCCGTTATGGGCGGATATTTTTTTACCCGAAAACCGATTCAATCTAAGAAAATGGAGGAAACCACATGGAATTTTTCAACTCTGCTATCGACATCTTAAAGGTTCTCGTTATCGCCCTGGGGGCCGGGCTTGCGGTGTGGGGAGTCATCAACCTGTTAGAAGGGTACGGCTCGGACAACCCGGCGGCGAAATCACAGGGAATCAAACAGCTCATGGCCGGAGGCGGTGTTGTCCTGATTGGCACACAGCTTATCCCCCTCTTATCCGGCCTGTTCTAAAGCGTTCCCATTCAAAGGAGTGATATATGGATACTATCATCAATGCAATCGTGGAATGGCTCAAGGGTGTGCTTGTAGATGGTATCATGGGAAATCTGGACGGCCTTTTCAACAACGTGAATGAGCAGGTTGGAGGGATTGCCTCGCAGGTTGGGACGACCCCGGCGGATTTTAACGCCGGGGTCTTTTCCATGATACGGCAGATATCGGAAACGGTTGTTCTGCCAATCGCCGGGATTATCCTCACGTTCGTCATGACCTATGAGCTCATTCAGATGCTCATAGACCGGAACAACCTCCATGACATAGACACATGGATGTTCTTCAAGTGGATATTTAAAACCTTCGTGGCCGTGACGATCCTGACGAACACCTTCAATATCGTGCTGGCTGTCTTTGATGTGAGCCAGCATGTGATACAGCAGTCGGCGGGGCTTATCCAGAGCGGCACGGAAATCACGCCGGACATTATGGACAGCCTGCGCACGGACTTGGATGCGATGGAGCTGGGCCCGCTGTTCGGGCTGTTCCTCCAGTCATTCCTCGTCCAGTTCACCATGACCGCCCTGAATATCGTGATATTTGTCATTGTCTATGGCCGCATGATTGAGATATACCTGCTGACCAGCCTTGCCCCTATCCCCTTCTCCACCGTGGCGAACCGGGAAACCGGGCACATGGGGCAGAACTATTTCCGGTCGCTGTGCGCGGTCGGCTTTCAGGGGCTCCTGATTATGGTATGCGTGGCAATCTACGCCGTGCTGATTCAGAGTATCGCAACGGACGGCGACCCCATGGGGGCCATCTGGCGCTGTGTCGGCTACACGGTGCTCCTGTGCTTTTCCCTCTTTAAGACCGGGAGCCTGTCAAAATCCATCTTCGGCACCGGTTAAACCGGCAGAAGGACTTCGGGCCACCCTGGCCCGGGGCGGGAAGGAGGACATATGCCGAGACGTTACAAGCTGGGGGCGGACGGGCAGGCCCACCCGTCCTACTTTGGAAAGCTCCCCGAAGAATTTACAAAAGAGGATACCCTGCGTTTCCTCGCAGACACGGATATCCAGTTGTACAGGCTTCTGTCGGCGGACACACATGCCGCACTCCGGGCAGAAAGCTATGAATATAAGGACGGGGGCCTCGTCCCCATTTCAGGAAAGGAGACAGTTATGCAGGAACAGACAGGCGGCGCACCCGCCGCTACACAGGAACCCATGAAGCTGGACGTGAGCGTGAGGCTCATCGACCCCGTAAAAAACCTGATTGGCTTTGCCAGTGTGAAATTCAACGACTGTTTCGTGGTGGAGAATTTCAAGATTCTGCAAGGCGAAAAAGGGATTTATGTGGGTATGCCCAGCCAGCCGGACAGGAACGGAGGATACCGTGACGTAGCAAAACCCATCACGAAGGAGTTCCGCAGCCAGCTTAACGAGGCGGTTGTGGAAGCCTACACGGCGGAGCTCGACCATTTGCAGGCAAGGTTAGCCGCCGCAAGGGGAGGCCAGGAACGCCCCTCCATCAAGGAACAGCTCACAGCCGGGGTAAAACAGGCGGAACAGGCGCAGGCGGAAAAACCCGCAAAGGCAAAAGCCAGCCGCGGGCAGGACAGATAACCTCGGGCCATAGTGGCCCGAAGTGAAAGAAGGAGGCGATACCCATGACACACAGGAAACAAGCCTATGACGCCGCCTGCTACTACGATGGAAAGCTGTTGGGCCGCTGTACCGTGGCTGACAGTGAAGCCTATTCCCTTCTGATGAAAGAGTGCGGCGGGGAGGCCGTCCGTGTCCTGCGGGAATATCCCTACTTGTCCCCGGAGCTGAAAGCCATTCTGGAAAAAGCGGCGCTCATGCAGGCCGACCGTCAGAGGACAGGCGGCATGTTCCATGAGCCGGAAAGCTCCCCGTGGGGCAAGGTACAAGCCTGCGACACGCTATGCCCCGGGGTGTTCCTCGTGAGCACGGCCAGCCACGGCGGGACAATGGTGGCAAAGGAAGTAGCCGCCGTCCTGTCCCCTGCGGCTAAAAAATGCGGTTTCCAGAGAAACGGCTACATCTGTTTTGAGGAGGACGCACAGGAAAGCGTGGTACTGCGGGAGCTCCTTGATAAAAAGCTGTGGAAAATCCCTGACCGTATCAAGGATAAGGAAAAATTCGAGGAAAACATCAACCAGTCCATCAGACAGTATAACCCCGACTACTGGCGGGCAAGGCAGGCCGGACGGGCGGCCGCCGTGGAAGGGAAACGGCCCCTGCCCGCAAAGGAGGCGGCCAGATAGCTTCGGGCCACCATGGCCCGAAGCGCCAAAGGAGGTGAACAGCCCGTGGCATATGTACCCGTACCAAAAGACCTAAGCAAAATCAAGACGAAGCTGGCTTTAAACCTGACGAAGCGCCAGCTTATCTGTTTCTCACTCGCGGCGGCGGTGGGGATTCCGTCCTACCTGTTCAGCCGTGGAACTATTGGAAACAGCCCGGCCCTTTTCCTGATGATTGGCCTCATGCTCCCGTTTTTCTTTTTCGCCATGTATGAGCGTGACGGCCTGCCGCTTGAAAAGGTGCTGAGGAATATCCTGCGCACCCGGTTCCTTTATCCGAGGGTGCGGCCCTATCAGACAGAAAATTTTTATGCTCTATTGAGCGGTTTCAAGAAGGAGGCGAAGCCGATTGCAGAACCAGAAAAAAAGAAAAAGCCCCGCAGGAAAAAAGCCTGACCGGAAAGGCGGCCTGTTTCCCGGCGGAAAGCGGAAGGTTCCCGCCACCGCCCAGCAGACCCTTCCCTACCGGGAAATGTACCGGGACGGCGTGTGCCGGGTGGACGACCATTATTATACGAAAACTATAGAATACGAGGATATCAACTACCAGCTCGCACAGGCCGAGGATCAGGCCGCCATTTTTGACGGCTGGAGCGCCTGCTTAAATTACTTTGACAGCACCCTTCCCTTCCAGCTCTCATTCATCAACCACCGGAGCCGCCCGGAAAGCCGCTACAGCGTCAACATCTCCATGCAGGAGGACGAATATAACGGGGTACGGCAGGAATACGTGGAAATGCTGGAAAACCAGATAGCCAAAAGTAACAACGGAATCGTGCGGACGAAACTGCTGACCTTTGGCGTAAACGTGGACGATTTATCCACGGCCCGGGCGAGGCTGGAACGGGTGGAGGCCGATATCATGAACAACTTCAAGAAGCTGGGCGTAAAATCCGCCGCCCTCTCCGGACTGGAACGTCTGGAACTGCTTCACGGCCAGCTCCACCCGGGAGGGAATGACCCCTTCCGTTTTTCATGGGACATGATACCGAAAACCGGGCTGTCCACAATGGATTTTATCGCGCCCACCAGTTTCGACTTCCGGTTCAGCCGCCTGTTCCGGGTGGGCGCCACATGGGGAGCCGCCTCCTACTTGCAGATTCTTGCCTCGGAGCTATCCGACAAACTGCTGGCGGAGCTGTTGGAGCTGGACGCGGAAATGACTATTACCCTCCATGTGCAGACGGTCGATCAGGCCGCCGCCGTGAAGGCCATCAAAGCCAAAGTCTCTGATATCGACAAGATGAAGGTGGAGGAACAAAAAAAGGCGGTGCGTTCCGGCTACGACATGGACATTCTGCCGCCCGACCTTGTGACCTACAGCCAGGACGCAAAGACCCTTCTGGAAGATTTGCAGAGCCGGAATGAAAGAATGTTCCTTTTAACATTCCTTGTGGTAAACATGGCTCCTACCCGGCGGGAGCTGGATAACGACCTGTTCACCGTATCGGGAATCGTACAGAAATACAACTGCGCCCTGAAACGGCTGGACTTCCAGCAGGAGCAGGCGTTCCTTTCCAGCTTACCCCTCGGCCATAACTCCATTGAGATACAGAGGGGCCTGACCACCAGCAGCACCGCTATTTTCGTTCCCTTTATGACGCAGGAGCTCCGCATGGACGGGGAAGCGGTCTATTATGGGCTGAACGCTCTTTCCCACAACGTCATCATGGCGAACCGAAAGAAACTGAAAAACCCCAACGGCCTGTTTCTCGGAGTGCCCGGTTCGGGGAAATCCTTCGCCGCAAAACGGGAGCTTGTGAACGTGTTCCTCGCCACCCGCGACCGGATTATCGTGGTAGACCCCATGGGCGAATATTCCCCGTTAATCCGGCGGCTGGGCGGGCAGGCAATTGAGATTGCGCCGGACAGCCCGCACCACATCAACCCCATGGACATAGATTTGAGCTTTGACGAGGAAAACCCCATGGCCTTAAAAGCCGATTTTATCCTGTCTCTGATGGAGCTCATTGTCGGCGGCAAGGACGGCCTACAGCCCATTGACCGGACGGTGATTGACCGCTGTGTACGCTTCATGTACCGGGAGCATATCCAGCACCCGGAAAAGGAACAGATGCCGACCTTGCAGGACTTATACGAACTGCTCTGCAAACAGCCGGAGGCGGAGGCTTCCCGTCTGGCAACCTCCCTTGAAATCTACGTGTCCGGTTCCTTAAACGTATTTAACCATGAAACCAATGTAGACCTAAACCGCCGCCTTGTGTGCCTCGACTTAAAAAAGCTGGGGGCGGGACTGCGCACGATTGCCATGCTCATCATGCAGGATTTGGTGAACTCGCAGGTTTCCCTAAACTTCATGAACGGGCTTGCCACATGGTGTTACTTTGACGAATTTCACGTACTGCTCCGGGACGCGCTCTCGGCCAGCTACTGCGTTGCCATTTGGAAAATGCTGCGGAAGAAAGGCTGTGTCCCGTCAGCCCTGACCCAGAATGTGAAGGTGCGCCCAGATAGGGCGCTGTGCAAAGCAGTTTAAGGTACTGCCGCACACGGCAGTGTGCGAAACAATCTGCCTTACCGACTAAGGAGAAATCCTTTACGGGAACAGCGCATGGCAGAAAAAGGAATAGTCACCAAAGGACTTAGGTGCGACTGTTTCCTAATGTTAAGAAGATATGAGGATAAGATTGGGTTTATCGAATGTAAGGTTCCAGTTCCTGTTTTTTGCAGGTGTGGGAAAAGTCCTGAAACCCATGTCATAACGCTGTCACGTCATCTTTCACGGCGGGATAACTGCCAACACGTTATGAAACAGGCGTGAGAACACGTCACAACGAACCGAAAGCATATCCGACAATCTTCACTAACCTATGCACAGTGCTAACTGGGGATTGCCTAAGTCCGGCTCATTTGCCGGATATGGTAACGGAGGCTCCATAGTAGTCCGAGAGGGGTAATGACCCTTACATGGCGAAGGGAGCCAGTTAGTAACATCTAAAATGTAAGAATGAAAGGGAGGAGAAACCTCAATGAAACCAACATCTGAAATTTTAGAGCGTATTGAAAAGTGTTCCAGCGAACACAAAGACGGCGTATTCACAAGACTTTACAGATACTTGCTTCGTGAAGATATTTACTACGCCGCCTATCAGAAACTTTATGCAAACAAAGGTGCAACAACACAGGGTATCGACGACGATACCGCAGACGGTTTCAGTGACTTCTATATAAAAGAGTTAATCCAGTCACTAAAGGACGGAACCTACAAGGCTAATCCTGTAAGGCGTGAGTATATTCCAAAGAAAAATGGAAAACTCCGTCCGCTGGGTATCCCGTCTTTCCGTGACAAGCTCCTGCAAGAAGTTGTCAGAATGATTTTGGAAGCTATCTATGAACCTGTCTTTGACAGTCATTCCCACGGTTTCAGACCGGGCAAAAGCTGTCATACCGCACTGCGTCAGATTTCTTCTGACTTCACAGGCGTGGTCTGGTTTATCGAGGGCGATATACAAGGTTGTTTTGATAACATCAATCACGAAAAATTGATTGAGATTTTGAGCAGGAAAATCAAGGACAGTCGTTTTCTGAACATCATTCGCCAGTTTTTGAAAGCTGGGTATATCGAGAATTGGAAGTACAACGCCACTTACAGCGGTTCTCCGCAGGGTGGTATCTGTTCCCCGATACTTGCAAATATCTATCTGAATGAGCTGGACAAGAAGTTTCGGGAAATCGCAGAACTCTTTGATAAGCCGAGGTCTGCATATCAGACACTGGAATATCATGCGGCAAGCAAAGAATTAAAAAGACTGTCTTACTGGATTGACCATACCTCTGATGAAGCGGCAAGACAAGAACTGATTGACCAGCATAGGGCGCAGAAGAAAGCTATGAGAAATCTGCCCTGCAAACCTGCCGACAACAAGAAGTTTACTTTTGTCCGTTATGCGGACGATTGGCTGGCAGGCGTGTGTGGCACAAAAACGGAATGTGAGGAATTGAAAGCCGAAATCGCTGAATTTCTAAGCACAGAGCTGAAATTAACTCTGAGCGAGGAAAAGACGCTGATAACGCACAGCTCCGAAAAAGTCCGCTTCATTGGCTATGATATTTGTGTCCGCAGAAATCAGGAAGTCAAAGGTCACAGAATGAAAAACGGAACGTGGAGAAAATCCCGTACCCTGCACATGAAAGTTGCCTTGTCTATTCCCCATACGGAAAAGATTGAAAAATTCATGTTTGCAAAGAAAGTCATTCGCCAAAAGGAAAACGGGGAGTTTCAGCCGATACACCGAGCCGGACTTCTCAACCTTGCGGATTATGAAATTGTGGAACAGTACAATGCCGAAGCAAGAGGGTTATGCAACTATTACAATCTGGCTTGTGATTATCACACGTTGGACTACTTCTGCTATCTCATGGAGTACAGTTGCTTAAAAACGATTGCTAATAAGCATAAAACCAGTATCCGCAAAATCATTCGCCAGTATAAAGACGGGAAAACATGGTCTGTTCCTTATGAAACCAAAACAGGGACAAAGCGTGTGCGCCCCGTTAAAATCGCTGACTGTAAGCGTGGCGAAGCGAGTGACATCATCTATCAGAGAAAGAAATTTAGCTGGAAAACCACTATCAGACAGCGGCTCAATGCCAGAGTTTGTGAATTATGTGGGTGTAAAGAAGCCGATTTGTATGAGGTTCACGTTATACGGAACTTAAACGAATTGGGTAATTCTGATTGGGAAACCGTGATGAAAAAGAAGCGGAGAAAAACGCTTGTCGTTTGCAGCAAGTGCCATGAAAGAATACACAGACACTAATCAATACGTCAATTACTAATGGGGAGCCGGATACTTTGAGAGGAGTAAGTCCGGTTCCGAGGGAGGGTGTAGGAAACCTACCGCCAGCGGCGGCAAGGCGCCTTTACCCTACCCTACGATTTTCTGGCAAGTCCCGAAATTGAAAATATTTTCGAGAACTCGGATTTTCTCGTCCTGCTTGCACAGGCCCAGGGCGACCGGCAGATTATCGCAAAACAGCTCGGTATCAGCCCGCACCAGCTTTCCTATGTGACCCACACCAATTCCGGTGAGGGCCTTTTGTTTTTCGGGAACGTCACAATCCCCTTCGTAGACCACTTCCCGCAAAATACGGAGCTCTATGCAATCATGACAACCCGCCCGGAGGATAAGAAGAATGAGCCAAAACAGGAATGACACCACTTCGGGCCAGCATGGCCCGAAGCTCACGGTGCGGGAAATCCCCAAAGAGCGGGCCATCGGCTTTATCCACCGCTACCATTATTCCAAAATCATGCCCCGGCTGAATAAGCACTATCTGGGCTTTTACACTGGAAACCGGCTTGCGGGCGTGGTGGCGCTGGGCTGGGGAACCCAGCCGCTCCAAAGCATACGGAAGATATTCCCCCGCCACAGGCTCCAATCCGGCGACTATATGGAAATAGGTAAGATGTGCTTTCTCCCTGAAATGAACGGGAACCAGTATTTTGGGAGCCGGGTGCTCTCCCAGCTTGTAAAATGGCTGAAAAGCAATACGGACTGCCTGTTCCTCTACACACTGGCGGACGGCATTATGGGGAAATGCGGCTATGTGTATCAAGCCGCGAACTTCCGGTATATTGGGAGCTTTCCCACCAGCGTCTACCGCTGTACGGCCACCGGGGAGAAAATCCACCCACGGAGCGCAAGGATCTTACTGGAAGAAAACGCCGCCCTTGACGGAGTGGAAAGACGGTTCTGGCTGACCCATGGCTACTGTGAATACAAGGGGATTGAAAAAATCAACGGCCTCATGTTCCGTTACCTCTACCCACTGAACAAGGAGGCGGAAAGAATCCTGAACGCTTACCCGGAGTACCAAGGGCTCCCAACCCCGAAGGATAAGGATTTAAGATTTACCATGCGCACCGCCCCGGGGGTATATACCCCAGTCCCGCCGCCAGTATTTAACCGTGATGTATGCCAGTTCAACACACAGAAATGTTGAGGCTGGCTTTTTTATGTTCCGGGAAAGGAGGAATAACCTATCGGAAAGGAACCAAAGAAAGGCAAGCCCAAACAGCCGCCGCCAGATACCTTCACCTCGGGCCAACATGGCTCGAAGCAGGAAACCAACCAGCCGCCGGATTCCGCCCCTTCCGGCCGCCTGCGTTTTGAGGAAGAGGACACGCCGCCGCAGGCCGGAGCCACCTCGGGCCAGCATGGCCCGAAGCCCTCCGGGAAGTTCCGGCAGGATACGGAACGGGCCCGCCCCTCCGACCATATGCGGCGGGAGGAAAAAGCGGACGGAGACGGAGGGCAGGAACCCCATGACAAAGAGGCCGGGCCTGACCGGGCCGGTAATAAACGGGCTAAAGGTGAGAAACGTACTGACGGCAAGAAATGCTCTGACGGCAGGAAACCGGACAAGACGGAGAAGGCACAGGAAAAAGCGGATAAGACCGAACAGAAACTGGAATCGGCCCGGGAGAAGCTGGCTGCGCAGAAACCGCCCAAACAGCCGGGACTGGCAAAGAAAGCTGTCCGGGGTGTGCGGGCGGAGGTATGGTTTTACGCCCACAACAAGATACACGAAGTCGAGCATGAAAACGTAGGCGTGGAAGGAGCCCATAAATCCGAGCTTGTGACCGAAGCGGGAACCCGTAAGCTCGTCCGTTTTGCCAGACGCCGCTACCGTGAGCACCCGGCCCGCCGGGTGGCGAAATGGGAACGGAAGGAACTGGCGGCACGGGCGAATCTGGATTTTCAGAAGATCGCAAAGGAACACCCGGAGCTTACCAGCAACCCACTCTCCCGCATGGCCCAGAAATGGAAACTGAAACGCCAGTATGCCAGACAGGCAAGGCAGGCCGCAAAACAGGGGACACGGGCGGCGAAGAAAACAGCCGCCACAGCCGGAACCCTTACAAAACGGGCGGTTCAGGCGGCGGCCCGCCACCCGGTATTTGTCCTGATTATCGTGGTACTGTTCCTGCTGTTTTATATATTGTCGGCGTTTTCCTCCTTTATCCCCATGCTGGGGAGCAGCCTTGCAAACGCCATATCCGGCACCTCCTACGCCTCCGCTGACAGCGACCTTTTAGGGGCGGACGAGGACTATGCCGCTCTGGAAAATGACCTGAAACAGAAGATTGCCAATATCGAGCACACCCACAGCGGCTATGACGAATACCGCTACAACGTAGACGAAATCGGCCACAACCCCTATGAGCTGGCCTCCTACCTGTCAGCCAAATACCACAGCTATACCCGGTCAGGAATACAGGGCGAACTTGGGGAGGTCTTTGAAGCACAGTACGAACTGACGCTGACCGAGGAAGTGGAAATCCGCTACCGCACGGAAACCAGCACGGACACGGACGGCAACGAGACAAGCGAGGAAGTCCCTTATGAATACTATATCCTCCATGTGACCCTAAAAAATCGCACCCTCCCCGCCGTGGTGAATACCCGGCTTACCATGGAGCAGAAGGAGATTTATTCCGTCATGCAGGAATTAAAGGGCAATAAGCCCCACCTGTGGGAAGGCATTTACACGGGAGGCGGCACAGGAACGGAACCCGGCTACCAGATACCCGGGGAAGCCCTGTCCGACCCGTCCTTTGCGACCCTGATTGGGGAGGCGGAGAAATACCTCGGCTATCCCTATGTATGGGGAGGTTCCAGCCCGTCCACCTCCTTTGACTGCTCCGGCTTCGTCTGCTGGGTATTTTCCAACAGCGGCGTCCACAACCTGCCCCGTACCACGGCGCAGGGCATTTACAACCAGTGCGCCCGTGTCTCCCCCGCTGACGCAAAGCCCGGGGATATCATCTTTTTTACTGGCACCTATGACAGCGGCGTGCCAGTCTCCCACGTAGGCATTTATGTAGGCAACAATATGATGATCCACTGTGGGAACCCAATCCAATACGCCAGTATCAGCACGTCCTACTGGACGCAGCATTTCTACGCATTTGGCCGTTTATCAGGAAATTGACCGTCACGAACAGAAAGGAGATTCGCATGAACAGACTTGAAAAAATCGAAAAGGATTTGGAGAAAGCCCGGGAGAAGGCCGCCGAGTGCCAGGCCAAAGTCCGGGAACTGGAAAAGCAGAAACAGGAGGAAGAAAACAGCCAGATCGTGCAGGCGGTTCGCTCCATGAAGCTGACCCCCGCCGAGCTTCTGGCCTTTTTTAACGACCCGAAGGACACACCTGCCGCTTCGGGCCAGAGTGGCCCGAAGTCCACTGACAGAAAAGAAAAGGAGGACGAAGCCCATGAAGAAGCCTAACCTTACCCGATTGGCGGCGCTGGCCGCCTGCCTGCTGTGCGGTACTTATTTTACAATCCCCGCCTACGCCCAGAGCAGTGAACCGCAGGCCGAAACCACACCGGCTGAAACCGAAGCCCCGGAGGAACCGGCGGAGCCCAACCCCTTCACCCCGGACGGAACCGGAACCGTGGTGGATAAGGCCACCGACAAGGACGGGAAGGAATTTTACACCATCACCACCCCGGACGAAAATATCTTCTTTCTGGTGATTGATAACCAGAAGTCCAGTGAAAATGTATATTTTCTGAACGCTGTCACGGAAACAGACCTCCTTCCCCTTGCGGAAAAAGACAGCGAAGGGGAGGCTGTGAAACCGCAAACCACACCCACGCCGGGAACGGAACCGGAAACGCCCACAGAGAAACCGGAACAGCCGGAGCCCGCGCCCAAAGAAGATAAGGCAGACAACGGCCTGTTCTCCCTCCTTCTGGTTGCGGCGGTAGTCCTGGCTGGCGGCGGGGCCGGATATTACTTAAAAATCTATAAGCCCAAACATCAGGCCCCGGACTTGGAGGACGATTACTGCGAGTATGAGGAAGAAGCCGAGGAACCGGAGGAATCCGAAGAAGATGATACCCCGCCGTGGGACGAGGAAGAACCCGAGGCAGACGTGGAGAAAAAGGAGGACACGGAATGAATTTCACAGACAGCCCTTTTGAACAGATGATGAAGGAGGCTCCCCGGCCGGGCAGGGACAGTTCCGGCCCCTGCGCCGGGTGCCGTTATGCCAAAGAGTGCAAGAACCAGAAAGGACGCTGCCGTAAGAAATTCCGTGCCCTGCTTATGGAGCCGCAGGCTTCGGGCCAATGTGGCCCGAAGTCCTGATGTCCCGGGAGCTGACCCGTGACGAGAGGAAGAAAATCCGAGGGCTTGTCACGGGTATGTGCGCCAATTATGACAGTGAAACCGGCCTGTGTCTCCCGCTGGATTGTCCCTGCTATATGCTGAATAAATGGTGGACAGGCGCTTACTGCCGCTACTTCCGGCCCTTCGTCCTGCCCCTCAATCCGGTGTTGGAAACCGCCTTATCGGAGGAAGGGCCCGTCCCCGGGCTCCGGCCCTGCACGGTCTGCGGCAGGCCCTTTTTGCCGATGGGACGGCAAGCCTACTGCTCCGAAGCCTGCAAAGCCGAGGGGAACCGCAAAAAGAGCCGGGAACGTATGCGGAAAATGAGAAGAAAAACGGAGGGCCACTGTTACGTTTTGCCCTCCGGGAAAGCCTGATTTTGCAGGATTTCTAAGAGGCAGAACCGGGGCCGTGATAATTTCATACCTCCGTCCCCGGTTCTGCCGTTTATTTCGTAACATCACCAGACTTCGGGCCATGCTGGCCCGAGGCCGGAAAGGAGAATCTGCATGGAAAATTTAAAAGGGTATCAAATCCAGAAGGAGGCCGTCTTTGAGAATGGCCGTGGCTTCGCGCTGGCCCATAACCCGGAGGCACAGTCACCGTTTGGAATCTGGCATTTCACGGTTATGCCGGAAGGGGAACGCAACTACTATGGCTTTACGGCCTGCTGTGGTATCCTGCCGCCGGAAAAAGAGTTTGAGAAGTTCCTGTCCGCCTATGACTATGTTTACAAGGTTCCTCAAATGGCGGAGGGACAAAGACCGATGGTAACGGACTATTACCGGTATTACACCCACTATCCCCTTGACAATAACACGTTTCCAAAATCAAAGGAGCTGGGGCTAATAGAGATTGCCCCTTACGATAAACAGACATTGGTGGAAGGCAATTTCATACGGACGTGGGGGGAGCTGATTTATACAAAGCCGCTGCCAGAGAAGCTGGTGAAAGATTATGACTTGAAGCCCTCCCGCCTGAATCCTGACGTGAGGAAGAAAATGGAGGAACAGACGCAGACGCTGGGCAAGTGGGAGGACAGCCGCCATTTCGGCAATCAGCGGCGGCTGACATGGTTTCATCGGGATTTTGGAACCTATATCCTAAAACAGCCCCTTACCCCGGAACAGCTTGCTGGACGGATAGAGGTCATGGATGAATTAGAGGCGGAGCGGAAAGAAAAACGGTCGATTACCGCCATGCTCCGCAAAGAGACGAAACAGGGGAAGGAAAACTGGGAGCCACCCGCCAAAAAGGGCGGTCCCTTCCACGAGGACAGATAGGAGGATAAACCATGCACGAAAAAGATAATTACCTTAAAAATGCAGAACTTTCCACAGAGCAGAACTGCAACATGATTGACGGGATTCCCAACAATACGCCGCTCCCTCCGGCTCCCCCGGAATCGGACAAAAAGCCACTTGATAAAGTAAAGGAACCGCCCTCCCGCAAACTGAGCCGGGAACGTGAGGACAGATGAAAGGCCGTAGGCGTGATATACACCTTCATGTGATGGTGACTGCGGAGGAACTGGCGGGAATCCGGGAACGCATGGACGAGGCCGGTATCACCAACGCCGGGGCCTATATGCGCAAAATGGCCTTAAACGGCTATATCCTCCATGTTGACTTATCTCCCGTAAAGGAGCTGGTTTCCCTACAGCGGCGGTGTGCGAACAATCTCAATCAGGTAGCTGTCCATGCCAACATGTACGGCATCTACCCAGAGGAAATCGCCGGGCTCCAGCGTGATTATGAAAAGCTCTGGGGACAGGTTTCCAATGTACTGAAAGAGCTTTCCGAACTGGTGGCAAAGTAAAACGGCAAGGGGATAATTAATTCCCCTTGCCATATATATATGTTATTACTATCTTCTCTTTTTGGTTGAGCTTTGTTCCGGTTTCTGAACCCTCCATTTATAGTCTGAGTGGGAATAATATTTAGAACGAAAGAGTTCCATTGATTTTTGATACTGACTAAGTATCAAAACAACATCACTATTAGTTGGAAGTTCTTCATTGTCTAATGTATCTAAAAAATTGTAGGTTGGTTCATTTTTCAACAATTCTTTTATTGGTTCTAAAATCCTATTTACCGCTTTAACCTTATAAGCATTTAATGGAGATTCAGGCTTCTTCTTTGATAATTCTTGTATTTCAAGGTAAGTCGCTCTAAGCAAAGGGAGCAGTAAATCATATTGGTCACCTTCTTGCTGTGTTATATAGTTGTCCACTTACGTATACCTCCTATAAATATAATTCAGTTGGAGGACTAGACGTTTCAATTTGTTCCTTGCTGCCCTCCAAACGCCAGTACCAATGTCCAGTTGAACGATAAATATTATCAAATTTATATTTTTCTAAACATTTAATATATTGTGATAAAATAAAAACTACATCGCTATTAGTTGACATATCATCTTCATCAAACAATTCAAAATCCGTAAATGGTGCGTACTCTGTCCCCAAAATTTGATTAGCAATAAGAATTATTTGGTTTACAAACTTTAGTTTAAATTTATTAATAGAACCATCAGGTGCTTTCTTAGATAAAATACATAATTCTGAATAGATTCCTTTTATTTGCGTATATAGCTTTTCAAATATTTCGATATTTTCTAATTTCATTAGCAACCTCCTTTTAAGCTGGACACATTCTTATAAATTCTACATATTTTTTATTTATTACTTCCATCGGATCTCGCTGTTTTGATTCAAAAACATTAACCATCATACGAACATCTTCATCAGTTAAACAAATAATGCATTTTCTTTGTCCTGCCCATAAGTCAATAGTATTTTTTAAAATATTCTTTTTAGGTGCATTTCGCGTTAAAATAATACCGAAACGCCCAAATTGTTCTGCGAGATACCTATTTAATTGATTAATATGATCTCTGGATAATTCATTTACATTTTTCATTTCAAATACAATTTGTCTACACGCATAATTTTTATACAAATCTTCTAATAAAGGAAATGAACAATTATTATAAAAAATCAAATCTCTAATTTGCGTTCCTGATTCTATTCTGCTTTGTGATTGGGCAAAATCTAAATGCGGATATAGTAAAGAAGCCATTAACTTAGTGCAATAATTTTCATATTTCATATCCGCATTGTCTGTTTTCCCAGTCGGCAATTTTAATATACCATTCAAACATTTTTTTGCCGATACTATTGGAATTTGTTTGAACAACGGATCATTTTTACAATCTGCCTGATTTCGCTCCTTTAACGAAATATAAGAAGAAACCATATCATAATTCAGCCGATTATATTTTAAAACTTGGACTTTTTCATTTAATAAATCATCATCTTGCTTAATATACGCCTTATCAAAATATTCATCATAATTTATCCAGGGTGAATATCTTAACCACCTTTTAGGAATCAAAATTATTGGTGTATTAGTTTCTGGATTGTATGGAAGTTCTATTGTTTCGATATTTTGTTTATATGTTTTAATATTATATACCGATTGATTATCAAAAGGTTTCATCGGTATCCCATATTTATCACACTCATCTTGGGTAAAATCAACAAGGAAAGACTTTAAAAAATTACATGCAATATCACTCACCCTATCCTTAGAGATGTTATTAACAAATAATTGTATTTCCTCAAAATGTGTAAAACCATACGCTTGAACTTGTGGAATGGTCTTAAAAAGGGATAAAATTTCATTAGCAGTCTTAGCCGAAATTTTCAATCCTTTTTTTGTATGTCCACTCCCTAAACCAGCTTCGCTACATTCTGATAGAGAAATTAAAATTTGTACTGCCTCATCAATACGATCCTTTTTAACCAAAAAGCCAAAGTAATTAAAAGAATTTAACAAAGACATATGTAGTGCATTATCTTGTTGTGACGGTGACTTCCACAGTAGAAAAGGGTCAAGATAAAGTGGAATATCTTCATCCAAAAAAGGAATAGCAAAAGGTACTTCCTCTTGCGTTACAGGTATATTAAAATAATCAACCAATCTAGGTTTAATAATTGCCATTGTTTGTTCCCCCTACTGAATGAATTATATCATAATACTGTTCATTATTAAAGGTGGTTTTCCATTATCTGCTTCGGGCCACACTGGCCCGAAGTCCCGGGACAGGATTCGCTAATCATTCGCAACATTCCTGTCCCAGGACCGCCATGGTAAAATATAAGTAGAAAGAATAAAAGGAGGCGTTTTCAATGAGATTACTGCTAAAGCTGTTTGCCGCACCCGTCATGCTGGCTCTGACGCTGCTTGCGGCCATGATGATGTTCCTGTTTGATATCTGTTCATTTCTTCTGACGGTGGCTTCTGTCATAACGGCACTGCTGGGTATCGGGCTTTTCTTTACGCCCACCCCACACGGCGGGTTCCTCTTCCTGTTTCTGGCCTTTCTGCTTTCCCCCTATGGATTGCAGGCGGTTGCCGGACTTCTGATTGAGGCGGTGGACGGGCTGGGCAGTTCCCTCCGCAGGTTTCTCGTAAGCTGATACTACTTCGGGCCACACTGGCCCGAGGCCAACGATGGCGGCGGCTCGAAAGAGCCGCTGTTCTATTTGGGAAGGAGGTGGCTTTCTGGCTACTACCACTCTTTTGAAGCGTCACGCCAATGAAGGAGAAACCATAGCCGAAGCAATCCGTGACTGCGTTGATTATGGGAAAAATCCAGAAAAGACGGAGAACGGGAAATACATTTCCTCATACGAATGTGACCCGGCCACAGTGGCCGCCGAGTTTCTTCTGGCGAAGGCCAGCTATAAGGCCATCACAGGCCGGGAGCAGAAAAAGGAGGACGATATCCTATGTTATCAGATACGCCAGTCCTTCCTCCCCGGCGAGATTACGCCGAAGGAGGCGAACCGTATCGGGTACGAACTGGCTATGCACTGGACAAAAGGCCACCATGCCTTTATCGTCACCACCCATACGGACAAGAAACATATTCACTGTCACATTTATTACAATTCAACGACCCTCGACTGCACCCGGAAATTCCGCAATTTCTGGGGCTCGTCCTTTGCCCTGCGCAGGCTCTCCGACCGGCTGTGTCTGGAAAACGGACTGTCCATTGTGGAGAATCCGAAGCTTCGGAGCAAAGGGAATTATAAGAACTACGGCGAATGGCTCCAGAACAGGGATAGGCCGCTTAACTTTCAGGATAAACTGCGGCTGGCAATCGACACGGCGCTGGCAAAACGCCCCGGCGATCTGGCGGCCTTCCTCTCCCTTATGGAACAGGCTGGCTATGAAGTCAAGAAGGTCAGAGGCGGCGGCCTGTCTTTCCGGCTGGCCGGACAGGGGCAGGAACGGTTTACCCGTCTGCGGGCCTCCACTCTGGGGGAAGGATACGACTTAAAAGATATACTGGCCGTCATAAACGGGAGGCGGGAACACTCCGGCCAAAGCCCCCGCAAGGTCAATCTGCTGGTGGATATTCAGGCAAAGCTGGCCGAGGGAAAAGGGCCGGGCTATGAGCGCTGGGCCAAAGTATTCAACTTAAAGCAGATGGCCGCCGCACTCGCCTATTTGCAGAATAACGGCCTGACGGAATACGAGGAATTGGAGAAAAAGGCTGCCGAAACAACAGACCGTTTCCACGTGCTCTCTGACCGGATAAAGCAGACAGAGAACGCCATGAATATCAACCGGGAACTGAAATCGGCCACGGTACAGTACGCCCGCACACAGCCTGTCTTTGAGAAATACAAAGCGGCGAAATACAGCCGGAAATTCCTTGCGGCGCATGAGGCGGACATTGAACTTTACCGGGCGGCACAGGCTGACTTGAAGCGTCTGCTTAACGGGGAGAAGCTCCCGAAGATGGACGTACTAAAGGAGGAAGGCCGAAGGCTGGCGGAGCAGAAATGGAAGCTCTATGCAGAGTACCAAAAAGTACGGCGGGATATGCAGGAAGTCAACACAGCAAAAGCTAACATTGATTATCTGCTGGGCTATGCCGGGCAGGATAAAAAGAAAGAACAGGAGCGATAGAGACGGTAAGAATAAGGGACAAAGTGACGCGACCACTTCGGGCCAGCATGGCCCGAGGTTCCGGGTTTGGGGCGGGCCCCAACAAGCCTCCTTCGTGCCATTTGTGGCCACGAAGGAATTGCTTGCCATTTAGCGACTTACAAAATGTTTATCCAATTATACATTTCATCATAAAGGCTTAGAAACATTTATATGGTGATTTACAATATCTTAAAACACAAACGGAGTGGAATTGATATTATAAATTTATCTATCCCACTCTGTTTATGATTTTATGATTATAGAGTTATATTAATACGTTTTCTCCATTTGAATTTCTGTGTTTCAAAAACAATCCTTCCTGTGTAACTAATCTCTGTAATACTTGAAGCACTTCAGTCGTTAATTGGTAAAAAGAAACTGTAAATCCTCCGTCAATACTCATTAGAAATTGAGGATTAGAAAAAAGTATTTGTATCGAAGAAAAATCCCTTGATATTACATTCTTTATTACATATGCTAATTTGTCAGGCGAGCTATCTCTGATATTTATATCAAAAAAAAGTTCACATTTCACATCAGCAGGTATTGAAGATTCAGTCATAAAAATCTCACAAGGGTAAAAATAAATCAACTTTAATGCAATACAAGATACCTTCTCTGCATATATAGGAAGATAAGTTTTTTCAAAGTAATTCTCTAATTCCAGAAAACGTACATCTGATGTTTCATATGGAATATAGTCAATATAGTAATAGTCATCTGATTTTTGAAGAAATTCTATTATTTCATACATAATAACTAACCCTCATCACTTTGCAAGAACTTCTCCATTTTCTCCTAATGAAGCAACTCGATTCCCTGCTTTGTCTTTTAATTTCCACTTTCGACCTCCATGTCCCGCTGTATCTTTATCAATTGTCCAACCGCCTTTTTCCTTATAAGAATTTTTTCCACCTACTTTTTCATTAAATTTTCCTAAATCTACATCTCCATTTTCTTTTCTTAATCTGGAGGGAATTTTAGCTCTTATCTTAGCTATTGTACGAGCTTGAGAATTGCTTAGCCATTCTGTAATGGTATTATACAGCCATGTACCTGCCACTACCGCTACACCAGCGACTACAATGGCTCCAGTTGCCGCAATTGCAACCTCTCCAATGCCTGGGATAAAATATACTCCTGCCGCAATTGGACTTCGTGTTTGGATGCCATTATCTTCTGAATTACTAACTTCAACAGCCTGATTGAGTAAATTTGTAAATTCCGCCTTGGTATAGTATACACCATTAATAGTAACACCGTTTTCTGTTATTATAACACTTCCAGAAGGTGCATTTTCACTTTGTATAGCAGTACTATCGTAATTATTTTGAGCAAATGCAGAGATATTTGTGTTTATAGCCATTAACGCTGCAAGCAGGATAGCTACGTGCTTTTTTAAGCTATATTTTTTCATATGTTTACCTCCATATTTTAAACATGATTTTGTGAACTATTTGTGGAAACTATAAATATATTATAATATCATTATAATGTTTAACTCTCATGCCATACATAAACACCATATACAGATTTTGTTTTAATAAATTTTCCGATCGGAACAGTTAAGTATTTCGGGTTATATGTTACAACATTTGTACTCTTTACCACAATTTCATCCTTTGATAAACCGCCACGTGGTATATAATATTTTTGCACCTTCCCCTTTGATTCGTCCATGATTGGAATGAAAGTTACCCAAACAGTTTTCCTGGGTTTTACGTTTATAGTAAAAGAATCTGTTTTACTATAACTTTTTCCCCAAGAACCACCTAATTTAGCTTTAATAGCATCTTTATATTTGCCTTCAACAGAAGGAGAAACAGACCAACTTTGAGAAACACTTAAACTTAATTGATAGAATTGTTGAGAAGATGAATCATTTCTTATTTTATTTGTCACTGTTTTTTCCAATTCAGTACGCTCAACATTTTTCCTATTGCTAGACTCACGATAACGATACTTATAATGAAAGGGGCCTCGTGTCTCTGCCTCTGATTTTACCCCTTCGCCAGAATACTCTGACTCAAGTATAGATTCTCGCTGCTTCCCCTCACGAACAGCCCTCTCATACCATTCTTGTGCCTCTTTGCCTTCAAGTGTCGTAAATGTACCATCCTCATTTGGAATACTAATATATGTCACTGTTCCGCTACGATCAACTGGTTCACCACCAATATTTTCTGCCGCAAAAGTTGGTATAGTAAGTAAACATACCCCAAATATCGCCCAAAATAAACAAGCTAGAATTTTCTTTATTTTGATTGAGATTCCAAGACAATTAATTGTTCCCATAAAATACCTCCTAAAAATAAGCCAAGCATGGCACAGCATAAACTTATCTAAAAAATTGGAAATTGCGTATATCAATATCTTGTGTTCGATATTTAATCAGAAATACTTTTTCACTCTCTCCCAACTCAATACGTTCTAATGGCGTTGGGATTGGCAATTTATCAGGTATAAGACTACTTCCGTCATCATTAATAAGAGATAATTGTAACACTTCTAATGCCATTTCTATTCCTTCTTTATCATTTCTGGCACAAGTATTGGCTTCCGGGATATCTGGAAATGTAATTGCTATCCCATACCTCTCTTCATGGTTGTCATATTCATTGTAATTAAATACTGCATAATACTCAATATCCATATAAATCCTCCTAATTAGTCCAACCTGACTCCAAATACTTCTTAAGATGCCAATAGGAATTTCAGAATTAGGACCATGATTAGGAACAGTTACAGTCCTATTACCCTTTTCCATTTTTGATGAGTTCCTGATTAACTTGTCTTTTTTAATCCTTCTTTTTTCAGTCGTTTGTAATCGTTTTTAACTTTATTGCCAGTTGACTTTTTTCACTCATCTTTTTTTATCTCTCTTTGTCATGTTTTGATAAACCTTATTGATAAACCACTACTTTCTTAATTCGCATTCTATTTCTCGGCTTTTGGCTGTCCCTTTCATCAGGAAAATTTCATCAATCTTGTTGCTATCAATATAAACATCTTATTTCCAATTGTCAAAATAGGTTTGGCAATAAAATAGCCATATTTAACTTTACGGCCGTTATACATTTCACGTACTACCCATAAAGATGATGAAGCAGTTACATTTAATCCCAATATAAAGGGCTGATTTGTTTTCCCTTTTATTTTTACATAAATCTTTTAAGCATAAATTACCTTACCTATATGACCAACTATTAAAGACACATTAGATTCACCTCCCTCAATACATTACTTTAAATACTAATATATTATTTATAATACATAATAAGTATATTCTGTACGATGTAAGTTGTCAAGAGCTTTGGAAAATAATGCAATTTTATTATTGACACAGTATTATTAATAATGTATCATTAATAATATATTATACAAATATGGTATTGGAGGATTATGATACATGCCTAAAAGGACTAATGAACTTTCATTAACTCAACGAGAAATGGACGTAATGACAATATTGTGGAAAAGCGAGACACCACTGGTAGCTTCGGAAATTGCCAATAGCAATAGTTCATTAAATATTAATACGGTTCAAGCTGTTATAAGAAAATTGTTAAACAAAAAATATATTGTTGTTGCAGACATTGTTTATAGCGGTACCGTCTTAACACGTAGTTATAAACCTGCTATTTCTAAAAAAGAAATGGCATTTCAACAATTCACAAGAAATTTACGAGAAGAAAACGAGAATATTTCTATACCCAATTTAGTTACTACTTTACTGAAACATGAAAAAAACGAGAAAAAAGTTATTGAGGAGTTAGAAAAGTTGCTAGAGGAAAGAAAGAAACTACTTGAGCAAGAGGAAAAATAGCATGGTTCTGTCAATAGCTTCATTAATTACAATAATGGTTATTTGCGATTTATCAATTTTAGCATTATCTTTTTATTTAAATAAATACGAACGAATACAGCAAATAGGAGTAAATGGAGCGCTCATAGGCATTTTATTATTACATTTGCGGTTACTCATACCATTTGAATTTCCATTTCAATATACAATAGCTGAAAAATTAGTTTTACCTAGTGTATTTACGATTCTTTATTTTCCGATTTTTAAATTTCATACGTATTATCTATACATACACCATATCTTTTTGTTGGTTTGGTTATTAGGAGCTATGATAATTGGAATTAGAACTATCTTTATTTATGTGAAATTTAAAAAAGCACTTCAAACAAATTTGGAAAGTGACAATACATTCATAAAAGATATTATTACATCATTGGAAAAACCTTATGGAAAAATATCAAATTTTTCCGTAATCAAGTCCGACTTGATTACAGCTCCACTACTTTTTGGAATATTTAAACCATATATTGTGTTACCTAACATAGAATTATCTGAAAGAGACTTATATTATATACTCAAGCATGAAATTACTCATTACTATTATCATGATTTATGGATAAAATGTTTTGTTGAAGTAATTGCTATTATTTATTGGTGGAATCCATTAATATATATATTGAAACAACAAATTGATAAAATTCTTGAAATACGAGTTGATTTAGCTATTACAAAGCAGCTAGATGAATCAAAAAAGATTCATTATTTGGAATGCCTTTTGTTTATTGCTAAAGAAAACACTACATCAAAAGTCAATTACTTTGTATTGACTTTTAATAGTGAATCAGCTTCTGTTCTGGCTCAAAGATTTCATATCGTATTAGATGATAATCCTAGAAAAAAGTCACCTGCAAAAAATCTAATAGTATTATTAATTAGTGCATTAATACTGGCATTAATCTCCGTTGTTGTATTAGAACCATACTCTATATCTTATATAGATCAGCAACAAACGGTAGAATTAACCACTGAAACTTCCTTTTTGGTGATAAACCCAAATGGGGGATATGATATTTACTTAAATGGGGATTATTTTGGCACGGTATCAGAAATAAAAGATTCTTATTCCAATTTACACATATTTAAAAATGCAAAGGAGGGGTTTTCTTATGAAAACAAAAAGTAAAAGAATAATCTTGTCATTAACGACTTTAGTATTGAATTTATCTGTGTTTACAACAATTTCGTCTGCTCAAGTTACGACTTCCCAACCCTTATCTATCAATGAAAATTTTGTAGAGAATAAAACACAAGATTCTACTATAACATTTGCTCAAATTATTGGTTGGCGATATAAAAGTGAAAATGGAAAGGTATATAGACGTCAATATAATTACTCAAGGAAAAAATGGATTGGAGAATGGGAATTATGCTAAAATCATATTACTGGATATGTCTTTTTTACAGAAATGAAAAAGCCGGAATACATTAGCAGAGAAGCGATTGTATATTCTTTTCTATAATATGGATAAGAGGCATTTATATCTGTCATGGTTCCAACCCTGGTACTTCCCCAAACAACAGGTAAGATTGATTTTTTCAAATGTAAAATCCCCATGTTCTCTATACTTCCAATGTATTATTTTTGACCTTTGCCGCCTTTTTCAGGGCGGCTTTTGTGTTTTTCCTTGTCCTTTGTTTGCAGGCTATTCTTGCATAGAGGACTTTTCTCCATGGTGGATAGCCTTTCGATATGTTTTTTTATATTCGCAGTATCAAAGTGCTCTCTTTTATATTGTTCATCCCAAAGTATCGCTGGTTTTCGGTAACAAACAATATTTAGGAGGTATCTCCGTGACTATTTTTATACCTTATAGTCCCTATAATTTTAATCCACAAAAAATTAACTACTTTACATCCAGGTATTCTTAACTATAGGTACGATAAATATCATATCTTATCACAAAAGATTTTTTGCGTCCGTGCGGCTTCACACCCTCTGGGCGCTTTTATGTTTTTACGTAAAACGCTCAAGTCAACATGGCCCGAAGCACAGCCCCTATGTCGATCTCCGCCGTCCTCTATTTCGGTTACTCATTCACCCAACATCGAAATGGAGGACATCATGACTATTATAAATCTCCGGGACTATTACCCGTTTTATACCAGCGACAATTTTATTGACGTACCTGACGAGGTGTATGAACTGCTCAAAGAATTTGACCGCAAGGAGGCCGCCTATCGTCTACGTACTTACCGTCACAAAGCCTACTACTCCCTTGACCGAAATGACGGAATCGAGCATGAAGCGCTTTTCGTGTCTCCCTCCCCCTATGAACTGTATGAACGCAAAATTTCCATACAGGAGCTTCATACCGCCATATCCAATCTGCCGGATAAACAGGCAAAACGTGTCTATGCCCATTTCATTCTAGGCATGAGCCAGGCGGATATTGCAAAGGTCGAAGGTGTCAGCAAAATGGCAGTATGCTATTCCATTGAAAAGGCTTTAAAGTCTATGAGAAAATTTTTAAAAAATTCTCTAGATTGACTTTACAGAGAAGCGATTTTTGAACTGGCTTATGAGAGGCAAACAACCACGGGTCAATATGGCCCGAAGAAAAGTACGCCTTGACTGCAATTTAAAAACTGAATAAAAAGATACCGGATACGAAGGGTTGATGTGTCCAGTGGCAGGCCCGCCATGACCCCCATTGTCAGAGAATGGGGAGAGCGAAAAGGCTCATGCCGCAGGCAGGCCGTGGCTGGTTAGCCGGATAAAACACAAAGACCTTGATACTTGCGTTTAGTCACAGTCCGAGCGTGAAGCGGCCTTGCAAGCCGTGAGCCGTCACAGGCAATGAGAACGCCTTGCCATCAGAATGGGGAGAGTTGAAATACTATGGGGTGAACATGCCTACACCCATCCGGGAATCTAATAAGTAACATCATATCATGGGGAGTCGCCCGACCTCACTGTCTTGTAACAGGCCAAATATTCCGGCTCGGCTCCCTTGTTTTTCAAGAAGGAGTTTTTCTATAGGAAAAACATTTGAGGAAATTCAGGCTATGGCTGTAGACCCATGGAGTAATGATGCCTGTCGTGGCTACGTTATCTGGACAATGGAAAACTCCGGATTCAAGCCAAAAGAAATAACGCAGGCTGTAACCGAGCTATATACGGCATTTGACTTCCAGACCATTGAAGAAGTGGCCAGGCATTATTATAATAGTTCTTTTTTACTTCGGGTCAAGTTGTCCCGAAGTTTTACTTTTGCCCATTTCAAATTTCATTTATAGGATAAGCCTCAAACTGCATATGATATAGCAAGCATATATAGAGGTGATTGTTATAAAAAAAGGAAAAGAAATCTGTTACTTACTTCAAAAGGCTGACACTGACAGTAATGAAATTGCCGAAAAAAAGAAACGTCTGATAAAACAGGGGTATCTTGTTGTAACCATTATCGAGGGGAAGGAAAACATGGAAAAGGGGTTGCGTGAGATTGTGAAGAACCATTTTCACTAATTATTCGCAACATTGTGTTATTTCCCCTATATAGTACAATATAGATATAACGATAAGGAGGACGATATTATGATCTCAACATTAACAGATACCCCTCAAATTATAGACGGCTATGTTCGGCTTTCCAGAGACGATAATAAGCGGAACTACTCGTCTATTGAAAACCAGAAAAAGATTATCCAACAATATGCAGAAGAAAATAACATGATAATCCGCCACATTTATGAAGATGATGGCATTTCCGG
>ENA-OWPD01000400-OWPD01000400.1-human-gut-metagenome-genome-assembly--contig:-NODE-400-length-51650-cov-5.043648_pt1 | contig 51650 bp, 37 predicted proteins | sample MGYA00248262_ERZ651842 | MGnify/ENA primary metagenome ERZ651842 (study PRJEB26924, sample SAMEA4378253) | human gut metagenome | biome: human gut; feature: human-associated habitat; material: faeces... | reverse complement strand
ATTGAGGGAGATACTTGGCAGAATCAAAGGTTGAAAAATTGCCAAGCAAAAATATTCAGATTGAAGTTGAATGACATCGTAGACAAAACCTGCGTATAACGATAGTTATATGCAGGTTTTGTCTATACTTTGTAAAAGTGTATTAAAACCACAGCATAGAACTGGCTACCATTACATATTGCAAGTGTCAGCAAGCAGATTTAAAGAGATGGTATCTCTCTTAAACCTGCCTTTATTTATGTTTTGGAAAGTGAGGTACCTGTGAAACTTCCGTATGGCTACGTTTTAGCTGGCAAGGAAATCACTGCGCATGAAGAAAAAACAGATGCTGTCCGCGGTATATTTAAATACTATCTTGCTGGAGCCAGCTTAGGAAAGATTGTTAATATGCTCTTTGCAAAAGGACTTTCCTTCTCAACCGGTCATTCCAAATAGACCAAGGCCGCTATGGAAAAGCTTCCCGTTAACAAGAAATCTATTACAATCGTTGGCATGAAAGTATATTGGGATGCTCAATCGAAGAGGATGTAAAATATTATTCCATGTAAAGTTCTCTCCTCCAATATTCCGTACTGCCTTATTTCCACACACCGAAACTTTTTAATATATACCGATCAGATATTCAATGATATAGATTTTAGGTATCTTAAACGATTTCCCAATCTTCATTTAGTGGATTGCGCCATCCTTCAAAAGCTCATACGCCGTCTTCTTACCGATTCCGCTTTGAAATCTAAACAGAAAGAGATGTTCCAAAGGTATAGTGACCTCTGGAACATCTCTTTTTTGGTAGCTTAATTATCTTTAAATTTACGGTACAAGCACGAAAGCCCTCTCCTCCCAGCCGCTGCTTTGACTGTACGTTGTAATATTTTCCAAAGTTCTATTTTTACTTTTTAGTCTAATTATAGTCATTTATACAATTAAGCATGATTTTTTTCATACCTAATAATTGCTGTTTGACGCTTGACCCTATAACTTCATCTAAACTTAGATGGAGCATTTTTCTCAATAAGAGTGCTTCAGGAGGGCATCCTTATGTCCAGAATATAAGCAACACCCCGTCTGCCGAACCACAGGAGGGGTGTTGCCCATACTTAATCTATGAACTTATTTTCTCAAAAGACAGGAGCACCTCAATTGCGCAACCACGCCTTCTCCAATACTTCTACAATCATCTGCGTCCCAGGCATACGGGCGTAGCAGCATCGACGGTACCCCTTTTCATCCTCGGTCTCCGACTCAAAAATGATCTCGCCCCCCTGGCCCACGATGAAATCCCGATAAGCCGGGTAGTCCTTGACGTAGTAGGCGGTGTGGTGCATCCCGCCTCCCACCTCATCTACGAAGCGCTTATGTTCAATCTCGCCAAAGACGGGCTGGAGCACCTCCAGCTTCAGGCTGTCGGTCCAATCCAGCATGGCGATCCGAATCTGGCAGCCGGGAATTTTCTCCCCCCAGGCCCATACATTCATGGGTGTGAAGTCGTACACCTTCCCTGCGCCGTCGATCCCGAAGATCTGACGGATCTCCTCCAGCGCCCGGTCCATATCGGCCACGACGACACCCACATGGCCCACGGGCGGCAGACGGTCAATACTCATATCATCCACTCCTTGCTGTTAGACGCGGCCTTCCGGGCCGCGCCCTGTTTTTGATGGGGCCTCAGCAGAGCATCAGCCCGCAAAATTCATCCAGGTCCATGTTCTGAAAATACTGCCCGATTTCCCCCGCCGGCACCGTTGCCCGCAGAGCTTCCTCCCGCAGAGGACAGCCGATCAACCGCCGGGCCAGCTGGTCGGGTTCCTTTCGGGAGAAGAAGTCCCCATAGAAGGACAGCGCCTGGATTGCACCCTCCTTCAAATCCAGGCAGACCCGGATCTCGCCGCAGCCCTCTACCCTGCGGCGCTTGTCGATCTGACACCGGGGGGAACTTCCATAGTTCCACTCCCAGCGGTCGTACACCGCCTGCCGGATACGCTCCACCTGGTTCAGATCCCCCCGATCCAGCTCATAGGGGACTAGGTCACATACCTCTCCCAGGCAGGACCACAGCCGCTCCATGAAGGATTCTGTGGGCATCGGCTGATGCATATAGGGCTTGATGTTGGTGACCCGGCTGCGCACCGAGGGCAGACCCTTGGAGGTCAGCTTGTCCCGGCTGGGAGCCAGCGCTGAGGACACCACGCTCAGGTCAGAGTCATACAGGAGCGTGCCGTGGTGCATCACCCGGCCCTCCTTCACATACTGGGAGTTGCCCGAAAACTTTCTGCCCCGGATGGTCATGTCATTTCGGCCGTTCAGCTCCGCAGGCACCCCCAGGCTCTCCAGCGCCCAGATCACCGGGCGGCAGAAGGTGGAGAAGTCAAAGTCGCTGCCCGTGTGGTCGGCGATGAAGGTGAAGTTCACGTTCCCCAGGTCGTGATAGACCGCCCCGCCCCCGGACAGCCGGCGGACCACTTGAATCTGGTTGGCCCGCACATAGTCGGCGTTGATCTCGGCGAAGGTATCCTGGTGCTTGCCCACCACGATCGTCTGGTCGTTGCGCCAGAGCATGAGATAGGACCGGTTCCGAGGCATCTGGTCAAAAATATACTGCTCCAGCGCCAGATTGAAGCGGGGGTCGGTGCTGGGGCTTTGGATGGCACGCATCGTGGCACAGGCTCCTTTCTCTCACAGGGATCGAATGAGCGCCGCGGCCGTCTCCGCCATCAGGCAGTGGCCGGCGGCGTTGGGGTGGAGGCCATCCGGCTGAAAGAGCCCCTCCTCTCCCCATCGGGTGAAGGCCCGGTCGAAGTCCAGGACCGGCAGACGGAAGGCAGCGGCAAAGCGGCGCAGCCAGCTCTGGTACTCGGCCAGCAGCTCTGCCGCCCGCTCCGGCATCAGCTCCGCCCACTCCCGCCGAATGGGCCGCCGGAGCCCCGGCGGGATCCCGATCAGCGGGAGGCCTCCTCCGGCGATGATCAGGTGGGCCATGGCCCCCATGTTGGCCCTGGCGCCCGCCAGATCCCCGCCGTAGGCGATATCGTTGGTCCCGCCCATCAGGAGGACCGCGTCCGGGTGCTCCCGGACCAGCAGATCGGGCAGGACGGCCAGCATACCGCCGGTGGTGTTGCCGTTGACGCCCCAGCCCAGCAGCTCCGCCCCGGTCTGGGCGGCGCACAGCGCCGTCCAGACCAGTCCCCGCGGGAGGCCGAAGCCATAGGTCAGGCTGTCACCCAGGCAGAGGATCCTCCCTGTCACAGGGAATTGATGGCCCGTCCGTTCCAGGCGGCCATAAAAGCCTCGCCCAGGGCCTCGTTGACCGTGGGATGGGGGTGGATCGCATGGATCAGCTCCTCAGCGGTGCCCTCGGCGGCCATGGCCGCCGAGATCTCACCGATCATGTCGGTGACGTGCTGACCATAGAGGTGAGCGCCCAGGATTTCGCCGGTGTCCGCCGCCACGATCACCTTGAACAGGCCGTCCGTGTCCCCCGCGATCAGGGACTTGCCGTTGGCCGCCATGTTGAACCGCCCGATCTTCAGTCCGTCGCCGTACTTCTCCCTGGCCTGGGCCTCGGTGAGGCCGATGCAGGCGATCTCAGGCTCCAGATAGACACAGGATGGGATCCGGTCATAGCGCATCTCCTCCCCTTGGCCGCAGATGTCCGCCACTGCCACCATACCCTCGTGGGAGGCGGTGTGGGCCAGCATAACCTTCCCGTTCACGTCCCCAATGGCATAGATATGGGGGATGTTGGTGCGCATATGGGCGTCCGTCCGGATCGCCTTCCGGTCGAACTCGATGCCGATCCCCTTTGCGTTGAGGCCTTGAGTGTTTGGAACACGCCCCACCGCCATGAGCACCATATCCGACTTTACCTGGCAGTTCTGCCCCCCGAACTCGTAGTACACCGTGTCGTCCTTCACCCGGCTGACCTTTGCGCCCAGCCGGAACAGGATCCCGTCCTTGGTCATCCGCTTCTCCGCCAGCCTGGAGACCTCGATGTCCACCATGGGCAGGATATGGTCCATCAGCTCCAGCACCGTCACCTTACTGCCCAGACGGTTCAGGAGATAGGCGAACTCCACGCCGATCACACCGCCGCCGATCACGGTGACCGAGGCGGGCACCTGATCCAGGTCCAGGGCCTCGGTGCTGGTCAGCAGGTGGTTTTCCCCCTCCAGCGCGATGAAGGGGGGCATGAATACGCTGGAGCCGGTGGCGATGATGATGTTGGCCCCGGTGATGCTCCTGCCGTCCACAGACAGGGTATGGGTATCGGCAAACGAGGCCATTCCCTCCACCACCGTTACCTTATTGCCCCGGAGCAGACCCTTGACGCCGTTGACCAGGGTTTTGACCACGGCTTTCTTTCTGGCCTGCAAGGCGGCCATATCCACCGCGATCTTGTCCGCCTCCACGCCCGTCACCGCGAAGCGGGCGGCATCCTTCACCTTGTGGTACACGTCGGCGGTCTGAATCAACGCCTTGGTTGGGATGCAGCCCACGTTCAGGCAGGTGCCTCCGAAACCGGCCCCCTCGATGATGCAGGTTTTTTTCCCGCACTGGGCCGCCTTGATCGCCGTCTCATAGCCGCCGGGGCCGGCACCGATCACGACCACGTCGTAGTCGTATCCGGCCGGCTCCGCCGGGGCCGCGGGCGCGGCCTGGGGGGTGGCGGGGCCGTTGAGGACGGCATTGGGGTCCTCCCCCGGAGCGCCGATCACGGCGATGGGGGTGAACACCTCGGCGAAAGCCCCCTCCTCCAGCATGAGCTGGAGGACGGTGCCGTCCGCTGTAGCCTCTACGGGCATGGTGGTCTTGTCGGTGTTAATCTCAAAGAGCACCTCGCCCTTCTTTACCGTTTCACCCACCCGCCTGTGCCACTTGACCAACTGGCCCTCGTCCATATTGAAGCCCAGCTTGGGCATGATGATGATCTCTGCCATGACACTCCTCCACTCACATCAGAATCTGGATAGGATGCTCCAGCAGCTGCTTCATATACTCCACGAACTGGGAGGCCAGCAGACCGTCAATGACCCGGTGATCCACAGACAGCTGTATGTTCATCATGGGCCGGATGGCGATGGCGTCCTCTCCGTTCTCGCCGGTGACCACAACGGGGGTCTTGCGCACGGAACTGACCGACAGGATCGCCGATTCGGGCGCGTTGATGATCGCGGTGAAGTTGCCGATGCCGAACATCCCCAGATTGGAAATGGAGAAGGTACCCTCGCTGTACTCCTCCGGGGCCAGCCGGCCTTCCCTGGCTCTGGCCACCAGATCCTTGCTCTCCCGTGCCACGTCGGTGAGAGTCTTGTTCTGCACATTCTTAATCACCGGGACGACCAAGCCGTTGTCACCAGCCACGGCAGTGCCCACGTTGATGGACTTGTAGGTGACGACCTGGTCGTCCTTCAGGGTGACATTGATGCCGGGGAATTTCTTCAGGGCCTTGCAGGCCGCCATGGTCAGCAGGTCGGAGACGGCGATCTTTACCTCGCTGGTCCCGTTGAGCCGCTTGCGGAAGGCGGCCAGCTCGGTGGTGTCCACCGCGTCGGTAAAGTACAGGTGGGGCGCAGTGAATTTGGACTGGGCCAGCTTCTCGCCGATGATCCTGCGCACACCCTTGTAGGGAACGGCGGAGGCCACCTGTCGGGTGTCCGACCCGGCGGAGGCAGGCGCGGCCTTGGCGGCCGCGGCCTCCACGTCGGCCTTCATGATCTTGCCGGCGGCGCCGGTACCCTGGACAGCGGCCAGATCCACGCCCATTTGCCGGGCCACCCTGCGGGCCAGCGGGGATGCCTTGAGGTCCTTATAGGTGATCCCGCCCTGGAAGCCGGTGCCCTTGATCTGGGTCAGGGAGGCCGGGTCGATGCCCTCGTCCTGGACCAGCTTTCGGGCCTTGGGTGTCAGTTTCAGAGACTTCATGTCCACCGGCGCGGCAGGGGCCGAAGGAGCGGCGGCGGGCGCGCTTCCACCGGCCTGCCCCTGTCCGGCGGAAGCCAGGGCGGCATCCGGATCCTCCCCCGGTGCGCCGGTCACGGCGATGGGGGTAAACACCTCGGCGAAGGCACCCTCCTCCAGAATGATCTTCAGGAGGGTGCCGTCCTCGGTGGCCTCCACGGGCATGGTGGTCTTGTCGGTGTTGATCTCAAAGAGCACCTCGCCCTTCTTTACCGTCTCGCCCACCTGCTTGTGCCACTTGACCAGCTGGCCCTCGTCCATGTTGAAGCCCAGCTTAGGCATGATGACGACTTCAGCCATTGCGATGCCTCCTTACACCATCTCGCGGATCTTGGCCGCGATCTTCTTCTCGTCGGGAATCAGCGGGAACTCCAGCGCGGGGCTGAAGGGCAGGGGCACGTCGGCGGTGCCCATCCGCTGGATGGGGGCGTCCAGATCATAGAACACGTCGGGCATGATCCGGGAGGCGATCTCGCCGGTGATGCCGAAGCTGAGGTGGCCCTCGTCTACGATCAGCAGCTTGCCCGTCTTTTTCACCGACCTGATGATTGTCTCGGTGTCCAGGGGCACGATGGTGCGCAGGTCGATCAGCTCGGCGCTGATGCCCTCCTTCTGTAGCTGCCGGACCGCCTTCTCCGCCTTGATGGTCATCATGGAGTTGGTGACCACGGTGATATCGGCGCCCTCCGCGACGATGCGGGCCCTGCCGAAGGGGATGCACACATCCTCCTCCACCTCCGGGACATCGTTGAACTTGGTGGTATAGAGCATCTTGTGCTCAAAGAACATAACGGGGTCGTTGTCCCGGATGGCGGTCTTGAGCAGCCCCTTGCACTCGCCGGCGGTGGAGGGGACCACCACCTTGACGCCGGGGATGTGGGCGGCCCAGGCATGGATGGACTGGGAGTGCTGAGCCGCGGAGGAGCGTCCGCCACCCAGGGGCAGGCGCACCACCATGGGCACGTTGCACTGGCCGCCGGACATGTAAGTGATCTTGGCCATCTGGTTGAAGAGCTGGTCTCCGCAGACCATCATGAAGTCGGCGAACATCAGCTCCACCACCGGGCGCAGGCCGGTCAGGGCCGCGCCAACGCCCATGCCCACGAACCCCTGCTCAGAGATGGGGGTATCCTTTACACGCAGATCACCATACTTGTCCCGCAAACCCACGGTGCACTTGAAGTTGCCGCCGATGACGCCGATGTCCTCGCCCATCTGGAATACGGTATTATCCCGCGCCATCTCCTCGTCCAGGGCCTCCCGGATGGCGTCTCTCACCATCAATTCTCTCATGATCTGAACCTCCCTTATTATCAAACAGATGCGGCGATATCTACAAACACATCCTTGTAGGCCTCGGACACGTCGGGATAATCGCTCTCCTCGGCGAACTTACAGGCCTGGGCGATCTCCTTCTCCACAGAGGCGCGGATCTCTTCAATCTCGCCGTCGCTCAGCAGTCCCTTCTCCTGCAGCACCACCAAGGGCTCGCGGGCCTTCCATGCGGCCAGCTCTTCGGGGGCGCGGTACTCGCCGGGGTCGCCCACGTGGTGGCCCTGCCAGCGGTAGGTCTTGCACTCGATGAGGGTGGGCCCCTCGCCCTTGCGGGCCCGCTCAACCGCCCTGGAGACGGCCTCGTACACCGCATAGACGTCGTTGCCGTCCACAGCCTCGCCCGGAATGCCATAGCCCTCGGCCCGCTTATAGAGGTCGTGCTCCTTGGTCACCCGGCGGATATCCACCGAAATGCCGAAGAGATTGTTCTCAATGATATAGACGATGGGCAGGTTCCAGGCGGCAGCCATGTTGATGGACTCATGGAAGGTCCCCTCGTTGGACGCGGAGTCGCCGAAAAAGGCCAGGGTGACCTGCTCGGTGCCCCGGAGCTTGGCGGAGTAGGCCGCGCCAGTGGCGATGGGGATTTCGCCGCCCACAATGCCGTTGGCGCCCAGGATGCCCTTGTCCATGGCCATGATGTGCATGGAGCCGCCCTTGCCCTTGGAGTAGCCGGTCTTTTTTCCCAGGATCTCGGCCATCATCCGGTCCAGATCGGCGCCTCTGGCCACCAGGTGGCCGTGGCCGCGGTGGGTGGAGCCGATGTAGTCGTCCTCACGCAGAGCGACACACGCCCCGGCGGCCACCGCCTCCTCCCCCAGATACAGGTGCGCCAGGCCTGGCATCAGGCCCCGCTTATAGAACTCAAAGACCTCCTCCTCGAAGCGGCGCATCCGGTACATTACGGTATAGAACTGCTTTGCCAGCTCCTTTGGTTCCTTTTTCGTGCTCATATATTTTACCTCCCAATGTCAGTTGATGACCCGCACTCGTTCAGACAAAGTCAGCGCATCACCGTGCCGCCGTTGATATCCACGATCATGCCAGTGACATAGCGGCTGTCCTCGCTCGCCAGGAAGCCCACCACGTCGGCCACGTCTTCAGGGGTACCCAGGCGCTTCATGGGGACCATGTCGTCCCGATAACCGGCGTTGCGGGTCATCTCGGTCATGATGTAGCCGGGGGCCACCGCATTGACGGTCACCTGATAGGGCCCCATCTCCCCGGCCAGGGACTTTGTCATGCACCAGACTGCAGCTTTGCTGGCGGCGTAAATCGGCGAGGCGGCCAGACCGCCCGTCTCGGCGGACTGGGAGGCCATATTGATGATCCGCCCGGACTTTTTTTCTTTCATGGTGGGGATCAACGCCTTGCAGAAAAACACATCGCCCATGAAGTTGATGCCGAAGATTTTGTCCCAGTCGGCCTTGGTGTACTCCACAAAGGGCTTTTTCAGGGACAGGATGCCGGCGTTGTTGACCAGCACGTCCACCGTACCGAACCGTTCCAGCACCTTTTGCACGGCGATGTTGACCTGTTCCTCCTGAGAGACGTCGCACTGCACGGCCATGGTGTCCGCGCCATACTGCCCGGCCAGCTCCTCGGCGGCTGCGACGGCGGCCTCCTGGTTGATGTCCACGATGGCCACCCGCATTCCATCCTTCACCAGCCGTGCGGCGATGGCCTTGCCGATGCCCTGGGCTGCCCCGGTCACGATCGCTGCCTTGCTCATAAGCGCCATGAGAATCTCCTTCTTTTATCATTGCGCCCAGTCCCGCTCCCCCGGCCAGAGGGATTCCCCCGGCGATCCCCGCCCTCTAAGGCGGGGACAGGCAACCGGGACTGGAGCGGTCTTAAAACAGCTCCTGATAGATCTTCAGCACCCGCGCCTCGTCCAGAGGGACGAAGTTGTTGGCCATCAGGCGGCCCTGCTCGGTGACCACGCTGTGGGCGAAGACGGGCAGATCCTCCCTGGTCACGCCGTACTCGCGGAGGGGCCGCTTGGGCAGGATCTGGTCCAGCAGCTTCTCCAACTCGTCATAGACCACATTGGTCATACAGCCCAACAAGTCGGCCAAATACTGGTTGAGGACTGCAATCTCCCCGTCCCGGCGGAGCTCCATGTAGTTCTTGAGCACCCCTGTAAACATGGCGTAGTTGCTCTCGCCGTGGGCCACATGATACTTGCCGCCCAGGGGATAGCTGGTGGCGTGGACGGCGGCGCAGCCGGCGGTGCCAAAGGCCAGGCCCGCATAGTTGGAGGCCAGCAGGAAGTCGTTGAGCAGAGAGAAGCGGCTCTCCGGCCCCTTCTTGGCGATGGTCTGATAGCCCCGGATGATCATCTCAATGGCCTTATAGCCAAAGAGCTTGGTGTAGGGGGTGGCCTTGGGGGACAGGGCGGACTCCACCGCGTGGACCAGGGCGTCGATGGAGCTGGCGGCGAACACCTTGAACGGCAGGCCCTCCAGCAGCTGGGGGATCAGCACCGCGTAGTCGGCGTACATGGCGGGGCTGACCAGGCCAAGCTTGGTTCCTATGCGGGTGCGGGCCATGATGGAGATATTGGTCACCTCGCTGCCCGTGCCGCAGGTGGTGGGGATGATGATCAGCTCCCGCTTCTTTTCCAGATCGGGGGCCTTGTCATAAAGGTCGTCCACCCCCTCGCCGTCAGAGACGGCCAGCACCTTGGCGATGTCGATCACCGTGCCGCCGCCGATGGCGATCACCCGCTTACAGCTGGTCTTGGCCGCGTCGGCCAGGATCGCATCCACCATCACGTCGGTGGGCTCCCCGGCGCCATACTTCTCCTGGAAGATCACATAGCAGTTCAGGTTCTCCATACAGCCGAAGTAGGGCTCATAGATATAGGCGTTGCTGAGGATCAGGTCGTCTCTGTTGAGGCGGAACGCCTCGGCAAACTCTTTGCAGGTGTCGAAGCCGTACAGAGTCGGCTTCCAGATCATTTCCAGCATAGCAATGTTCCTTTCTCGATTTCAGAGCGTGATCGGATTTCTCCAGCCTCTCCGCCTGGTCACACCAGGCCGAAGAGCATATACAGGGCCACCGTCAGCACACAGCCCAGCGTCGTCAGGCCGATGTTAGTGACGAAGAAATAGGGATAGGTCTCCTTGGGGGTCTGGTCGGTGTAGATGTTGGCCGTCACATAGCCGCCGGAGTGGGGTAGGGAGTCCAGGCCGGCGCCCGCCCAGGTGATGGAGCGGTGGAGGATCTGCGGATCGATTCCCTGCGCCTGACACAGCTGCACATACTGGGGACCAAGGGCCGCCAGGAACACGGACAGGCCGCCGGAGCAGGAGCCGCAGGCCGCAGCCACGATGGCGGTGGCCACGCAGGCAGAGATCAGTGGGTTCATATCCAGGCTCAGTGCGAATTCCTTGACCAGCTCGAAGCCATGGGATCCCTGGACTACGCCGCCGAAGCCGGTGACCACGGCGGTGTTCATCAGGGCGATCAGGCTGTTGGTGGCCGCATCATTGACCGAATCGCGGAAGGCGTGGATCCGCTTGTGGAACAGGGCAAAGGCCAGCAGGCAGCCCAGGGCCAGGGACTGAATGACGATGTAGTTGGTGCTCCAGGTGACAGCGTCCTTCAGCACCTGCTGCATCACAAAGATATACAGCACCACGAATAAGATAGGAATGACAGCCAGACCGAAGGGCAGCATCCCGGTGCGGTCGGAGATATCGATGGCCTCCAGATCGTCTTTTCGTCCGGGGACGAAGCCGATGCCGGCCGCCTTCAACCGCTTGTCGTTCCACTCCAGCCATACCATGCTCAGAGCGAAGATGATGCAGGAAACAACGATACCGTTGAGGGGAGCAGCGTAGGCCGTGGTTCCCAGTACCTCAGTGGGCATGATATTCTGGATCTGTGGGCTGCCCGGCAGGCCCACCATGGTGAAGGAGGCACAGCCGGCGAACAGCGCCGCAGGGAACAGCCGCTTGGAGACGTTGCCCTCCTTGAACAGAACCAGGGCGATCGGGTACAGGGTGAACACCACCACGGCAAAGCTGACGCCGCCATAGGAGAGGACGGCAGAGGTGATAACCACAATCAGCAGGGCCCGCTTGCTGCCCATCAGATCCACGATTTTACAGGCGATGGATTTGGCCGCACCGCTGCTCCCCATCAGTGCGCCGAACAGCGTGCCCAGGAAAAACATCAGGAAGTAGTCGCCCGCATAGTTCTTCATAAAGGTCCCGTAGTGGGTGCTCAGCGCCTCCCAAAGGTCCATGCGGTTGGTGATGACGACAACCAGCGCGCCCACGATGGACGTGGGGATCATGCCCCAGCCTTTAAAGCCCATCATGATCAGGACTGCCAGCCCCAGGACCAGGCCCAGTATGGAGATAATGTCCATGATTCTCCTCCCTCTTTATTTGCAGACTTGTTTTGATCTGTTTCGGGGTCACTGCGTCTCGATGATTACCTTGGTGTCCAGGCCGCGGGCGGCCTTCATGGCCTCAAAACCCGCCTGGACCTCCTCCAGTTTGATGCGGCGAGAGATGTATTTCTTCACGGAGATCCGGCCAGAGGCCATGGCGTTGATGACGGTCTTGAATTCATCGAAGTTGTGGCCCTTGCTGCCACGGAGGAGCACCTGCTTGAGCACCAGCCGCTCATAGTCCAGAGGGAACTGAGCATGGGGCAGGCCCACGGCGGTGGCCCGCATATAGAACTCCGGCTTGAGGGCGCGCAAGCCGGTGTTGAAGGCGCTGGGCACCCCCACGCAGTCAATCAGCAGGTCATAGCCGCCCCCCGAGATATCCAGCAGCTGCTGCTCCAGGTCGGGGGCGTCGGCAGCCACCACATGGTCAGCCACCTGATAGCCCCGGATGATCTCCCGCTTCTGGGGGTTGAGCTCTGAGACGGTGATCTCACTGGCGCCGAAGGTTCTGGCCCACTCCGCGCAGCTCATGCCAATGATCCCGCCGCCCAGGATGAGCACCCTGTCGTTGGGCTTCACCTGACTGACCTGGATGGCATGAAGGCCCACCGCGAAGGGCTCGGCCATGGCTCCCTCCTCGTTGGTCACATTATCCGGAAGCTTGACCAGACTGTGGGGGAACCAGGTGGTGTACTGGCTGTAAGCGCCGGGATGGCCCAGCTCGCCGCCCTTCCAGGTGAAGACCCTGCGGTTGGTGCAGTGGTCCCAGTCGCCAGCCAGGCATGCCTCACAGTGGCCGCAGGGCTCCTGAAATACGTTTTGGGTGTACCCGGCCACCCGGTCGCCCGGCTTGAGGGCCCGGTTGGTGCCTGGGGCCACTACGACGCCTGAGTACTCGTGTCCGATGACCACCCCACGGTATCGCTCGCCCTCGTGCCAGTAAGAGGTATCCGTGCCACAGACGCCAACATGGGTCACCTGGAGCACCGCGCATCCATTGCTTTTCAGCTCTCCTTCCCGGATCTCGAACCGCTCGTTGCCGCTCAAAACGGCATACTTCATCGTGATCGCCTCCCATTCTTTCGATTTGTCCCCGTGGGTCCTGCTCCGCCAGCAAACGGGGACGGTCATCTGCGTACCGCACCCGGTCTTGTTTTTGATAAACACGCAAATGCCATGCCAACTCTTCCCCTCCGCAAACCCTTGAAAAACCAAGGCAAACCGGGACTTCTCTGCCCCAGTGCGCCACAGGAGTGTGCCACATATGTGACAAAAACTGTGACACAGCCGCACATGGCGCACAGTTGTGTCACAGTTTCATTTGTGTCATACGGTATATCAGATCCGATGCGAGCTGTAGTCGATGTGATACCGTTGGAGCTTTCGATATAAAGTTCTTCGGCTGATACCCAGCAAGCGGGCCGCCTCCATGACGTTCCCGTGGGTGCGGTGGAGCATGTCCTGGATCCGCGCCGCCTCGTCCTCCCCCTCGCCCCCAGAGGGGGACTCTCCCGCCGCCGCAGGCACAGCCGGCGAGGGCGCCGATCCCTGGAAGGCCCGGACCTCCGGCGGGAGCTCGGCGGCGGTGACCAGTTCCCCCTCGGCCAGGTAGACCGCCCGCTCCACGCTGTTCTCCAGTTGGCGCACGTTCCCCGGCCAGGGGTATGCCTCCATCATGGCCAGGGCCTCGGCCGTGAAGCCCTCCACCCTTCCGCCAGGACGGATGTCACTGTACTTGGCCAGGAAGAAGCCCGCCAACTGCCTCACGTCTCCCGTCCTCTCCCGCAGAGACGGGATATTGATCCGAAAGACATTGATCCGGTAAAACAAATCCTCCCGGAAGACTTTGCTGTCCACCAGCTGCTCCAAATCCCGGTTGGTGGCAGTTATCACCCGCACGTCGATTCTCAGCGCCTTGGAGGCCCCGATCCGGCGGACTTCTCGGTTTTGGAGCACCCGCAGCAGGGTGATCTGGACATCCACCGGCATATCCCCGATCTCGTCCAGGAAGATCGTCCCGCCGTTGGCCAGTTCGAACTTGCCCGCACAGCCGTCCCGCCGGGCCCCAGTGAAACTCCCGCCCTCATAGCCGAACAGCTCGGCCTCAATCAGGCTCTTGGGCAGTGCGCCGCAGTTGACTGCGATGAAGGGCCCCCGGCGACGGGAGCTGGCGTTATGTATGGCCTGGGCAAAGAGCTCCTTGCCCGTGCCGCTCTCTCCGGACAGGAAAACCGAGGCGTCGTTCTGGGCGGCAATCTTGGCCATGCGCACTGCCTCCCCCATGGCCGGAGAGATGCCGATGATGTCCTGGAATCTGAAATGGGCTTCGTTGCCCATAATGTTGTTGACCCGCTTGTGAAGGCTGGACAACTGCTCAATCTGCGCCACATACTCCTGGTGGCCGGTGCTCTCCACCGACAGGGAGATGGTGTGCTTGCCCTCTCCCCGCTCGAAGGAGATGGTGCGGTTGGATAGGGAGGTCTTGATATCCTCCGCCGTGACCGCCCCACATCCCAGCACCTCCAGAAAGTCAGCTCCGCTTAGCTCAGCCGGAGCGAGGGCCAGCTGCCGAGTGGCCTGTGTATTAAAGGCTACCACATGGAGGGACTCGTCCAGCAGACACATGGCCGTGGGCACCGTCTCGATGATAGCGGACAAGTTGCGGTAGCTCTTGGACAGCTGGTCGTAGGCATCTTTCAGCTTCAGCTGCCGAGAAATGGCATCTGCTGCGGCCACCACCATGCCCAGAGTGTGATCGTTCACATGCTCCGCCATGCCGGACAGGCAGACCACGCCGCCGATGTCTCCATCGGGCAGAAAGACCGATGCGCCGGAGCAAGCCCAGTTGGCATGTACCTCGTAGTAGTGCTCCGCCCCAAAGACTTGGAGGGGGATCCGGTCCACCAAGACCGTGCCGATCCCGTTGGTGCCCAGCCGGGATTCGCTGCGGCAGGCCCCCTTGACCAGCCCGTTCTCCCGGGCGGTCCGGGAGATGTCCTCGTCCCCCCGGGCGTAGAGAATATAGCCCTCCTCGTCACTGAATAGCAGCAGAAACTCCGAGCCCCGTATGAAATCGTACAGCCCATCCAGATAGGGGAAAGCCACCTGACACAGACTGTTCCGCCGGGCGATCCGCTCCTCCACGGCATCCAGTGGCAGGATCTCCTTATTCCCGTGCTCCATGGGCACATGGGACACCCAGCAACGTTTCCACGACCGTAGGATCTCCGGCCGTACCGCCTCGTCCGGGATAGGAGTACCGCTGCGCAGGAAATTCTTTGCCTCTTGGATTAATCGTTGACTCGTCAAGATCGTAAACTCCTTTCTTGATGTCCCCACGGCCCCATATCCCAGGGTCCCGCTAAAATAATATTATTGTAGCAAGGCAACATATAAAAATCCATGACACTATCTTTATGTATAGCAAAATCGCTGGTGGAAAGGCTGGTGCCAAGTCGTAGTCGCCGACTTCTTGAAAAGCTGAGATGCGGAGGATCGTGATACCTGTTTCCCCCCCGCCGCCCCGTCCCCGAAAAGGTCATTTGCTCCAAATCATCGTCCCGGAAGAAGATGCCCTTCAGGTTGTTGAGGACAATCTGGATCGCCCGTTTAGATGTGTCCCATACCCGGGCGTTGTCACTCCCTTTTGCTGGGCAAGTGTTGACTGTACCTGCCCTGCCGGATCCGGGCCGTATGTCTCCAGGGCGCAGATCACGGCCAGCTCCTGGCTCAACAACCGCGCGGACCTTGTATTTGTAGTGGAGCCGGTCGGCGTCCTTTTCGTACCACTCCCAAAACCATTTATTAAATTCCTCAAACGAGGTAATGACGGAACCGAAGCAGAGGCATTGCGGCGGCTGTAACCAACCTTCTTCTCTACATTGCCCTTTTCGTTGCCGGAAGCCGGATTGCAAAAATCAGCCCGGAAAATGCAGTGGAGCATAAATCGGGTAAAGCCGTCTGTCAGAACACGCTCACCGTCTTTCAATACCTGAGCAACAGCCGTGGTCATATTGTCAAAGCGCAGTCTGATGGGAATACCCCCAATGTACTCAAAAATCCGCTTCATGCCTATCCGCAGGCACTCTTGGTTTTGGGGCTGGAATGCTTACGATACTCCGTAGTTAGATCTGGGGAAATTTGATATACTGGATTTGAGCCATTCGTAACGCCTTTCTGCTACCCCCCCTTATGGTTATCCCACCTAAGAGGTAGCGTTTATTTCAGATGCTGACAATGGCTCATTTTAATTCGCCATTAGGGCGCTCACATTTTGGGTAGCCTTTGCTACAATTTTTATTTTGCCGAAAACACTTTTGGCCATAGGACCCGCCTGAGATACAGGCGGGCCCTATGGCGGTTTGACGTTTAAACAGTAAGGACAAATCAAAGCGGCAAGAAAAAACATGCGGCGCTCGGTTGAGCGCCGCATGTTTTCAGCCTTTTCTCCGCCTATGTTCTATTTCTCCATCCAGGCATATCATCCTACCTTTGACAAAAGGCAGCAAAGTCGATTCCAAGCAAGTATTATACCTCTACCATTCCATACTTGACCTTAATGCGGTCCAGCTTCTCCAGCATGGGCTCTGCCCCAAACCAGAGAAAAAGCCAAGTGGCAGCCGCCTGGATACAGTCGAAGGGGAGTCCGGAGATGTAGTAGGTCAGCAGGACCTTTTCATTGAGCTCTCCCACCCAGGTGAGGGCGGATGCCGGATTCATAATTCCGCCGTAGATCAGTATGGCGGCCAGCGCGCCAAACACGCATAGCGCGCCCCGGTTTCTGCGCAGGAGTCCCTTTCGGAACAGGAGGCCTGCCAGGAAGCCAATAATGCCCATGGCGAACATTTGCCAGGGAGTCAGCGGGCCCTGTCCAAAGAGCACATTGGAGGCAAGCATGGTCATTGCGCCCACCAGAAACCCCGTCTCTCCCCCGAAGGCAACACCAGCAATAATCGTTAACGCCATCACCGGCTTAAATTGCGGCAGCATGAAAAACGCCGCCCGTCCTGCAATGCCAATGGCACACAGGACCGCTATGATCACCAGTTCCCTGGCCTGCGGCTTTCTCCCCTCAAAGATCAGGAAAAACGGCAGCATACACTCCAACAGCACCATCAGAGAGATGAAATAGTATTTTTTATTCCCCAAATAGAACACTCCGATATATAGGGTCAGCGGGATTAGCAGTAAAATCAGCACGGCTGCCACAATGGTCCGCTTAGCCAGCTTCCGCTTGGCTCTGGGCACCTGGAGGACATAATCCTTCCGGTGTGACCGGCGCGTAATGCAGGCAGCAAACAGGAACAACGAGAGAATAAAGAGCGCATACAGAAACATTTGATGGTTTGCCAGCTCTGTCATACCGCCTGCGGTGATCAATTTGGTCAAATCTGTGATGTTCATGAAGGACAGGAACAGGAGGAAGGCCATAGCTCCTGTCAGCGCCGCGCCCAGCTTGCGCCACCAGGTCAGCGGTTTTGGTTTGGAGTACGCGCCGGCCTCCTCCGGCTCCGGGAGCGGCTCCCTGCGATCCGGGAGTTCCGGCACAGGCGGGAGCGTCCCGCCGCAGGCCAGTATGACGTCCTCCGCTGTCACTGCCTCCGGGAGCAGGCCACGGGCCATGCGGTTGGCCGAGGTCGTGTAGAAGCTGTTGCCGGAGAAAAAAGCCCGCGGCGGGGCCTCCGTGACGATGGAGCCGTCGAAAAACAGGGCGCAGCGGTGGGCATACCGGGCGCAGAACTCAATGTCGTGGCTGACCATGAGCAGGGCAACCTCCTGTCGCAGGAGTGTCTGCAAAATCTCAGCGAATGTCTGCTTAAATTCCGCGTCCAGCCCCTTGGTGGGCTCGTCCAGCAACAGGATTTCCGGTCCCAGCAGGAGCACCTTTGCCAGAGCCGCCCGCTGCTGTTCGCCGCCGGACAGGTCGTAAGGGTGCCGGTCGAGCAGTTCCTCCAGACGGCACAACCGCACCGCCCAAGCGATCCGCTCCTCCTGCGCCTTTCTGGAGAAAGCCCGGCCCTTGAGAATCTCAATGAGGTCCTCCCGGACGCTTTTCTTCACAAAAAGCGCCTGGGGATTCTGCGGCAGCACACCTACCCTCCCAACCAGCTTCACCTCCCCCCGGTAAGGCTTCTGGAGTCCGGACAGCAGCTTCAGGCTGGTGGTCTTTCCGGTGCCGTTGCCGCCCAGTAAGGCCAGAAACTCTCCTCGCCTCACCGTAAGGCTCAACCCTTTTACCACATCCGGCAGCTCTTTTTCGTACTTGAACCACAGCCCTTCCGCCGTGATGGCCGGCTCATCCGGATACACATGCCGGGACTCGGCGGGCAGCTCTCCCAGCGGATGGCCGTCAGCAAACCCGGTCAGCCAATCCCGGCCCTCCCGCACCGTGACCGGGCAGTGTCCGCCCGCATCCGGCGCGGATGCCCAGATCCGCATCGGGGTCGGCATGGCCAGGAACATTGAGTGTCCCGCCCCGCGCAGGATCGCCCCCACCTCCGCGGGACTCCCTGTGCAGAGCAGCCGCCCGCGGTCCATGACCGCCACACGGCTGGCCAACGGGAAGGCGTCCTCCAGCCGGTGCTCCGTCAACACGACCGTCGTCCCCAGCTCCCGGTTGATTTTCCCCAGCGTCGCCAAAAAGTCTGCCGCTGCAATGGGATCAAGCTGACTGGTCGGTTCGTCCAGAATGAGCACACTGGGCTGCATCGCCATGATAGACGCCAAATTCAGGAGCTGCTTCTGCCCGCCGGACAGCTCCGTGACGTTCTTGTAGAACCAGGTCTGAATGCCGAAAAAGGAGGCCATCTCAGCCACCCGGCGCCGGATGGTAGGCGTGTCATACCCCAGGCTCTCCAGGCCAAAGGCGAGTTCGTGCCACACCTTGTCGGTGACAATCTGGTTTTCGGGGTCCTGCTGCACAAAGCCGATTCCGGCGCTCTGCTCCCTCTGATCCAGTTCTTCCAAAGGGCGCCCCTCGAAACGGATGCTTCCCAGCCTTCGGCCGTGGGGCGCCAGCACCGTCTTGAGCTGTCGCAGAAGCGTGGATTTCCCACACCCCGACGGGCCGCACAGCACCAGGAATTCCCCCTGCTCCACGGTCAGCGTCAGATCGTCCAACACTTTCTCTGTCCGCTCCGGGTAATAAAAGGAAAAATGTTCAATTTCTATGTATGGTCTTTTCTGCTCAGACACCCATCTTTCCTCCCTGCTGAAATAGTCTTGCCTGTGCGGCCATGGCCTCCGCCCGGGACATACGCCCGCGGGAGGACAGCTCATGGGTCAGGTAGCGCGGGCCAATCTGCTCCAGAACCGGAAGAATGGCGGGATCCGTCCAAGGCCGGTGCTGGTCAATCTGAAGGATGTGCTGGTAGCTCACCCCGAAGCGCTCCCCATAATCCTCCGGCAACCCTGCCGGCAGTAAGCCGGTGCGGGCCTTCACATATGCCCCGCTCAGGGACTGGTGCAGATGAACGCCCCGCACCCACGTTGCCAGGCTGCCATGCCGATTCAGCATGCGCCGGATATAGTCCGCTCCCTCTGCCTCACTCTTCAGCCCGGTGCAGGCATTCATCAGGTGTCCGGTATCCAGCAGGATCCCTTTCCCTGCAAAACGGATTCCCTCCAGCAGGCGGACGGTTTCCTCCGGCTCCGTAAACGTAAAGCCGGGCCACCACTGGTTTTCCACAAGGAATTCAAAGGGCCATGTTTCCGTGCCCAGAATGAGGTTTATCACCTCCACCGCCGCATCAGTGACCTCTTGATTGGTGTGCAGCCAGTGGTAGGTATACCCTTCCTCAATTGAGACATCCGATACATGAAAGACCACATAGTGGGGATTCAGCCCTGCCGCGCGCCGCAGATCCGCCCGGTACTGCTCCAGCAGTGTCTCCGGCCCTGGACCGCCGTAAAAGCGTGCCGCAGCATCCAGTGAACCGAATTTTCGCTTCAGCGCCCTCCGGTCATCCCGGTAGAAGTCCAGCCAGTCCGGATAGAAGGCGAGGTGATAGCCGATAACCAGGTCTGCCGGCAAATCCTCAGGAAATTCCTCACCGCTCCAGATACCCTCCATGCCGTCGCATCCCAGAGCTGCCAGCTCCGCCCGCAGGTCGCCCCAGCCGTGGTATTCTTCAAAGCTCCCCGAATACAGCGGGAGGCTCATTGTTTGGTACATGGCTGCACCTCGTTTTCTTTGCGCAGCACTCCCCACTCCCGGTCCGCGCGTATATTCAGGATAACCGGCATCAGGCACAAAGCCAGATACACTGCTTGAAGGCAGACGGTCATCGGTGTCAGCGGCACTCCTCTCGCCGTAGGATAATAACGCCAGTAAAAGCCCTTTGCCGCCGCGCCGCAGCAGAGGAAAAATCCGCAGTAGAGCAGCCATGAAAGTGCCGATTGATCCCGGCTGTCAAACCGGTAGATGGAAAATGCTGTCCGTCCAGGCAGCCCATACCCACGGCTTTTCATGCTGTCCGCTGTTTCAATCGCACTCTCCAAGCTCCAGGTCACCATAATGGAGAGGATCGTAATTGCATTGCGAAGCCGCCGGAGCACCCCACCATTAGAGACATCCCGGCCAATACACCGTTGGGCCTCTGATACGACCTGAAGCTGCGCTTGGAATTTTGGTACAAAGCGCAGTGTCATACTCAGGACGAGAGAGAGGGCCGGAATAACGCGCCCGAATAGGTACACGAACTTGTCCGAGGTCATGACCGCCGTATAGCAGGAAAACCAGGTGACAACCGCCGCCAGCATGGCCGCTGCCGCCGCTCCATACAGGATACTCTCCAGCGTCAGGGGATTCCCGGAGGGCAGATAGGTCAAAATCGTGGCTCCCTCGTGGTTGAACGCCGGGTTAACCAGGGCGGCAACCACCATCATGGGGAGCATATACAACAGACTGAAGCGCACTGCTCGCCGTCCGTTCAGGTATACGGCATAGACCAAAGCGGAAGCCAGAGAAATCGCCAGCGAAACCGGGTGCATCAGAAACATGGTAAAAGCAATTACCAATCCAAAATACAAAAAGTTTATAATAGGGTGATAGCTGGAAAATGTATCCCTGTATTGAATAAGGCATCCCTTCCAGACGTGGGGCGCGGTGAGGCGCCGCGCCCCACGTAAATTTTTTATTAGTTTTTCACGAAAATAGCGTGTCAGTTCACCAGAAGTCCGCCCATGAGAGGTCAGGTACTCCGGCACTTCGCCGTTATGACTCCAAACTATGGGGCGTCCAAAATACAGCTCCATGTTTTTCCCGCTGTCTCCCCCAAGGACGTTGAAGGAATAGCGCGTCTCCTCCGGCCAGGGGCTCCCGCATGTCCTGATGCAGTTGTCTCACACAAGCTGCATCCGCCTGCGGAATGTGCCGACGTATGGGGAGACTTTTTCCCTGTTCAACAGCTCCGCCATCATCCCCGCCTTCTCTTCCCGCATTCCCCGTATCAGCACCGGAAGCGTTTCATCCGGGGATGGGTGCAGTATACGCGCAAACAGCGTCAGATGGTTAAATTGATGTCAGAGCTGCAGCGGCTGAAAGGAAAAGGGCGGGCAGGACCACCGCGTGTTATAGCTGCTGCACTCCCTGCAAAATCCCAGAAACCGCTCTACATCTACACAGCGTTCGGTATACTCTTTTACAGAAACCTTCGCCTTTCCTGTTTCCACCACATATGGCATAAAGTCAAGCTCGCTTCCGTCTGTACTCAACCGCCGGTGGAATAGAAGCCGCCCACATCCACACCCAGGTCACAGGTGTAGACCCACTCTATCGTATCGCCCTCTTTGAGCTGATAGCGGGAACAGCCATAATTGGGGAACCAGCCGTTCACCTTATACATCCAGCCGGACAGCTCTCCGCAGTCAAATTCATAGAGGTTGTTAATCCCCTCAATATAGGCGGAGTTGTACATCGGTGTATCCTCAAACTCCATGTGGATGCCGGCCTTCCGCATCTCACGTTGGAGCACATTGAACACACTTTCACCCTCGTAGAACGTAACGGTCGTCGCAGGGAATATGACTCCGTCTTCCGGCACCAGCTCCACTTTTTCCGGGTCCAGCCAGTCAATGTTGTCCAAAATAGTATTGCAGCGGACAGAGAGCGTACAGGTATGGGTCACATCGGAGAACTCCACATCCTGCGGCTCCACCGGCAGGGGCTTTCCTTCCGGCACTGGATCCGTAAGATACTTGTCCTTTCCAGTCTCCGGATTGATCTCCATGCCGTTGGCCTCTGAGTATTCCTTGTCTCCCTTTTCCACACCGGCGGAGGAGCCGCCCGCAATGGCTTCTGCCGCCGCAATTTTTTCCTCCGCCGTCATTCCGCCTTCCAGCCCGCCGGGCCGGGATGCCAGCCCCTCCGGCGAAGGCGTTGGTGTCTCTGGAGCCGCAGACTCCGTGGGTGCAGGAGTTTCCGAGGGCTTCGGGGTTCCCGGAGACGCAGGGGTTTCCAAAGCCCCTGCCGTCTCCGTCGGCTCTGGGCTATTGCCATCTTTCCCTGTTTCCTCTGGTGTTTGGCTGGGCTGTATGCTCTCCAGCACCGGGCTGCTCTCGCGGACGCCTACTGTCCATCCCTGAAGTCCCGGTGCATTGCCCCCATACCAAAAGGCCGCCGCCAGGATCACCAGGATAGCCAGCGCCCCGATTACCTTCCCCTTCGTCAGCTTCATTTCTTTTCTTCACCGTCCTCCTGCGGCATATACAGGCAGTAAGCCGGACACAGTTCTCCCATATAGATCCACACGTTTTCGCCCATATCAATAGGTTCAGAGAACGTCAGATTCGGAATCAGGAGCTTCAGTGTAGTCCGTTTGCGCCCACTTATGTTCACACCTTCCGCTGTGGGCGTCTTCTGGAATTCCTCCACTCGTTGGGACAAATCCGGAATTGCCAGCTCCCGTGCAAGTTTGGGCAGAACCTCTTCTTTCCGACAGCACACCACATTATTCTGGTTCCTGAACCAGCTCTGATTCAGCATGGTTCTTTTCACTCCTATACAATAAATTTACAGCAGATTGGCACTGCTTAAAAGGTTGAACAGCATCTGGGCCACTTCAGCCCGGGTTACAGCCTCCAGGGGCCTGATGTTCAGCTCAGCCTGGTCCAAAATTTTCTCCTGATAGCAGAATGCCAGTGGAGTGCGGGCCCATTCGGCGGTACTCATATAATCAGGGAACTGCGCCAGCATATTTCGGGTTGCTGCATTGTCCATTTCTGTCTCCAGTCCGCACAGCTTGGCTGCACGGGAAACCATTACCGCGGCCTCCTGGCGGGTGATCGTGCCGCTGGGGTTGAACCGGCCGTCTCCAACTCCGGTAATAATGCCGCAGGAATAGGCTGTCCCCACATAGGGCGCATACCAGGCCTCTGCGGCAACGTCAGAAAAGCTGTTCTTCCCCTCCGGTGTGAGCCCGAGTGCCCGCACCACGATTGCAGCAAATTCGGCACGCGTCATGCTTCCCTCCGGGTCAAAGCTTCCATCGGACTTGCCGTCAATAATGCCGCGGGCGGCCAGCGCCTCAATGGCAGGCTGATTTTTATGGGCATTGACCCCGGTAATGTCATCGAATGTTTTGCCCATCTGAGTGATAGGGCTGGAATGGACTGCCGGATCTTTCCCCTCCAATCCCGCTCCTTTGGCAGGACCTGTCGCCGGTCCGTCTGGGATGGTTCGGGCATCGCTCATCCGGTAGAGGCTGTTTCTGCCGTCCTGAAGCCGCTGGGCGGCAATAAGGCCATAGAACGCCTGCTCCGATGCCATCTGATTGGAGCCGGAGCCGTCTGCCGTGTGCAGGAACCCGTTTCCGGGCAGATAAAAGGTCATCAGATTGTCCAGGAGCGTGTTTCCGTTTTTGACAAAACGGGGGTCGTCCAGCGGAATTCCCAGCTCGCACAAAGCTACGATAATCTGGACACAGCTCTCGGAATTCCTAGTCCCCCAAGAGGAAAAACCGCCTTCGCTGTTCTGCTTCTTGGACATGCACGCCAGCGCTTCCTCCGTCGCCCTTGCCACTGCTGGCTGATCCTGATACTTGGCCAGCGCCTGCAGCGCCATCCCTGTGATGTCCGGGTCGGATACGCCGTCTCCGGAGGATGCCGCAGAGGTTCCTCCGAAAAGGCTCCACCCTCCGTCAGGCAGCTGGCACTCCAATATGCGGTCTATGTACATCTGCCGGGTCGCCTGTGTCTCTGCCCCTGGGTTTTCCGGCATGGGGTAATCTCTGGAGTCGAGCGCAATCAACGCCCAGATGGGGCCGTTAAGGCCCTGCCAGATGGTCTTGTCATAGTCGCCCAGCGGTTTAGTCAGGTCATATCCCCCCACATTTCTGGCGTCCTTCCCAATCGAGCTGAGGGCGACAATCACCCGGGAATACTCCGTATATTTCTTATCGTGCAGCTTGCCGTCGCAGGCCTTCACATATGCCTCCACAGTGGCATAGTAGTCCTGATAATAGCTGTCCGGTACATCGTACCCGCTCCGGGCCAGCCCCAGCACAGCCCATTCACCGCCGATAGACCCTACCTGCGGATCCTGTACGGTGCGGTACATATATTCTGCGGTATCCTGCACCGCATCGTTCAAGGTCTCTTTGGATACGGCCGCCTGTGCTCCCGTCAACAGGCCTGTGGTCAGGGACAGGGCAAGCACAAATGCGAATCCGCGCTGTTTCCATTTCTTCATATGACCGAGTCTCCTTCTGCTTTTTCTTCGGAAGGCCCTGCAGGTTTCCCCCAGGCACTGAGCCAATAGCTCCACAAATGCTTCATGGCCAGCTTGCTAAGGACAGGTATACCCATCAGCTCCATGGCCCTTTTATTGGTGCATCGCTTTTTTTGAAACAGCTTCTTGAGCTCCGGCGGGATTTCTTCTTCCTCCGGTGGGCGCCAGCTCTTTCTGACAAGCCCGCACATGCGTTCTGCCAGTTCTGCCTCCCGCTCCGTCAGGGGAGAACCAATCCGTTCACAATACGCCCTGAATCCGTCAGCGGATACCCGCTCCGGCCAGTCTGGCGGCCACCGCTTTTGCTCTTCCAGCCTCTTCCGGAATCCTCTGGCCGCCCAGCAGGCTTTATTGATGTTTCCAAACCGCTGCTTCAAATAAACCTGGCGAATGGGACTGAGCTGATATGTCCGAGGCTTATGCCCCGGATGGTCCATTGTCACCACCACAGCCTCCAAAAGCGCCTCATCCGTATAGCTCTCATAAATCTGCCGGCCAATATTCCCTTTGGGGTCAAAAATTCTCCACAGGTCCGGATCCATCGCCTGTCTGGAAGTTCCCTGCTCTCCCCGGCTTTCCTCGTCCAGCTCTGAGAGCCACTGGCGGTATCCCCGCAGCTCTTTTTCCGTCAGCTTTTGCTCTTTGAGCATTATACCGCTCACCTCAACAAGTAAAGGCACGCTCTCCCATTGGGTGAACGTGCCTTGTATCGGTACATCCCACCCATTTTTCCACAATCAGGTCTTGCCGACTGGACGGCGGGGGCAGGCCCGTACCGGTTTCCCGGAGTTTCACCCAACTGTGTTTTCTGTTTGATTGTGGGCAGGGCCGCCCGGCAGGTCGAATTCGGTCTGCCGGGCTCCTGCTCGAGTAAGGAGGGGCTCCCTCTATCCTTACCGGGGGAGCCCCCATACAGCCCGGCCTGGTTTTGCAGACCGGAGCCAAACGGGGCCTTTATGGTTCTTCCAGAGTCTCAGGCCTTCTCCGCCTTGCTCTCCAGAAGCCGCATCAGAATGGCGGCAACCTCAGCGCGGGTGGCCTGGCCCTGCGGGTCCAGACGATTTCCATCCTTTCCGGTAATCAGCTTCTCCGCATAGGCCCACTCCATAGCCCGGGTTGCCCAAGCGGAGGTATCCGCACCGTCGGCAAAATCCTGTAGACTGGCCGTTTTGCTCACATCCCAGCCTTTAAGCTTTGCATAGCGGTACAGGATGGAGGCAATCTGCTCACGGGTCACGCTGCCCTCCGGGTCAAAGCCCGCACCTGTGCCGCTGACGAGACCAGTCTGGCTGGCCCAATCCACAGCCTCGGCGTACCACGCATCCGGCTTCACATCCGGGAAACCGGATGCGCCAGACGCCTCAGGCTCGCCCTCCAGCCGCCACAGCGCCGTAACCAGCATCGAGCGGGTCATGGGGCCGTTGGGAGAGAAGGTGGTTTCACCCGTTCCGGTCAGGATACCGTTCTGGTAGGCATACACCACCGCGCCGTAGAACCAGTCCTCCTCCTTCACATCCGTAAAGGGCATATCCACCACCTCGACAGGCAGCGCCACGAAGGTGCTCAAGTGGGTGGTGGTCAACTCAAGGAAGCGCTTTCCACCAGTCTTGACACACTTGCCCACCAATTGTTCCACAGAACCGTCGTCGCTGATCTGATAGACGACATAGCTCTTGCCCACCTCAAACGCCTTGTTCTCCACCGGCAGATAGAGGGTGATGGACTTGCCGCCGAAAGCGGTTACCTTCTCCTTGCCGGAGCGGATGGTCACCTCGGTCACAGAGCAGTCCTTCAGGGCCTCCTCGGTCACATCCTTCTGTCCCTTCAGCAGCCCACCGGCGTTCTCAGCTTTACCGGCGGCCACCGTCACGGTGACCGCGCCACCCTCCGTCGTTTCGGAAATGGAGGTCAGGACATCCCGGGACAGAAGCACCCGGCCCAGATCGCTCTGTATGGATACACTCGCCTTTGTCTCTTCCAAAATAGCATCCACGGCGCCCTTGGGGAATGTGACCTCCAGGCTGGTGGCCTCACTGTCCATCTCGGGAGAGATGGCAATGATCTCCGCCTCGCCTTCCACTGCATTCTTGATCATCGTTTCGATCTCTTTTTCGGTAAGCTCCACCTTGGCGTTGCCGTCCTTATCCACATTGGCCCCCGGCTTCACATCCACGGTTGGAACGTCCGGCTTTTCAGGCTGCTTGTCAAAGTCCTCCTTGGCCAGCGCGGTTTTCGCGCTGTTAATTTTACTTTGGCTGGCCTCAGGGTCCGTCAGAACCTCCATGGCGTCCATATAGACCTCGTTGGCCTCCAGAACCTCGTCGTCGTACTCGCTCCGCAGCTCGGCCACGGCCCAGGTAAGGGAGCCCTTGTCACCCACGTTCACGATACTGGAACTGCCCCAGGCGGTATTGTCTGCGTTCAAGTCTGCGCCATATCCCCAGACGGTGAACTGCCAGCGCATGACCTCGCCGTCCGACATCTGCCAGTTCGAAGCGCCCACGCCGGGGAAGTCGTTGTCCACGCTGTACATCCAGCCGGACATGTTGTGGTAATCAAACTCGCTCAATGTCTTATCGCTGCTGTCACCCATGTTGACGGAGCCGGCATGGTCCAAGATGTACTGTGGGATTTTGGCTTTGGTCTGGTTCACAGGCTTCACACCGGCCAGGTAGAAGCTGTTGGTAATGCTTCCGGTGTTCTCCCAGTCGTAGCCGTTCTCTCTGAGCAGGTCGGTAATGACCACGCTGGCGGGGGTACGGTCATCCACAGTGACCAGGGTCGGCTTAATCAGATAGCCCAGACTCAAGGTGTTTGCGTCCATAGACACCGCCACCTTGATCCGTCCGGCGTGGTCAGCAGGGATGGCCTGCATAGCGGCCAGCGCCTTGTTCAGGGCCGCGATGATGTTATTTTCGATGAAGTCCTCGGCGGGCAGAGCGGCGTTGATATCCGCAATTCCCTGCTCATATGCGGCCACCAGCTTTTTCCAGTTTGCTTCGCTGTAGTCGCTTTTCTTATACTTGTTAAATGCTTTTTCCAGGTTGTCCAGGGCAGATTCCCGGTGATTCTGCATCTCCGGGTCGTCGGGGGCCACGGGGCCGGTGCGCTCCGTCCACTTGGCGTAGAGCATGATGCCTTTCCCCGGCATCCGGGCGGTATTGGCGTCCCACTTCTTGCCCTCGGTACAGGCCGCATCATAGTACCAGCCGCCGAAGGCATTGCCGCTCTTGGCAACACTGGGCACCTTGGACGAATCCACCTCGCTGAGGATGGGGGCGGTCATGGTTTTCAGCGAGTCATCTTTAAACGTGCCGCCCTGGGCGTCAAAGGTAATGGTTGCGTCATCCACCGAGAGGTAGATCGCGCCCGCGCCGTCTTCGCCATACATGGCGCTGACGCCGTCTATGACGCCGCTCAAGGCGGTCACACCGTCGGGGCGGATTTTCTTGCTCAGGTCGTTGGGATCCTCATTGGGGTCGTTGAAGTCGGCCATAACCTGATAGACCCACTTCTTCCCATCCCACTTGTAGACGTAGCTGCCGTTATAACCGTTGACCGCGAGATAGTTCCGTCCTTCGCCCGAACCGTTGACAAGCGCATAGGGGATCCCGTCCTGGTCCAGCCCGAAGAATCTGCTCTGGGCACTATTTGCATTATTAAGGTGCAGCCCTTCCAGCGACAGCTTCGTTGCGGAGCTGCCATCCCACAGGTACGGGTCATAATTATTTTTCCCTGCCATGAGGAGCAGTTTGCCGTCGGCGTTGCCGCTCGCCACCTCGAGCGAGCCGGAGATGTTTGCGGTTTCTACCTTGTTCCAGGTTGTACCATTGTATTGGTACAGGCCGTCGGCCGCCCCGGCGTAGATCTCCGTGTCGCTCACCCGGTAGAGGGAGTTGAACTCATGTTCATTCTTTTCCCACTTCGTCCCGTTCCAGTGGTACTTGTTCTGCCATACGGTGCCGCCCGAGAGGATGACCACCGCGTCGCCGGGGTCGCGGGGCTGATTCAGGTTGTATGCTTCTTGATTGTAAATCTTCTGGTAATCCGAGAAGCAGGAGGCATCCACCTGGCTCCAGGACGTGCCGTCGTAGCGGTAGAGAAAGTGCGCCCCGCGGAGGCTCACCCCTTCGGCGTCTGACGGATAGCCCGGCGTGGTGACCTTATCGATCTCCTTCCCCACCTCGCTGACAGCGGCCAGCAGGCCGCCCTGTCCGTCCGGCCCCACGGCGAGGACGCCAGCCGCGTCTCCTGTAATGGTGGGCAGGCCGTCGCTGATGCTCATCAGATCCCGGTCCCCGCTGTCCGCCCAGGTGTAGACGCCGTCCTTACCGTAGAAGTACAGTTCGGCCTCTCCGGTCTCCGGATCGGTCCAGCCGGACACCCCGCGGATGTCGGGCCCTGCCTCTGTGGTGGAGCCTCCGGTTCCGGCGGGCACGTTGGGGCTGGTCACATAGGTGAACGCGCTGTTCTTCTCGCTGGCCTCTGTCGAGATCTCGTAGGTCTTCACCGCCGTCACCGTAGTGCCCGCGGCGGTTCGGATGTACGCCGTCACCGTCAGCTGCTCTGTGTCGGGCAGCGGGTCAATGGGGATCTTGACGTCATAGGTCTTGCCGGTCTCCCAATCCCGTGTAATGACGTTGCTGCTGAGAGGCGTCCCTTCTGCCGAGCTGCCCCCGTAGAGCGTGACGGTGAGCTGTCCGTCCGGGATCTTGGAGGGTACGCTGAGAGGGAGGTAGAGCCGGGCCCGGCTGCCCGCCGGAAGCGTGTCCCCCTCCTTCCCTGCGAAGGACGGATTGACAGTGATCCCCGAAAATGCGCTTCCCTCCAGATACGCACCCTCGCCCAGGGTGACCTCCGCCAGCTTGAAGTGGGCGGTAAAGGTCACGTTCTCCATGCCCTCGGCCAGGGCCACCGTCATGGGATTGGCCGTCTTGTCCCAGTCCTGGGTCAGTTCCTCCAGGTTTATCGCCTGGAGGCCATTATTCTCCACGGGAGCGGGGGTCTCCTCCACACCGGGGGTCTCCTCCACACCGGGGGTCTCCTCTACACCGGGGGTCTCCTCTACATCGGGGGTCTCCTCTACATCGGGGGTCTCCTCTACATCGGGGGTCTCCTCCGCGTTCAGGCGCAGCAGAGCCACCGGGGAGGGTGCAGCCGCTTCCGCCCCGGTGGCATCCTCCGCCCCGTCCGGGGCAGGCTCGGCTGGCGCAGGCTCTTCCGTGGGTGCGCCGGTCTCATCCGGCGGGGTCTCCGTCCCGTCGGCAGCTTCCTCCGGCGGCGCAGTTGTCTCCGGCTCGGAGGGGGCGGGCTCCGCCTCACCGCCATCCTCCGGCATATCCTCATCTGGAAGCACCTGCTCCTCCGGCGCGCTGTTTTCCGCGCCGGTTGGGACGCCCTCCCAGCTCCAGTAGTCAAACATATAGAGTTCATCCGGCGTGGCCGTCAGGGTGTACTGATCCGCGCCGTTGGAGGAGTTTACATAGGAAAAGGACGCGGTTCCATGCCCAGCATTCTCAACTGTGGGAACACGGCGATCCCGGAAGTAGGCGGTAAAGTTGGTGTTCTTCGTCAGGTTCACGGTATACGGATTGTCATAAATGCGGTCAGAACTTCCCTCCGCGAGCCAGTAGTCGAACGCGTAGCCCTCCGCCCCCATAGCGGCGAGTACATATTGATCGGCCACGGTACCTTTCAGTGCCTCTGCCGTACCACGTCCCTCCTGTGCGACGGATACGGTCGCGGAATACGTTGATTCAGCCGGTGCTGGAGCGAGGATGATCGTGCTCCCCCCACCAAGCCCATAACCACTATTGAGGATTCGGGACATACTCGTCATTTTGAAAGACAACTTGTTGCCTTGAATCGTTATAAAAGTTTTTTCCTCCGTATTTGAATAAGAAAGGACATATTTTTCCGTATCCTCATGATCATACAAATATTGATTCAGCTCACCATTACTTGCTGTCCCGCTAACGGTCCAGCCCTTATATCCACTTGGGGAAAAATCATCTAATGTGACAGTACTAGTGCCGATGGATGTATAGCCGCCACCACCCTCAGTCTGAAGTTTTTCATTAACTATATATTCGTTGCGCTCTCCGGCCTTAATCTCATAAGTATTCCCGGCTATCTTAAACTGCCCTGAGACAGCGCCTGTATACGTCCTCAAATCGATCACGATTTTGATCTGTTTCTCAGTCGGTTCAACAGCCAGTGCCGTCGGGGCACAGAGCGAGCATAAAAGCGACAGCACCAACAGTATGGAAAGAAGCTTTCTCTTCTTCAGCAATGATGACTCCTCCTGTAATTCGTCTTCCAGCCTTCGCCAGAGGCCCTTCAACAGATGAATGTCCCCGGCCGCCGAACCCGTCGGCGGCCGGGGTTCAGGTCATTTTCTCATGGGGAGACCATTTTCCGCTCCCTCTTGTCAGTCGTGCACCACATACAGGTGGTTATAGTCATTGCCAAAGACGGCGTAGCCGTTGTCAATGGCCATGCCGCCCAGGGCGTAGGTGTCGCCCGTTGTGCCCCAGACCTTGCTACCGGTCGTGCCGTCAAAGCTGTAGCAGTAGCCGGCGCCCTTCTGGGCGTTGGTGTTGAAGTACAGGTAGTCGGTGCCGGTGCCGTCGCCCATCACCACGATGGAGCTCTGAACGGGGAAGCCATCGCCCTCGACCACCGTTTTCACGGAAGAGCCGTCGGCGCTGACGCACTGGACGCCGCCGGCATTGAAGCCGGAGTAGTAGCCCACGTAGATGCGGTCGCCCACCTTGGTGGGGGTGGAGGTGGATGTGGCGCCCAGTTTGATGTGCCACTCGACCGTCAGCCCGTCCTCATAGGAGCAGCACCACAGGTAGCCGCCCTGGGTGGTGAAGTACAGGTAGCCGTCATCCAGCATGATGGTGGAGCGCACATTGCCCGCGTCGCTGGCCACATCGGTCAGATCCAGCACGCCGCCGGTTGTGTCAAAATCCGCGATGCTCCGCCAGTACAGCAGGCCATTGTCGCTGCCGAAGTAGACGTTGGTGCCGTCGCTCACCGCGCCGGCCCAGTAGAAGCCGTAGCTGTCGGGGGTGAAGGTCTTCACCGAGTAGTCGGAGAGCTTGACCTGATAGTAGGTTCCCGCGCGGCTGCCGCCGGGCCAGGTGCCGAAGTACAGGTAGGTCCCGTCGGTGGTGATGGGGGTGTTGATCTGGCCATTGATGCCGGTCAGGACATTCGTCACAGTGGGTTTGTTCTGATCCAGGCCGGTAAGAGCCATAACCTTGCTGCCGGTACCGGTAAGCCACTCACCGCCCTCGTAGTCGTCATACTGGCTGATGGTACCCACATAGAGGGTATCGTCCGACGCGTCGTCGGGGGTACCCTTGTCGTCCAGATAGGGGGTAGACAGTTGGAAGCCGCTCTTGGCGTTCAGAGAGGTTCCCTCCGTGCCGTAGGGATCGGTAGTCCAGACGATGCTGCTGCCGCCGTTTTCCGCGCACCTGATCTTGGCTACCAGCGCGCCGCTGGCTCCATAGCCATCGTAGAGAACGTAAGCATAGGTAGTCCCGTTCACCGTCTGCAATACGGGCACGTTGTCCACGCCGTCCCAGCCGGAGCCGGTACAATGCAGTTGGATGTAGCTGTCCAGGCCGGATTTATCCGGCGCGGTAGGAGCCTCCGTCACCACCGCGTTGTGATTGTTGCTGCCGCCGTAGACGTTCCAGGACGCGAACGCGCTGGTGGACAGCATGCCCGCGGCCATCGCCAGAGACAGGCACACGGACAGAACCTTTTTACCATTTTTCATCTTTTGCATGGCTTTTTCTCCTTCAAAATTAAACTTCCTTTGCTCGACCGCCGCATGAGCAGGATTTCCCGTGCGGCATGCACACGGACTCAGCAGCCATAGGCGTGCATGCTCCCATGGCCGCAATCAAAAGACATTTCCCAACCACCCGACCTTTCCAGTTCGCATAAAATTCCCATGTTACTTATCGTCACGGCCTGTCCGGCCTGTGAACGCGCCCTTGCGCAAGCACCGGACCCCGTTCCTGCGCTCCCGTCCGCCCCGACGCAGACCGCGTTGTTCGGCCCTTGGCGCGCTCCTCTCCCCGCGCGCTTCCCCAGGCCGGTATCCCCTTCCGATGCCGCTATTCAGTTGTCGGCCGCGCTTCGGCCATTTGAAACGGGCGAAGGCCCGCTGGATTCCTAAAGGAGGCTCGTCATAGGGGTAGCCCCCTATGACGGAAGAAGGGGATCCCCTTCTTCATCAGGATTACTCGCTGCTGTTCTGTTGCTCTGTGTATGCCCGCTCTCTCGCCTGACAGCGGAGCTCCTCCTTGAAGATCTGCCGCTTGGGGAGGGGCTTCTGCTTCTTCGGCGGGACCAGCCCCGCCGCCGTGACCACATTCTTCCAGCAGCCAAAGCGAACCGCGATAAAGTGGCCTCCGATGATCTCCCCGGCGTTGGGCGTCATTCCAAGCCGTGCCGCCTCACCCCGGACATAGTCCAGCAGCTCTTCGTCGCTGGCGTCACCGTGCGTCTGGGCAAACTGAACATTTCGCTGACGAAGCGCTTCCTTGGTGCGCCCAATGAGTTTTTTGCTGAGCTTCTGATCACCGGTGAAATACTTGCCGCTCACAAAACAGCCTCCTGACTTGTGGCACAATCCGGCTGCCCCGCAGACCTCTTGGGGCAATAGAAACAAAAAGACGGACGCATACCGATACGTCCGTCTTTCCCCCGAGCGTGCGAATAAAAAGCGGACGCAAAATATGCGTCCGCTTTTGCACCCATTTCGGGTAGAAGGGGGCACTTATCCCGTGCCCTCCTCACATTTGGCATTTATCTCAGAGCAGCCCCAAGGAATTGGGGGTAAGCTCCTAGTAGGTCTTCTGACTGATGTGTCCCGACGGGCCTAAAGCCCGCCTGCGCATATCCGCCGCCTTCCCAGCTAAGCCATTACGACCGCCAGTGACCTGCTTTCGCAGAAAACGGATACACTCCACAATCACAGCTATTGAATTGCACGTCCCCGCAGCTTTCGCCGCGGCTCCTGCTGCAAAACATGTCCAGGAATTTCACCTGATTCCCTTGTTCAGAAACAAGGATGCGTGTCCGGTCCCTGACGGGAACCGGGTCGCGCATTTGCCACAAAAGCCGGATTCATATTAAATTTTACGGGAAGGTGCATGCCGCTCTGCCCATGCGGGACTCAGGAACCATTCCCTTCAAAGAACTATCTTTTGTAAAACTTGTACTTTACAAATGGCTTTCTTTTGAGTTCATTATACAACTTTTTTCTTGAAATGCAAGGGGCAAACACAAAAATTTTCCAAACGCTATTTAACTTATCTCGACCAAGGAGGCAAAAATAAATTCGGCCTGTGGCCGTCATGGAGTTGGCTCCTTTTCGTGGACTTACTTACAAATAGAGATGGCGCCTGTTCCTATTGCGATTTTTGTCGAAAAGTGTTATAATTTTGGTAATATTTTCATCTGTAAACTTGCAGCTCGCTTTTGGGGGCGCCGAATCAAACTCCTAATCATGCAATCACGGACACCATAATAGGATCAGGTCTTGAATAGCGGGCTTCTAAACATCTGCTGGTTTGGTCGTCGCACACATGACCACGGTTTCCTGTCCGTGCATTTAATGGGGGGGGGGGAATTTTTTTACAATATTTTCAAAAGAGTAATCATACCGAACATTGCATCGTTTTGAGATAGAGAGATATGAAACGAGAATACATTCAGAAAAACGTATATGAAGCAGTACAGGAGCGCTTTGATTTTTTGTTCCGCGAGTTTGAGAACATCTACGTTTCGTTCAGCGGCGGTAAGGACAGTGGACTTCTTCTGAACCTTCTGCTGGATTTTAAGCGCACTTATTACCCACAGCGGACGGTCGGCGTCTTTCATCAGGATTTTGAGGCACAATATACAGTGACGACGGAATATGTCACAAAAACATTTGAGCGTTTGGAGTCTGAGGTCGATCCCTACTGGGTATGTCTGCCTATGGCTACCCGAACTGCCCTGTCCAGCTATGAGATGTTTTGGTATCCCTGGGATGACAGGCATCCTGAACTGTGGGTGCGTCCCATGCCCAGCTATTCCTATGTCATCAATATGGATAAGCCGTTCGATCATTACCGCTACCGGATGCACCAGGAGGACCTTGCTAAGCAGTTTGGGCGTTTTTATAAGGAACGCCATGGCGGGGGACGCACTGTTTGTCTGTTGGGATTGCGGGCAGATGAATCGTTGCAGAGGTACAGCGGATTTGTCAATAAGAAACATGGCTATAAGGGAGAATGTTGGATCTCCAAGCAGTTCAAGGATGTGTGGTGCGCTTCTCCCCTTTATGACTGGTCTAACAGGGATGTGTGGGTCGCGATTTCCCGGTTTGGCTATGAATATAATCGACTCTATGATCTGTATTATCAGGCGGGGCTCAAGATCGACCAGATGCGGGTGGCCTCTCCGTTCAATGATTACTCCAAGGATGCGCTGAATTTATACCGGGTGATTGATCCGGAGATTTGGACCAGGCTGGTCGGCCGGGTGCGGGGGGCCAACTTTGGTGCGATCTATGGTCGGACCAAAGCCATGGGCTATCGCAGCATCACTCTGCCAGAGGGGCATACCTGGCAGTCCTACACAAAGTTCCTGCTGGATACGCTGCCCAAGCGGCTTCAAAACAATTATGTAAAAAAATTCAAGACCTCGATTCAGTTCTGGCACGAAACGGGCGGCGGGCTCTCTGAGGAAGTCATTCGTGAGTTAGAGGAACATGGATATCAGATTCAACGAAACGGTGTATCCAACTATACACTAGATAAAAAATCCCGCGTGGTCTTTCTTGGACCGATTCCGGATCATACGGATGATATTAAGAGTACCAAAGACATTCCAAGCTGGAAACGGATGTGCTATTGTATTTTGAAAAATGACCACACCTGTCGCTTTATGGGTTTCGGCCTGACCCGGCAAGAGCAGAAGCGGGTCGATCTATTTAAGCGGAAGTATAGGGGGATCATAAATGACAAGTGAACCGTTTCGCAGTCCGGCCTATCGTATTATTGCTGTGCCGTTTGAAAAGATCATCCCCAATACATATAATCCAAACAGTGTAGCGCCTCCGGAGATGAAACTACTCTACCTCAGTATTCTGGAGGACGGATATACCCAGCCAATCGTTTGCTATTACTCTGCCAAACAGGATCTATATGCCATTGTAGATGGCTTCCACCGCTGGCGCGTAATGAAGGAACACCGGGATATCTATGAACGGGAGCAGGGAATGCTTCCAGTGGCAGTGATCGACAAGCCTCTCTCCAACCGTATGGCAAGTACCATACGGCACAACCGTGCCAGAGGATCCCATAATGTGGATCTGATGAGCAATATAATCAAGGAACTGCATGAGCTTGGGCGGTCCGACGCCTGGATCGCCAAGCATTTGGGGATGGACAAGGATGAAGTCCTACGACTCAAACAGATCACCGGCTTGGCCGCGCTGTTTCGAGATGTAAAATTTGGACAGGCATGGCGTCCGGTCGAGGAGGATGAATAGAAAATTGCTTTTATGGTGCCCATATAGCGTAAGCGTCATACAACAGTACTTCAGGCTGGTGTTATGAACAAAAAGGGTTTATTCTGTAATTGGCTAAGAGTAACAAGCAAAGAGATAAACTGGGAGGCAGAGGGCTTAGAAATCATTGTAAAACCGGATAATATCTAGAGTCCACACGCATTTCATTAGCTTTCCAGTCCGCGAAAAACATTACACTAACCAAAAGAGATGTACGCCGTCCGGCTCAGGCCGGACGGCGCATTTTTCATACGGGTTCTCCCAGTCTTCCGCCCTCCAGAGGGCGGATCGCCGTACAGAAGCGCTCACATAGAGCGCGGTCGTGAGAGATAAACAGGTAGCCCACCTCCCGCTCCTGCTGAATTTCCTGCAGCAAGTGGATCATCTGCGCCTGAGAAATCACATCCAGCATGGAGGTCGGCTCATCCAGAACCAGAAAAGAGGGGTCCATCAGCATCGCACGGGCCAAGGCAAGCCGTTGGAGCTCCCCTCCGCTGAGCTCCGCCGGAAAGCGGTCCAGGTGTTCCTCATAAATTCCGTAGCGCTCCAGATAATCGCACAGTCCCTGCCGGGTATAAGGCAGATGGAACAGGCGATAAGGCTCCCGCATACTGTCGATCAGCCGCAGCTTGGGATTGAACGCCACCTCCGGATGCTGAAACAGGATTTGAATCCGCCTTCGGGCGGGCCCCCGGAGGGGATAGGACAATCTCTGCCCGTCCAGCCTCACCTCTCCGGCGGTGGCTGGATAGATTCCTGCCAGGATCTGGCCGATGGTGGACTTGCCGCTGCCGCTGTCACCGAAAATGGCCAGCGTCTCTCCCCGGTCGATGGTAAAGGAGATCTCCTCCACCACCATGGGGCCGCGGGGGCGGTATCGCTTGGACAGGCCCTGCACCTCAATCAGCATACTTCCAGCACCTCACCTTCCGCTTCCCCACCGTCATCAGCGGCGGCGCCTTCCGGCAGCGCTCCGAGCGCCATGGGCACCGGCCGTAAAAGTGGCAGACGCTCTGGGCGTCAACGTCCTGCCGGGGCGGCGCAAAGCCCATATTGGCGTGCAGGCCGTTCTCCGGCAGAGCCTCCAGCATGGCCCTGGAGTAGGGGTGCAGGGGCTCGGCAAAAAAGGAGGGGCTGTCGCCGCTCTCGATCTGCTGGGAGGCGTACATAACCACCACCCGGGAGGAGATGGCGTGTGCAAAACGGAGATCGTGGGTGACGCAGAGCAGGGTACGCTCCCCCAGCCGTTGGAAGGCATCCTCCACCAAGGCGATGCGCCGGCGGTCCAGCCCCTTGGTAGGTTCATCCGCCAGAACCAGATCCGCCCCGGCGGCGATCCCCATGGCGATCAGTACCCGCTGGCGCATACCGCCGGAGAGCTGAAAAGGATAGCTGCGGCACAGAGCTACACCATGCTCCAGCCCAAAGGACTCCAACAGCGCGGCCGCCTGAACCAGCGCTTCTTTCCGGGTACAGGGCTGATACTTTCGAATGGCCTCGCAAAGCTGGTGGCCCACGGTATAGAGCGGATTGAGTCCATTCCCGCTTCCCTGCGGAATATAGGCGATCTCTTTCCCCCGGATCCGGTTGAACTCCCGCTCCCGGCAGCCCAACAACTCGCGGCCGTTGAGGCGGATAGAGCCGGTGACCCGGGCTGAGGCGGGCAGCAGCCCCAGTGCGGCCAACAGCAGGACGCTCTTTCCGCTGCCTGTTTCCCCCACCACCGCCAGACGGTCGCCGTCGCCTACCGTAAATGTCGTATCGCTCACCGCCTCAGGGTTGTCACCGAAGCGGATGGAAACCCCCTCAATTTCCAGCATTGGCTTCCTCCTTTCTGCCTCTTCCCCGCGCAGGGCCCTCACCGTAATAGCTCAGCAGCATAAACCCAAGCACAGAGACCGAGATGCACAGGATGGGCGGCACATACCACCAATAGGAGCCGTTGATGATTCCATTGCGGAAAAAGGCATAATGCAGGATGCCGCCCCAGCTCTTCTGTCCGATCACACCCAGACCCAGAAAGCTGAGGCTGGCCTCGGTAAGCATGGCGCTGCCCACTGACAGGACGGCACGGATGAACACGATTTCTCCCAGATTGGGCAGAATATGCCGTATCATGATATAGGGGCCGCTGGCTCCCATGGTGCGCTCAATCTGTATAAAAGGCAGGGCCTTGAGCTGCTGCACCCGGCTGCGGATGATGCGGGCCGTAGAGGTCCAGGCGGTGATGCAGATGGCCAGGATGATGTTCCACACGCTGGCATCCAGAAAGGCCACCAGAATGATGGTCAGAGGCAGAGAGGGCAGCGCCATGGCCACGTTGGTCACCTGCATGATGATCTGGTCCGTCCATCCGCCTAAATAGCCGGAGAGGATCCCCAGGGCTGTGCCCACTACTGTCACCGCCAAAGCCGAGACTACGCCAATGAGCAGGGAGATGCGGGTACCGTAAATCAGCTCGCTGAGGATATCCTGCCCAATGTCATTGGTCCCCAGGGGGTGCTCCGCGGAAGGATGCAGGTAGGGCACGCCCAGCTCGTAGGGATCGTGAGGGGCAAGCACCGGCGCCAGCAGGGCCACCAGCAGCACCACGCTCAGAATGACCAATCCCGCCAGCACCCGGCCGTTTAATTTCTTACGCATGGCGGTCCTCCTCCCTCAGCCGGGGATCAATGAGCATATTCAGCACGTCCGCCAGCAGATTAAAGGCCACCACACAGATACCGATAAACAAAAAGCAGGTCTGCAGGATTGGAAAATCCTTGGTGTTGACCGCGTCGTAAATGAGGGTGCCCATCCCCTTCCAGGAGAACACCACCTCCACCAGCATGGAGCCGCCCAGAATATGGCCGAACTGCATGCATACGGAGGTCAGGTAAGGGCAAAGGGCGTTTTTCAGTACGTGGCGGCGGAGCACCTGTCCCTGAGAGAACCCCTTTCCCCGGGCCACCGTGATGTACTCCTCATCCCGAATGGTCTGCACTGTACTCTTCATCAGCATGTAATAGGAGGCCGTGCGCAGGATCACCAGGATCATCAGGGGCAGGGCCATGTGCCACAGGATATCCACTGCCTTTTCCAGCCCCGACAGGCCGCCGGAGGTAATGCCGCTGATGGGAAACAGCCCCATCTGGAACGCAAATACCATCAGAAACAGAATCGCCATGCAGTTGGTTGGAATGGTATTCAGAAAGAGCATAATGGGTGAGGCGATGGTGTCCAGCAGGCCGCCCTTTTTCCACCCCGCCCGCAGGCCCAGCCCTCCGCCCAGTACGGAGGAGAGCACAATGGCGGGTATGGTGAGCAGCAGCGTCCAGCGCATGCGGAACAAAACCGTCTCCAGCACCGGCAGCTTGGTACGGTAGGAATTCCCGAAGTCCAGGTGCAGCGTCTTGTTGAGATAGGTTATGTACTGGACCGGCAGGGGCTTGTCCAGTCCGTACTCCCGCCGGACCTCCTCAATCACCTCCGGCGCCTCCGCCTCCAGACGGAGATACTCGTCCTCACCGATAATGTGTACCACCGGGTCGCCAGGCATAAACCGGATGAGGATGAAATTGATGGTTATGATACAGAAGATGATAAAAACAGCCTCCACCAGGCGTTTTCCCAGACTCGCAAAGCACAAATAGCGTACCCCCTTCCTTTTTATATACAGAGCAGGGGCGCACGTCTCCGCCGCCCCTGCTCCCGGCCCTTGCTCAGCCGATCGGATGCAGATTATACCAGGTCTCGCAGTTGATGACGCCCCAGCCGGGGAAGTTCGTCCATCCCTCGTATTTGTCGGTGCGGTAGGGGTAGTAGGCAGTATCCCAGCACAGGGCAATGCCGATGACCTCCTCCGAGGCAATCCTCTGCAGCTCTTTTACCTTGGCCACATAGTCCTCATCCCCCTGGGCGTTGAGCATATCGTTGTAGGCCTGGTCGAAGTCCTCCAGATCGCAGGTGCCCCACATGCTCAGATCGTCATTGAACATATACAGGAATGGCGTCTTATAGAAGGATACGCCCTGGGTAGCATAACAGATGTAGATCTCATAGGCCCCGTCATCCCGGAGCTGCTGCTCGTGGTCGGAATTGCGGATACTCTCCTCATCCAGGGTGCACTTGACGCCAACCTCCCCCAGATTGGTAACGATAATCTCAGCAATGCGCTGGTATAGCGCCGCCTTGGTAGCATTGTACTGGGGTGTGACCAATACATCCATAGGGGTTCCGTCGGGCCGCTCCCGCCAGCCGTCGCCGTCGGTGTCTACATACCCTGCTGCCTCCAGAATCGCCTTGGCCTGCTCCTGATCCTGCACCAGCTTGGGCAGGCTGTCGTCGTAGCCAATACCCGCGGGGGAGATGATGCCCTCGCCGGGTACCTGCCCGTCCTCACCGCCGATGGTGGTGGCCAGCAGCTCATAGTTCAGGGCATAGCGCACCGCTCTGCGGAACTCCAAATCATCGGTGGGCTGTTTCTGAAAGCCGAAGAGGATCTCGAACAGGCCCATGTTCATCCCCTTTCCGGGGTCTACCCCATCCACACCCGAGATGGAGGGCAGCATGGTGGGCGAAATCGGGTTGGAGTAGTCGTACATGGCGTCCACTTCCCCGGTGCGCAGGGCCATCACCAGGGCATCCTGGGAGTCGTAGCTGCGCACCGTCACGCTGCGTACCGTCAGGGCGCGGCCCATGTAGGTCTCCCCAACCGCCTCATAGTGCATGGTCTGCGCCTCCTCATCCACCTGGACAAGCTTATAGGGGCCGCAGCCGATGACAGCATCCTCGCCGGTGTAGCCGGAGGGATCCTCGATTCCTTCCCAGATGTGCTTGGGATACATACGCACAAAGACGGCGGAGTTCCCCAGGGTGAAATAGGCCGCCCCATCGGCCACCTGGAAGTCCACGGTGGTATCGTCTACCTTCTCCACGCCAGTGATCTTGGAGAGATAGCCAGACTTGAGTTTGTTGTTCATCAAATCGACCGTAAAGATGACATCGTCAATCGTAAATGGCTCTCCATCATGCCACGTAATTCCCTGATCCGTGGCAAAGGTAGCCCGGATGGTGCTACCCTTGTCCAGAATCTCCCAGGAGGTCATCAGGTTGGGCTGCATCTCGTTATTCTCATCCCGCACCAGCCAGGTTCCGGCGCAGAAGGCATTGTAGTTCATGCGGCCGAAGGAGCCGCTCTCCGAGGCCAGCGTCCGTGGAGTGACCTCCTTGCAGATACCGATCTTCAGCTCCTCCACCACGCCGGCGGAGTCCGTCCCCTCCGTCTGCGCCGGAGCGCTCTGGGGTACTCCGCTCTCCTCCGGCGTCTGCGCGGAGCAGCCAAATAGCCCCAGCGTCAAGGCCCCGGCCAGGAGCAGGGAAAGCACTTGTTTTTTCATGCGGAAAATACTCCTTTCATATTCAGATGCCGCTTAACGAACGGGGCGCAGGCTATACCAGGTCTCGCAGTTGATCACGCCCCAGCCGGGATAGTTCGTCCACCCCTCGTATTTGTCGGTGCGGTAGGGAAAGTACGCCTTGTCCCAGCAGAGGGCTTCCCCGATGTACTGCTCCGCATTGATCTGCTGAAGGAGCTTGGTTCCCTCAATGTAGGCCTTCTCATCAGACGCCTGCCGCCTGGTCTCATACGCCTCTACAAACTCCGGCAGATCACAGGTGCCCCAATTGCCATCCAGGGTATTGTCAATAAAGTAATAATAGCACGAGGTCTGAGACGCCATTCCGGAAGTGCAGTAGCAGATAAAGATCTGGTAGGTTCCCTCCTTGCAGAGCTGATCCTCATATTCCTCATTGGTAATGCTCTGCTCGTCCACATGGGCCTTAACCCCAATGGCATCCAGGTTTTGAACCATGACCTCTGCAATCCGCAGGTAGATCTCGCGGCGTGTGCTACTGTTCTGGGGGGAAACCAGAATATCCATGGGGCTGCCGTCCGGCATCTCCCGGTAGCCGTCTCCGTCCACATCCAGGTAGCCGCCTTCATCCAGAGCGGCCTTCGCTGCCTCCAGATTCTGTTCCAGCTTGGGCAGCGTCTCATCATAGCCGAGATTCGGCGGCGCAATGACCCCCACCCCGGGTACCTGGGCATCCTCACCGCCGATGGCGGCGGCCAGCAGCTCGTAGTCCAGGGAAAGCGTGACTGCTTTTCGGAAGTTCAGGTCGTCCGTAGGCCCTTTCCGGAAACCGAACATGATCATATAGCTGCCCGTATTGTCACTCATACCGGGCTCCACGTGCTCCACACCCGTGATGGAGGATGCCATAGTGGCCGGGATGGGACTGGCATAGCTATACATGGCGTCAATTTCGCCATTGCGCAGGGCCATGACCAAAGCATCATTGCTGTCAAAGGACCGGAGTGAAACCTTCTTTACCGTCACCTCGCGGCCCAGATAGGTGTCGCTTACGGCCTCGTAGTAGCTGGTCTGAGCATCCTCGTCCAAGCTGACAAAGCGGTAGGGGCCGCAGCCGATGACAGCATCCTCCCCACGGTAGTCCTTGGGGGCGTCAATGTTCTCCCAAATGTGCTTCGGCTGGACGTAGAAATAGCCAGCCACCAGCTTGAGCCACTGGTAGGCGCCGGGTTCCTTCAAAACCACCTTGATGGTGTCCTCGTCCACCTGCTCAGCATGGTCCACATAGGAGCCGTAACTGGATTTGCGCACATTGATGTTATAATCGAAGGTAAACAGCACATCGTCCATGGTCAGGGGCTCCCCATCATGCCAGGTGATGCCCTGGTCCAGCGCCAAGTCACAGGTGATGGTAGTGGAGTCTTCACTGACCGTCCAATCTGCAACAAGGAATGGCTCTACCTCGCCGTTGGGCCCCGTCTGCCAGAAGGGCGCTGTCACAAAGGAGTTATAGCACATCTTTCCAAATGCGCCGCTCTCCACAAAGGTGGTAAAGGTGTCGTTTGCGGCGGTGGTCCCGAGGTGCAGCTCCTCCACCACGCCGGCGGAGGAGCTGCCCGCCGTTTCGGCAGGAGAGCTCTGAGGTGCGCTCTCCGCCGCCGGCTGCGCAGAGCAGCCGAACAGGCTCAGCGCCAGCGCGCCGGCTAAAAACAGGGAAAGGGCTTGCTTTTTCATTTGAAAACCGCTCCTTTCATACCGCGTCTATTAGACTGCGGGCCGGGTGGAGAACCAGGTCTTGTAGTTGATCACGCCCCAGCCGGGGAAATTGGTCCAGCCCTCATAGTGGTCGGTACGGTAGGGGAAGTAGGCCTTGTCCCAGCACAGAGCCAGTCCCACCACCTGTTCATCGGCAAGTGCTTGCAGCTCCTTCATGGCGGCGTTGTACGCCTCGTAGCTGCCGGCGGTCTTCTTGGCCTCATAGGCGGCGACAAACTCCGGGAGCAGGCAGGTGCCCCAGCGGTTGTTGTCGTTATCCCCGATCATGTACATGAAGGCGGTGTCATACATGGCCACGCCGGGAGAGGTATAGCCGATGTAGAGCTCATAGGTGCCCTGCTTGCGGACCTCGGTGGCGTGGTCGGAGTTGCGCACGCTCTCCTCGTCCATGGTAGTCTGCACGCCCACGGCCTCCAGATTGGTCTTGAGCACTTCGGCGATGCGCAGATAGAGGGCCTGACGGGTCTTGTTGTACTGGGGAGTAATGAGGACATTCAGCTCGCTGCCGTCGGGCATATCCCGCCAGCCGTCGCCGTCAGCATCCACATAACCGCCCTCATCCAGCAGGGCGTTGGCTTCGTCCACGTCCTGAGCCAGCTCGGGCAGCGAGCCGTCAAAGCCCTTATTGGGGGGCGCCACGATACCGGCGTGGGGGATCTGGCCGTCCTCCCCTCCGATGGTGACGCGGAGCAGCTCGTAGTCCAACGCGGCCCGCACGGCCTTGCGGAAGGTTAGGTCGTCGGTGGGCTGCTCGTTGAAGCCGAACACCAGTTGATAGTTGCCGGGGTTGTCGCTCATGCCGGGATCCAGCCCCTCCACTCCGGTGATGGAGTCCACCATGGTGGCGTTCAGGGAGTTGGAGTAGTCGTACATGGCGTCCACCTCCCCGCTGCGCAGGGCCATCACCAGGGCGTCGTGGCTGTCGTAGGTGCGCACGGTCAGCTTGCGCACGGTCAGCTCCTGTCCCATGTAGGTATCCGACACCGCCTCTAGGGTCATGCTCTGGGCCTCCTCGTCCACACCTGTGAGCTTGTAGGGGCCGCAGCCGATAGCGGCGTCCTCGCCGGTGTACTCGGCGTATTCGCCCTCCACCTTGGACCACACATGCTCCGGCCGAAGGGTGACGAAGTTAGCCATGCTGTTGAGCATGGTGAAGGCCTTGCCGTCGGTCAGCGTCAGGGTGGCCGTGGTCTCATTCACCGCCTCCACCCCTGTCAGGCCGCTGCAATAGCTGGACTTGCGGTCGATCAGATATTGGAAGGTAAACACCACGTCATCCATGGTCACAGGTTCACCGTCGTGCCAGGTGAGGCCCTGATCTGTGGCAAAGGTGGCGGTAATGGTATTCAAGTCGCCGCTCAGCTCCCAGCCCGTCATGAAAAAGGGCTGAACCTTGCCATTCTCATCGGTGACTACAAAGGGAGCGGTGACCACCGCGTTGTAGTTGAGCTTGCCGAAGATACCGTTTTCCGTCATAACGTTGGCGCCGTCAATGGCGGCGGTGGTACCGATGCGCAGTTCCTCCACATAGGCAACGGAGGACTTGCCGCTCTCCACCGCTTCCGGCGTGCCGCTTTGGGTGGAAGCCGCCGGGTTCTGTCCCGCGCAGCCGGCTGCGGTCAGCGCAAGAGCGCTGGCCAGCAGAAGGGATGCCAGTCGTTTCATACATGTTCCTTCTTTCCTTCTCTTAAATTTCTATTCAAAACAGGGACGGTCCCCTGCTTTGGTCTTATAATGAAAGAGCATTCCTGTTTTGTCGTTAGAAAACAGGAATGCTCTTTGTCCTGGATATGCAAAAAGGGCACCGCCGTCCCCAGCGATGCCCAGTTAATGCCCCAATGACCGCGATATCCACCGCGGCAGCATCCAATTCTCCCTCGCCGAAAGAATAGAATCCGATAGACATGGCAGGTCTTCTGACTCCAGATCATCCGGCTTCGCTCACCTTCCCGGTTTCCCAGTGGTATTAAGCGGGCCGTCCCTGTTACAGCAGCGGGAGCTGTCGCAGACTTGCACTGCGTTCCCTTTTCAATACAAACGTATCACCATATCCTGCTATATGAAATTATGGATTCAGTATACACCGCCGTCCAAGGCCTGTCAATATGTGTCTAACGGCGCCGAATGCTCTCTACTTACGGAGCCTAGCGGCAACAGGCACATTCCATTCCCACCGGCTCACCGCCGCATCTGCTCTTCGCCGCCTGTAACGGGCGAACCAATCAAGTATAAGAAATCTCGCGTTGAGAGCAGTCACAGGAGATCACCCCCCTTTTCTTTCCGGCCGGGCTGTGCTATAATTCCTTCATATACGTTTTCAGCAAGTGGCCAGACTCCGTCTGGTTAGAGGGAATCGGGTGCAACTCCCGAGCGATCCGGTCACTGTAAGCGGGGAGCGTGCTGCAGATCGCCATTGCATGTTTCACATGTGAGAAGGCGCAGCACGTGACGAGCCGCAAGCCAGGAAACCTGCTTGCTGAATTTGTGGGGACGCTTCCGGTGAAAGCTGCTCCACAGGCCGCCGGCCCTGCCGGTGCGCCTGTCTGCAAGCCGGCTCCGCGTCAGAATACGCGGGGCCGGCGATTTTGCTTTCTCCGGGCAGAGAGGAGAAATGCGCATGCGACAGCCTTTTTTTGAAGATCTGATGACCGCGATGTACCCCTCCGGCCTGCTGCACACCTTTGGTGTAAACGGGAAGATCTCCGGCAGCGTGGGGGCGGTGGGGGAAATGCAGGAGGTGCTTCCGCTCCTCCACAGCCCGCGGGGCTGTGGGTTTCACTACCGCTATTCCGCCCGGCGTCGGCACCAGCCCTTTTACAGCGTGCTGACCTCCAATCTGGAGGAGCGGGACATCATCTGCGGCGGGGAGGAGAAGCTCCGCCAGGCCATACGGGACGCCTGGAGCCGCTACCGCCCCGGGCTCATCATGGTGATCCCCTCCCCGATCAGCGACATTCTGAACGAAGATGTGCGCTCCGTATGCGCCGAGCTGCGGCGGGAGGGTATTTCGGTAGTGGGCGTCCAGTCGGAGCTCTTCTCCCACCGGGACAAAAACTACACCCGGAACCGTCTGAAAGAGCTGGCCCACCAGACCATCACCGGCGACAACCGGCTGGAGATGGAGCTAAAGGGCTGCGGCTTCACCGAGGCGCTCTACGCCCTGGTGGAGCAGGTGATGGAGCCGTCCGCTCAGATCCCGCACAGCGTCAACATCGAGACGGTGGGCTGGGGGAGCGAGGGAAAGGCCGCCCTGCGGGAGCTGGAGGTCTTTTTGAACGGCTGCGGGATTCAGGTGAACACGTGGATCCCCAGCGCCCTCCTCTCCTCTCTGGTACACGCCCCGGCCGCGGAACTGAATCTGGTCAAGCGGGTTCGCTGGGCCAGACGCATGCGGGAGAAATTCGGAACCGCATACCTTCACATCGGCGGCGCGGGACGCTACGCCGGACTGGATGGAATCTGCACCTTTTACCGGGACATTGGACAGGCCCTCCGCATGGAGGCGGCGGTGGAGCCCGTCGTCCTGGCGGCGCGGGCCCAGGCCCTGGAGGAGACGGCGGAGGCCCGCCGCCGCCTGGGGCAGGCCCGGGCGGTTCTCGTCAGCCGCAGCATCCAGCAGGCTCCCTTCGAGCTCAAATCCTATGTGCGGGACTATGGCCTGTCGGTCTCCCATCTCTGTGTCATCCTGACCCCGGAGAGCCGTAAAAACCTGAATGTCACCCCCGCGCTGGAGGACAGCCTGCTGGCCCGGGTACGGGAGGCCGCCGCCCTCTACAGCCCGGAGACACAGCTCCTCCTGAACCCGGCAGAGGAGACGCTGCGCGGAATCTTCGCAGAGGCGGATGTGGTGGTGGGCACCGGCGACTTCACCTTGGAGGGGATGGGCGCGCCGCTGATCCCCGCGGTCAACGAAACCACCTCCCTCTCCTTTCCCTCCTATGTCCGCACGGTGCGTAGGATGTGCCGCCGCCTGGAGCACGGGACGGAGCGCAGCAGTCTTCTGCTGGGGAAAATGCCCTTCCAAAGCCGCCATTACCCACTGTACTGTAATCAGTCTAATCTGGCCGCCAAGGAAATGTGGTCCAGAATGTGGCTCAATCGAAAGGGGGATTCCGTATGAGGCCGGCCAGCGGCTGCAAGCTCTTTGGAGCTTATCAGGCTTTGGGTGGAATTCAGGACGGCGTTGTTCTGCTCCACTCCGTGGTGGGCTGCAATTTTGGCTCCATGTCTCTCCACGTTGCCCAGGATATGCGGGATATCCGGCAGACCTGCACCGTCATCAGCGACAGCGACGTGGTGTTCAGCGGCGAGGCCTCCCTGGAGCGGGCCGTCCGCTCCGCGCTGGAGCTCTTCCAACCGTCCGTCCTGTTCGTGGTCAGCGGCTGTGTGAGTGAGATGATTGGGGACGATATCCCCGCCGTTTTAGCCCGCATCCCCCATGAGGCGCCGCTGCTCCATGTGGAGGCGGCAGGCTTCCGTGGGGATGCGGCTCGCGGGCTGGAGGCTGGATGGCTGGCACTGCTCCCGCTGATGAAGCCCCCGGTCCCCCGGCCTTATCCCCGGCCCTATCCCCGTTCTGATCCCCGTCCCCTGGTTAATCTGATCGGGCTCGGGATGGATGACCCCCACGCCGCCGACGATGTTGAGGCCCTCCGGGCTATGCTCGCCCCCCAGGCCGCACTGGGCGCCGTGCTCTCCCGCTGTACGCTGGAGGAAGTGCGCCGCGCCCCCTATGCCGATGTGAACCTGGTGCTCCGTGGAAAGGGGCGTGAGCTGGCGCAAGCCATGAAGGAGTACTTCGGCATACCGTGGGAGGAACTTGATTACCCCTATGGCGCCGCCGGCGCGGACGATCTCTGGAGTCGGCTGGAGCGCCGCTTCGGTCTGGATTATCATCAGGCCCGGGCGGAGCTGGACCGTCAGATTGCAGAGGGAGCCGGAAAAGCCTACCGCTATTTACAGGCCCTCTACGGCATGCCGGCTGCGATCCTCGCCTCGGGGCCGCGGGCCGACGGTCTGCGGCGCTTTCTGGAGCAGGAGCTGGGGATGGAGGTGGTGTGCTTTGCCCGCCGGGAGGAGCTCTCCGACCAGGAGGACTTCTACCGGGAGCTGCGCGGCTCCGAGTCGGCGCTTCTGTTCGGCTCCTCCTTTGAGCAGGACGGTGCCGACGAGCTGGAAATTCCGCTGATCCGCATGGATTACCCGGTGTTTGATGAGGTCTGTCTGACCCCCCGCCCCCACCTGGGCGGGCAGGGAACCCTCCACCTTCTGGAGGACATCTTCCGCGGCATCATGAACGGCCGCACCTTAAAGGGGGCGCTCTATCAGTGAAACGCATCTGCGTCTATGGAAAAGGGGGCATCGGGAAGTCCACCGCCGTGTCCAACCTGGCGGCGGCCATGGCCCAGGCCGGGAAACGGGTGGCGGTAGTGGGCTGCGACCCCAAGGCGGACTCCACCCGGGGCCTGATGGGGCGGCGCATCCCCACCGTTCTCGACCAGCTCAAGACCGGCGCCTCCGGGGAGATCGCCTTCACGGACAGCCGGGGCGTCCGCTGCATCGAGGCGGGCGGGCCGGAGCCGGGCACCGGCTGCGCCGGGCGGGGCATTATCGTGGCCATGGAGGAGATCCGCAGCCGCGGCCTGCTGGATGACCGGGATGTGGTGCTCTACGATGTCCTGGGGGATGTGGTCTGCGGCGGGTTCAGCATGCCGCTGCGGGAGCAGGTGGCCGACGAGGTGTATCTCGTCACCACCAGCGACTTCATGGCCCTCTACGCCGCAAACAACATCTGCCGGGGTATCCGCAAATACGCCCAGAGCGGCGGAATCCGACTGGCCGGAATTATACACAACGGCCGCAGCAGCGTGGACAACGACAGCCTGCTCCGGGCCTTTGCCGCGGAGCTGGGAACCACGGTGGCGGGGAAAATTCCCATGAGTCCTCTGATCGGCCAGGCCGAGCTGGAGCGCCGAACGGTTGTGGACTGCGCGCCGGACAGCGCGCCCGCCCAGGCGTTCCGCGCCCTGGCGTCCGTCCTCCTGGACAACCGCGGCGGCTGCATCCCGGAGCCGATGAGCGACGACGGGCTGGAAGCGCTCTGCCGGAAGGCGGCCCCGCTTTGATTCCGGCTGAGCACCCCTGCCTCTCCGCCCAGGCCCACTTCCGCTATGGCCGGATTCATCTGCCCGTGGCCCCCAGGTGCAACATCCGGTGCGGCTACTGCGACCGCCGCTATGACTGCGCCAACGAGTCCCGGCCCGGCGTCACTTCGGAGGTCATCTCCCCCGAAGCTGCCCTGGACCGCGTGGAGCGCGCCCTGCGCCTGGACAGCCGTCTGCGGGTGGCGGGGGTGGCGGGGCCCGGCGAGCCCCTGGCCAACCCCGCCACCCTGGAGACCCTCCGCCTGATTCACGCCCGCTTTCCCAGACTCCTGCTCTGCCTGAGCACCAACGGGCTGGTTCTGTCTGATGCTTTGCCCGAACTGCTGGACTGCGGGGTTTCCACCCTGACGGTCACTGTCAATACCCGCTCCGTCGTCTGTGCCGGGCACGTCTACCGGGCGGTGGGCGGCAGCGCGGATGCCGGAGCCATGGCAGCCTTTCTCTCCGCTCAGCAGGAGGGTGTGGCCAAGGCCGCAGAAGCCGGACTTACGGTGAAAATCAACACCGTCGTCATCCCCGGCTTCAACACCGGGGAGATTGAGGAAATCGCCTGTTGGGCCGCCCGTGCGGGAGCCGCCGTCATGAACCTCATGCCGCTCATTCCCCAAGCCAGCTTTCGGGACAACGAGCCCCCCAGCCAAGCACTCCTGGATGCGCTGCGCGCCAGGGCCCGTGTCCATATCCCCCAGTTCACCCACTGCAGGCAGTGCAGGGCGGACGCAGTGGGTGTACCCGGAGAGATGAACTGCATCGGCTGCCTCTGAGGTTCAAACGGCAAAGCCCGGCTGTCCTATAGGCTGCCGTCCAGATTTTTCTCTGCTTGTCTGCTCTATGGGGAACATATCAACTGACTGGTATTGACAAAAAAAGAGACTTGCAGTAAAATAAATCGTTCATAAGACAATGGAATAACCTGTCAAGTGCCCAACTGCTGTTGGGGTAAAAGGGAATCGGGTGAAACTCCCGAGCGATCCGGTCACTGTAAACGGGGAGCAAGCTGCAGATACCATTGCCGTGCAGACAATGCGCGGTGAGAAGGTGCAGCGCGCGTCGAGCCGTAAGCCAGGAAACCTGCTTGATCAGGAGACAGACGGGTATCTTCCGCAGAAAGAACCCTGTCTGAAGCTGCTCACGTACCATGGGCAGCTTCAGCAGCCTGCTTTCGATGGAAAGCAGGCTGTTTGTGTTCTAAAGCGGCAGTACATAGCGCACTCGAAAAACGGAAAGGAGAGCCCAATTATGCATGTTGGAAAGAAAACCCTGTCGGCCCTGATGGCCCTGACGCTGACCGCGTCCCTGGCGGCCTGCTCCGCCAGTACCCCGGCGGACACCACCCCCTCCGCCACCCCCTCTGAAAACCTGGTACAGACCAGCAGCACACCCTCTGTCGATGAAGAGGGGGCCAAGCGCACCGAGTATCCCCTCACCATCACCACCTATAACTACAACAAAGAGCCGGTAGAGTATACCTTTGCAAAGGCCCCTGAGCGGGTATACGCCTACGCCCAGGACAATATTGAGATTCTGCTGTCTCTGGGGCTGGCCGACCGCATCGTGGCCGCCAGCGGAATGGACGGTGAGATTGCCCCCGAGCTGGCCGACGAGTTTGCAAAAATTGATTACCACGAGGACACAGGCGTGCTGAGCAAGGAGGATCTGCTGGCCCTGGAGCCCGACTTCATCGCCGCCTGGTACTCCACCTTCTCCGACAAACGCCTGGGCGATGTGGACTTCTGGCACGAGCGCAGCGTGGGCACCTATATGGCGCTGAACAGCGGCTGCCGCGGCGGTTCCGGTACCTACCAGCAGACCGTGGCCGACGAGTGTCAGGACATTCTGACCCTGGGCATGATCTTCGACGTGCAGGACCGGGCCGAGGCGCTGGTGGCCGAGATCCAGGGAGAGCTGGACAATATTTCTACCTATCTGGCGGACAAGGATCGCCTGACCGTAGCAGTTCTGGAAGACGAGGGCGGCACCTACCGCGTCTATGGAGAGGACACTCTGGGCGGAAACGTGGCCACCTCCGGCGGCGCTGAGCTGGCCGTGGGCAAGCATGGTGACAACGGCAACATCAGCGCCGAGGATCTGATTGCCGCCAACCCTGACGCCATCTTCATGGTCTGGTACAACGGCTATACCGTGAATGATACCGATTATGCCGGAGAGCAGGTGGTGGAGCTGATCACCGAGAACCCTGCATTTGCTAGTCTGGATGCAGTGAAGAACGGCCGGGTGTTCGCCATCAACCTGAACAATGTCTACTGCAGCGGCATGCGTACCCTGGACGGCGTTCTGGACTTCGCGCAGCATCTCTACCCCGAACTGTATCAGTAATGCACGGCGC
>ENA-OWPD01000396-OWPD01000396.1-human-gut-metagenome-genome-assembly--contig:-NODE-396-length-51814-cov-7.262351_pt1 | contig 51814 bp, 44 predicted proteins | sample MGYA00248262_ERZ651842 | MGnify/ENA primary metagenome ERZ651842 (study PRJEB26924, sample SAMEA4378253) | human gut metagenome | biome: human gut; feature: human-associated habitat; material: faeces... | reverse complement strand
GTTCGAACCCGCGACCCCGACCTTGGCAAGGTCGTACTCTACCAGCTGAGCCACTATCGCGTTTGTTTTGTGTTCCCCTCGGAACAATATATACTATACTACAGGAGTTCTTATCTGTCAACAACTTTTTTGAAAAAAATTAATTTTTTTGAAATTTCTAATTGTATGTTCAAATCGTACTGTTTACACCAATCCCTGCCTGTATATTACAATATTCAAAAAGAGAATTATTCTCATCGACTTTTTTGCTATGATGTGTTAAAATCGAAAAGAATCATTCTTCAGTCCAAAAGAGGAGAATGAAATAGAGGTCAAAAGGGATAAGGGAGCTAAGGAACAGGAGGAAAAGGTATGATGGCAGCAGCGATAGGAATGATAATTGTGGCATTGGCGCTTCTGATTTTTTGTGTTGCGGTAATGTGGAAAGTATTTTGTAAAGCAGGAGAACCCGGATGGGCGTCATTGATCCCGTTTTATAATTTGTATGTAATGACCAGGATAACCTGGGGGAGAGGATGGCTGTTTATTTTTGGATTCCTGCCGCTGGGGAATCTGATATTTGCAATTTTTACAATGATAAAACTGGCAAAAGTATTTGGAAAGAAAGGTGGATTTGCCTGTGGGCTGATTTTCTTAAGTATTGTTTTTCTTCCAATCCTTGCGTTTGGAAAGGCAGAATATACAGGTCCGGATCCGGAGAAAAGTACAGGAGCGATCATAGCCAGTGCGATCACTGGCGGAATCGGTATCATTCTATTGGTACTTGAAGTGATAGCAGTTATCGCACTGGGCCTGTTTGCAGTTTCAGATCTGACAGTACAACAGACACAGGATGCGGTGATTTCACAAGAAGTTCCGGAGGAAACACAGGAAGAACCAGATGTGAAAGAAGAAGAGGACGTTCAGAGAGAATATGAGGGCACTCCGGTTGAAGGATATGAGGATTTTGAGACAGTATCCCTGGATGGTTATCAATGGGTTACGGATGTCACATTGTTCAAGGACGGGGAGAATACAGTTACGGAGTCCACAGCAACTTCCGCAAAAGATGGAATTGAGCTCAAAGCAGGTTTTACACTTCTGGCTGCGGATGAAACGATCGAGCAGAGAATTTCGGCAGAAGTGGAAAATATCCGAAAGACATTGGAAAGTCAGGCGGGAATCTATACGGATATTACTGCAGGTGAGATGGTAGCAGAAGACGGATTCGTGATGCAGCAGCTGATCTGCAATCAGATCGGGGCAGATGGAGTAGCTTATCCGTGCACTGAGATCATACAGGTTCAGTTGATGGAGGACCGGGAAATTCTGGTGAGCAGTGTATCTTTGAATACTTCTCAGGCAACAGAAAACACAGAGCGATTGTTTACACAGGCCTGTGAATTATATGGTATTGCCTTTCAATAAGGTCAGCTATGGATAGAAGAATGTCCGCTTTACTTTTCGAAAAGATTTTGTTACTCTATAGAAACAGAAGTCTGTAGACGGAGCAAAGAAAAACAGTGGATTCAAAAACAGAGGTGAAGAGTATGGAAAATAAAAAGATCAAAGTGGCATTGCTGGGACTTGGAACAGTTGGAGGCGGAGTGTACAAATTGATCCAGAGGAGATCAGAAAGTATGATACACACAGTCGGCGCCGAGCTGGAAGTGGAAAAGATCCTGGTACACAGTCTGCATAAAAAAAGAGAAGGTGTGGATACAGAGCTTCTCACAACGGACTGGAAATCGATTGTAAACGATCCGGAGATTCAGATTGTGATTGAAGTGATGGGCGGGATCGAACCGGCAAAGTCCATGATCGAGGAAGCACTTGGAGCCGGAAAGCATGTGGTGACAGCGAATAAAGATCTGATGGCAGAACACGGAGGAGAGCTTTTGGACCTTGCGGCGGCACATGGCTGTGATCTGCTGTTTGAGGCATCGGTGGCAGGCGCTATTCCAATTATCCGTCCGCTCAAACAGTGTCTTGCCGGAAATGAGATCTCAGAAGTGATGGGGATCGTGAACGGAACGACAAACTATATTTTAACCAAGATGTTTGAAGAAAATATGGATTTTAAGACTGCACTTGCAAAAGCAACAGAGCTGGGATATGCAGAGGCAGATCCGACAGCGGATGTAGAAGGGCTGGATGCCGGAAGAAAGGCTGCGATCCTTTCCTCCATTGCCTTTCATTCCAGAGTACAGTTTAAAGATGTTTATACAGAAGGAATCACAAAGATCACAGCAGAAGATATTGCCTATGCAAAAGAATTTGACTGTGTGATCAAGCTGCTTGCAGTTGCGCACAATACGGACAAAGGGATTGAAGTGGGAGTGTATCCGGTGCTGCTTGGAAAAGAGCATCCCCTGTCGTCCGTGCGGGATTCGTTCAATGCTGTTTTTGTGCACGGAGATGCTGTGGATGATGCGATGTTTTACGGAAGAGGTGCCGGGGAGATGCCGACGGCAAGTGCTGTTGTCGGTGATGTGATTGATGTTGCCAGAAACCTGCAGTTTGGATGCAACGGAAGAATCAGCTGTACCTGCTATCAGGATTTGCCGGTGAAGCCGTTTGATGAAGTGAAAAATAAATTTTTCCTCAGAATGCAGGTGAAAAACGAACCGGGAGTTCTGGCGAAAGTGGCAAGTGTATTTGGCGGTCACAAGGTAAGTATCCGCAGAGTTGTGCAGAAGCATGTACAGGAAGAAGCGGCTGAACTGGTCATCAGTACAGAAAAAGTGAAAGAGTATCATATCAAGGATGCGCTGAGAGAGCTGCAGAAAATGGACAGCATTTCTGAGATCAGCAGTATGATCAGAGAATATTAGAAGGGGAAGATAAGATTGAGTTACGCAGATAAAGTATTTATAGAGATGTGCAGAGACATTATTGACAACGGAACGAGTACAGAGGGAGAAAAGGTACGCCCGGTATGGGAGGATGGAACCTCTGCGTACACCATCAAAAAATTTGGTGTTGTGAACCGTTATGACCTCTCAAAAGAGTTTCCGGCACTGACTCTGCGAAGGACAGGAATCAAGAGCTGTGTGGATGAGATGCTGTGGATCTGGCAGAAAAAGTCCAACAACATTCATGATTTAAACAGTCACATCTGGGACAGCTGGGCAGATGAGGACGGTTCCATCGGAAAAGCCTACGGCTATCAGATGCAGGTAAAGCATCAGTATAAAGAGGGAATGATGGATCAGGTGGATCGTGTGATCTATGATCTGAAGAACAATCCTTACAGCCGACGGATCATGACGAATATCTATGTGCATCAGGATCTTCATGAGATGAATCTGTATCCATGTGCATACAGCATGACATTTAATGTGACAAAAGAAAAGGACAGCGACAAACTGACATTAAATGGAATCCTGAATCAACGTTCTCAGGATGTACTGGCAGCAAATAACTGGAATGTGTGTCAGTATGCGGTGCTGCTTCATATGCTGGCACAGGTGTGTGATATGAAGGTCGGAGAGTTTGTTCATGTGATCGCAGATGCGCATATTTATGACAGACATATTCCGCTTGTGGAAGAACTAATTTCCAGAGAGCCGCTGCCTGCACCTACGTTCTGGCTGAATCCCGAGGTGAAGAATTTTTATGAATTTACACCGGATGATGTACGGCTGGATGGATATGAGACACATCCTCAGATTAAGAATATTCCAATCGCGGTATAGGTGTTGTGTAAAAAAAGGAGGAAATGAATATGAATGCAATTGTAGCAGCCGATAAAAACTGGGCAATCGGATATAAAAACAAACTGCTGGTCAGCATTCCGGCAGATATGAAGTTTTTCCGTACCACAACAACAGGAAAAGTGGTTATTTTAGGAAGAAAGACATTGGAAACATTTCCTAACGGACTTCCTTTGAAAAACAGAGTGAATATTGTACTTACACGAGATAAAAATTATAAAGTTAAAGATGCCATTGTTCTTCATAGTGTAGAAGAAGTTTTAGAAGAAATAAAAAAATATGATGCAGAAGACTTATATGTTATTGGCGGAGACAGTATTTATAAACAGTTTTTGCCATATTGTGATAAAGCTCATGTGACAAAAATTGATTTTGCTTATGAAGCAGATGCTTTTTTCCCTAATCTGGATGATATGCCGGAGTGGAAGGTGACAGAAAGAAGCGAAGAACAGACCTATTTTGATATTGAGTATGAATTTTTAACTTACGAGAAGAAATAGGAAGTTAAAGTTACAATGAGAAATAACGATACATTTAACTAAAGATGAAAATGGAAAAGCAGATATTATTGATTGTATTTTCCTATTTTAAGACAAATAATCTTCAACGGGATTTAATGTTCAGGGACATTTATTTCTGTTGGAGATTTATTTTTCTATCAAAAAATATAATTTAGAAAGTGAAAATTATTTTGAAATTATAATTTTTTAGTATCCGTATATTTTAGTACGTATTGACTTAACAACAAATGTGTTGTAGTATGAAATTATAAAAAAGAAGGGATTGCGTAAAATGAAAAGAACTTTTATTGAGGTACCTTTGTTTACTAAAAAATGGAAAGAACTTGGTTTAACTGATGAAGATTTACGTGATTTACAAAATATTTTATTGCAAAATCCTAAAAGTGGTGACGTTATTCAGGGAACAGGTGGTTTGAGAAAAATTAGAATTCCTATGAAAGGAAGAGGAAAAAGTGGTGGGAGTAGAGTGATATATGTTGATATTGAAATTAAGGAAGTCATTTACTTTATCAATGTATATACTAAGAATGAAAAAGATGATTTAACGGAAGATGAAAAGAAAGCCTTTAAAGCTGTTGTGAAAATGTTAAAGGAGGAATAGGAAATGAGTAAGTTTTTTGAGGATACTATGCAAGGCTTATTAGAAGCAATTGAAATTGAAAAAGGTTCTATTCCACTTACAGAAAAATCGGATATGAAATCAACAACATATTATGTTGCGGAAAATGATGCTGAACTAATTGCTTCTTTAATTGAAATTAGAAAGGAAAAAAATATTTCTCAATCTGAACTTGCAGAAATGATTGGTAGTAAACAGCAAGCAATTTCCCGCCTTGAAAGAAATGAGCATAGTCCATCACTAAAAATGTTTTATTCAGTACTAAATGCATTGGGATATGAGCTACAGATTGTAAAGAAGAAATCCCCTACTTGATTATTATGAAGTTGTTGCATTAAGCAATACTTAGGAATATCTATACACTTTCGTGCAGCCTGAGCGCAAAATGTATAGATATTCTTTATATGCACTTAAAATGACAGCTTCTTATCAATACTGAATTTCCATCACTCGCAAAACCCCCGGAACTTCATACTCTCTTTTTCCTGCACCTACGCCGATTTTATTAATCTGAAAGATTTCCGGCAGAGTATAAGAAGTTGTAATTGCAGCAGCAATTGCAGCTCCGGTAGGTGTTACAAGCTCTCCCTGTACAGGCAGGATAGACAGAGGAAGCTTATGCGTACATACAATATTAGAAGTAGCTGGAACAGGAATAGGAAGAATTCCATGCTGACAGCGAATTGTGCCCTGTCCTTCTTTTAATACAGGCAGAAAAACTTCTTCATATCCCAGAAAATCCATACAGATTGCAAAGGCGGCAATATCGACAATAGAATCTACGGCGCCGACTTCGTGAAAATGTACTTGTTCTTTTGGAACACGATGAGCACGGGCTTCTCCTTCGGCAAGAATTTCAAAAATTTTAGAAGCCATGGCTTTTGCACCTGCTGTCATAGAGCTATTTTCTAAAATCGTAAGAATGTCTGGCAAGCTCCGATGTTCATGATGAAGTGTATGGGCGCTGTGTTGATGCTCATGTTCGTGATGGCACTCTGCATGGCTGTGTTCATGGTTGTCACCATGGAGGTATTCCATATCATGGTCGTGATTTTCGTGTTCTTTATCTAATAGAACGTTAAAGTCACAGGCGCAAATGCCTGATTTTTCCACTTCTGAAATTTCAATTTTATATCCGGAAAGTTTTAAGCTGTCTAAGGTGTCTAAAAGCATTTTTTTATCCGCACCCAAGTCAAGCAAAGCAGCCACAGACATATCTCCGCTAATTCCTGATGCACAGTCAAAATAAAGTGCTTTTTTCATAATAAAGTCCTCCTGATGTTATTTTCGGTTTCTCGGCACTTTGCCGCAGGTATCCCTTTTGGCTATGTAATAAGGCAGCACTGTTTTTAAAGGAATACGGTGTCCGCCGGTGATGCGGTCAATAAGAATTTTTGCTGTCATTCTGCCCATTTCTTCTAAAGGAATATGGACGGTGGTAAGCATTGGTGAAAGATATTGAGCTGTTTCAATGTCGTCTACACCAATTACAGAAATATCTTCGGGAATACGGTAGCCATGCTCCCGAAATGCACGGATTGCACCAATGGCAGTGTTATCATTTGCGCAAAAAACAGCAGTAATATCAGCTTTTGCATTGATTAAATGAAGAGCTCCCTGATAACCGCCTTCGTGAGAAAGCTTTACATTGGCTGCATTTCTCTGTGAGAAGGGCAACCCCAGAGCGTTTAAGGCATCCTTAAATGCAGTGTAGCGGATTTCGTTATTCTGCTCTCCGATATAACCGATTTTTGTGTGACCTAATTCATGAAGATAAGAAACAGCGCTGAAGGCAATTTCTTTTCCGTCACATACAACCTGATCATATTTATCTTCCATAGGATTGAGCCCCGCATAGATAATATGCTTATAATTTTTCGTAAAAAGTTTCAAAATACGTTCATCATATCGTCCTAAAATAACAGCTCCGTCCACGGGGGAGTTGGCAATTCTGAGGGTTACGTCAGGATTTTCCAAATCCAAGGCGGTAAAAGAATGTTTGATGAAAAAGTTGCTTTTGAAAGCCTCCTGTTCAATGGCCTTTGCAATATGGGAAAAGAAAAGGTCTGAAACAGCAGAGTCGCCTCTTGCATAAATACAGGCTATGGTACGTGCCGGCATTTCCACAGGGGGAGTTGTTGGCCCAAGCTTTAAGGCACGGGCAGTAGAATTCGGCGTATATCCGCTTTTTCTTACAATGTTCCAGATGCGTTCCTGTACCTCCGGGCTGGCAGCCTTTGTGTTTTTTTGATTAATGACTCTGGAAACAGTAGAAATAGAAACGTTTGCTTCTTTTGCGATTTCTTTTAGTGTCATATTAAAACCTCACAATACAATAGTGCTATATGGATATATTATAACCGAAATGACGAATAAAAACAATGAAATTTAGGATAACGTTTGCATAAATTGAGTAGAAAAAAACGCAATATTTAAGAAAGGTTTGTTGAAAATGAAAAATAGTTATCGTATAATCTTAGATATGAAAGGATTGACAATGCAAAAACAAGGGAGGATTGTTTGAAATGACGAAACATGAATATTACACTTACACAAAGGAGGAACTTTTAAACAAAGGAGCTAAGCTGCCGGTGATTGTAATGGAAGATAATGCAGCGGTATTTCAATCCATGGCGGAGGAAATGGCAGAAGAAATTAAGAAAAACAATGCAGAAGGCAAGAAAACGGTATTTATCTGTCCGGTAGGTCCGGTAGGACAGTATCCTTATTTTGTGGAAATGGTAAATCAGGAAAAAATCAGTCTGAAAAATGTTTGGTTTATTAACATGGACGAATATTTGGATGATGATAAAAAATGGGTTCCGGAAACACATCCGTTAAGCTTCCGTGGCTTTATGAACAGAACAGTATATAGCAAGATTGCTCCGGAATTAGTTATGCCGGAAGAACAGAGAGTATTTCCTGATCCGGAAAATGTAGAATATATTCCACAGTTGATTGAAAAACTGGGCGGTGTGGATATTTGCTTCGGCGGTATCGGTATTAACGGACATGTTGCCTTTAATGAAGCAGATGCGTCTTTAAGCAACGAAGAATTTCTGGCTCAGAAAACAAGAGTTTTAGATATTACAAAGGAAACAAGAACGGCAAATGCTATTGGAGATTTTAACGGAGCATTGGAAGATATGCCAAAATATTGCGTGACAATCGGTATTTATGAAATTGCCCATGCCAGAAAAATTCGCCTGGGATGCTTCAGAAACTGGCACAGAGCTGTGGTAAGAAGAACCGCTTACGGAGAAGCTACCTCTGATTTTCCGGTATCTCTGCTGACAAATCATCAGGATATCAATCTGAAAATTACAGAGTTTGTAGCCGCATTGGAGGGATAAAACTATGAAAACCTGGATTACCAACGGTTATGTGTATCACTATGACAAACGCCGTATGGAAAGAAAAGATTTGTGTATAGAAGATGGGAAAATTTGCGAAATCTGCAGTCCGGGACAGGGAGAAAGACAAGGAAATATTTACGATGCTTCCGGAAAATCCGTAATACCGGGATTTATTGATGTGCATACCCATGGAGGCTGCGGCGTAGACGTAAATGATGCGCTGAAGGATGATTTTGAAAAAATCGGTCATTTCTTTGCACTTCAGGGGACAACTTCGTGGCTTTGTTCTATTTTAACAGATACAAAAGAGCAGACAATAAAATCTATTCATGAAGCGTTAAAACATCAAAAAGAGCACGCAAATTGTGCAAATCTTTTGGGTATCCATTTGGAAGGACCGTTTCTTTCTGTAGAATTTAAAGGCGCTATGCCGGAAGAGCTTTTAAGAAAAGCAGATATGGAGCTTTTAAAAGAATATCAGGAAGAAGCGGAAGGAAATATTCGCTACATTACAGTTTCACCGGAAGTAGAAGGTATTCCCGAAGCTGTACCGGAAATGAAAAAATTGGGAATTACCGTTGCAATCGGACATTCCGGAGCAGATTATGAAACAGCTATGAAATGTATTGAAAACGGAGCGGCTGCATGTACGCATACCTGCAATGCCATGAAATTATTTCATCAGCATTTTCCGTCAATGATGGGAGCGGCTCTGGAGTCTGATATTTATTGTGAGGCAATTTGTGACGGACGTCATTTGCATCCGGGCAGCGTAAGGCTGTTTTTAAAAGCAAAAGGATATGATAAAGTTGTTGCGGTGACAGACTCTATTATGGCAGCAGGACTTCCGGACGGAGAATATAAGCTGGGTGTCAATGATGTTGTAGTTGAGGATGGAGATGCAAAATTGAAATCAAACGGCGTTCGTGCAGGAAGTACCTTGACAACAGGAACAGCGCTGAAACGACTGATTGATTTTACAGGGGCAGAAATGGAAGACGTTCTTCCGCTCTTAACAATGAACCCTGCAAAGCTTTTAGGCGTAGATGATAAAATCGGAAGCCTGGAAGCCGGAAAAGATGCGGATATCCTTATTGTAGACGAAGGCTATAATATTGTAGATACTTTTGTAAAAGGAAAGAAAATAGAGAGATAAAAGGAGAAAAATTATGCCATTAATACCATTAAGACCATTATTGGAAACTGTTGACAAATACCATTTTGCACAGGGAGCATTTAACGTAAATGCAGTTGCTCAGGCAAAAGCAGCCATTGAAGTTCATGAAATGTTCCGTTCAGCAGCGATTTTACAAGGGGCAGATTTAGCAAACGGATTTATGGGCGGAAGAACAGATTTCTTAAACGCTACTTTGGAGGATAAGAAAATTGGCGCAAAAAATATCGCAAATGCTGTGAAAAAATTTGCGGAAGACTCACCTATTCCGGTAGTTCTTCACTTAGACCACGGTAAAAATTTTGACTCCTGTAAAGCGGCGATTGAAGGTGGATATACTTCTGTTATGATTGACGGTTCTTCCCTTCCTTTTGATGAAAACGTTGAGCTTACAAGAGAAGTCGTTAAATATGCCCATGCAAGAGGTGTATCGGTAGAAGGTGAGTTGGGTGTGCTTGCAGGAGTGGAAGACCATGTATTTTCTTCTACATCTACTTACACAAATCCATTAAAAGCAGTGGAGTTCTTCAAAAAGACAGGCTGTGACGCACTGGCAATTTCTTACGGAACTATGCACGGAGCATCAAAAGGAAAAGATGTAAAATTAAGAAAAGAGATTGCGATTGCAATTAAAGAATGTATGATGCACGAAAATCTTTTCGGTGTTCTGGTATCTCACGGTTCATCCACTGTGCCAAAATACATTGTAGATGAAATTAATGCTTTGGGCGGAAATATCCAGAATGCTTACGGTATTTCCATTGACGAGTTAAAGGCAGCAATTCCTTGCGGTATCGGAAAAATCAACGTAGATACAGATATTCGTTTAGCTGTTACAAGAAATATGAAGGAATTCTTTAAAAACAATCCTTCCAAACGTGACAGCGCTTCCATTGGAGGCGTATACCAGCTATTGGAGGAAAAGAAAGACCAGTTTGACCCAAGAGCATTCCTTCCTCCGATTATGGACACAGTTATGTATGGTACAATAAAAGATGATGATACAGCAGCTTTAGTAGAAGTGATTGAAAAAGGTGTAAAAGAAGCAATCGGAACTTTAATTGTAGAATTCGGTTCTTTCGGAAAAGCTCCGCTTGTTGAGCAGGTATCCTTAGAAGAGATGATTGAACGTTACAAAAAAATGTAAATAGATTTCCTTTAAAACAAGGCGTTTTGGGTAAAAGTGATGAATACCCAAACGCCTTGTTTTGTGTTTGTGCAATAAAGTTCCTAATTTAATGCGAAATGCTTGTTAAAAAATATACAAATAGCTCAAACGTTTGCGTAAAATCGTATTGATTTTTAACCCTATATAGGGGATAATAACCATACAATAACGAATAAGAGATAAGTTTTAGTACGAAATGCTGAAACAAAGAGAAACAGGAGGATTAAAATGGGGAAAAAAAGTAAAGGTGGAGCCGACATCATAGGCAAAATACCAAAAGGGATATGGCTACTGATTTCATTTGTAGTAGCAATGCTGGTGTGGACAATCTTATCAATTACTCCACAGACTGCCAGATGTTTTCCAAATGCGGTTAAGGTATTACAATCCATTGGGCTCATGGTAGAGAGAGGAATTCTTTTAGAAGATATTGCAAGCAGTTTGATTTCTGTATTCTGGGGATTTTTACTTGGCTTTGTAATTTCCGTTCCGGTAGCGTTTTTGATGGCATGGTATCGTCCGGTAAGATTTATCTTAGAGCCATGGATTCAGTTTATCAGAAACATTCCACCACTGGCTTACGTACCGCTGGTAGTTATCGGTGTAGGTGTGGGTCGTACACCACAGATTATTGTTATCTGTCTTGCAACTTTCTTAATTATGACAGTTACAATTTTCCAGGGTGTTATCAACGTAGACGAAACTCTGATTAAGGCGGCAAGAGTGTTAGGTGCAAATGATGCAAATCTGTTCGTGAAGGTTATCTTCCCGGCAACAACACCATTCATTATTACAGCAATAAGACTTGGTATTTCAACAGCACTTACAACATTGATTGCAGCAGAGTCAACAGGAGCGATTGCGGGTCTTGGTATGAGAATTAAATCCTTGGCAAACTCCTATGAAACAACACCAATGCTTCTCTACATCATTATTATCGGTGTTATCGGTATGCTGGCTGAGAAAGTTCTTAAATACTTTGAAAGGAAGTTAACATCATGGCAGGAAAAGAGGGAAATATAAAAGTAAGTATTCAGGGCGTTGAAAAGAAATACAACACACGAAAAGGTGAGGTTGTTGCTTTAAACGGTGTGGATTTTGATATTAAAGAAAATGAATTTATTTGTGTAATCGGACCATCTGGGTGTGGTAAATCTACATTATTAAATATTATCGCAGGATTGTTAGAGCCTACAAGCGGACAGATTTTAGTGGACGGAAAGCCAATCAGCGGAACAGGAACGGACAGAGGCGTTGTTTTCCAGCAGTACGCATTGTTCCCATGGCTGACAGTAAAGAAAAATGTTGAATTCGGCTTAAAATTAAAGGGACTTTCCAAAGAAGAATGTGATGCCATTGCAATGAAATATTTGAAAATGGTTGAATTGGAAAAATTTGCCGACTCTTATCCAAAGGAATTATCCGGCGGTATGAAACAGCGTGTTGCCATTGCAAGAGCTTATGCAATGAACCCGGAAGTACTTCTGATGGATGAGCCTTTCGGAGCGCTGGATGCGCAGACAAGAACACAGCTTCAGTCAGAACTTTTAAAAGCATGGCAGGAAGAAAACAAAACATGTTTCTTCGTTACACATGATATTGAAGAAGCGATTGTTCTTGCAACAAGAGTTGTAATTATGAGCGCCCGTCCGGGACGTATTAAAGAAGTGGTAGATATTGATATTCCGTATCCAAGAGATCAGGAAACAAAGATGAGCGACCGATTTATTGAACTGAAAAATCATATCTGGGGACAGGTATATCAGGAATATCTGGAAGTAAGAAAATAATTCAGAACTTACAAAGGGGCAGAAGCCCGGTGAGAATAAAAAACTATATTTTTTAAGGAGGAACTTAAAATGAAGAAGAAATTATTATCCATGCTTTTAGTAGGAGTAACAGCAATGTCTATGCTGGCAGGCTGTGACGGAAGCTCTGAAGAACCAAAAAAGGAAGATACAAAAACAGAAGCAAAAGATGACAAGGAAGAGAAAAAAGAGCTTGATGTTGTAAACGTGGCTTACATGCCAAACTACGCTTCTTTATGGGTAGTTACAACAGCAAAAGAAAAAGGATACTTTGAAGAACAGGGTATCGAAGTAAAAATGACAAAATTTGATGATGGTCCAACAGAAATCGCTGCTATGGAGTCCGGTTCTATGGACGTAGCTTACATCGGACCTGGTGCTCATACTCTTGCAATTCAGGGTAATGTTGACGTATTCTGCTTCCAGCAGTTGGGTGATGCTGACTGTGTAATGGGCTTAAAATCTCACGGAGTAAATTCTCTGGAAGACTTAAAGGGCAAAAAAGTAGCTTATGCTTCCGGTACATCATCTGAAACAATCTTATTACGTGCATTAGACTCTGTTGGTCTTACAATGGATGACATTGAAGCTTACAACATGGAAGTTACAAATATGCCAAGCGCTATGATTTCCGGTTCTATTGATGCTTGTGCTCCATGGTCACCAAATACAAAAGTTATCACAGATGAATTAGGTGATGACGCACAGGTATTTGTAAGTAATGCAGATTTCTCTGATATCGCAGCAGACCCTGCAAGCTGGGTATGTATGCCTGAATACGCTGAAAAGAACAAAGACTTATTAGTAAGATTTACAAAAGCACTCTACAAAGCAATGGACTTCGGTGCAAAAGAAGAAAACTTTGAAGAAGTTGCAGGATATGTAGCAAATGAAACAAAAACAGATGTTGAAACAGCAATGGGACAGACAACAGACGGTGCATGGCTTACATCTGAAGAACTGTTAAAAGGCGTTGAAGACGGAAGTGTAAAAGGATACTATGAAATTCAGCAGAAAAACTTCTTAGACAACGGTAAGATTACAGAAGAAGCTCCGGTTGATGACTATGTATTGTTTGACATTATGACAGAAGCAGGAAAATAATTGACCTAAAAAATGAATTGCCAGACATGACTGTAAAATATTAAGCTGTTGAAATTTTAAGATACCTTGCAGCATGTGTAGTGCTGTAAGGTATTTTTATATGTCGGCAAGTTTGGAGGAGAAAAGATATGGCGGAAAACTTATTGATTGTACATGGAGGCGGTCCTACCGCAGTAATGAATGGTTCCTTGTATGGTGCAATAAAAGAAGCAAAAAAATCAGATGAAATTGGACATATTTATGGCGCAAACAATGGTACAGGCGGATTCTTAAAAAAAGACTTTCTGGAATTGGAAAATGTGCCGGAAGAAAAATTGAAACTTTTATTGCAGACTCCGGGTACTGCAATCGGAACGTCCAGAGATCCCATTGAACAGGAGCATTATGAAAAAATGGCGGATATTCTGGAAGAAGAAAACATTAAATATGTGTTGTTTAATGGTGGAAACGGAACCATGGATACCTGTGGAAAGCTACATAAAACATGTCAGAAACGTGGACTTGATGTAAAAGTTATGGGAATTCCAAAAACAACGGATAACGATATTGCAGTAACAGACCATAGTCCGGGATTTGGAAGCGCAGCAAGATATATGGCTGCTTGTACACAGGAATTAGCGGCAGATGTACGTTCTTTACCTATTCATGTAGTGGTCATGGAAGCGTCAGGCAGAAATGCAGGATGGATTACAGCTTCCAGTGCGCTGGCAGGAGAAAAGGGATACGCACCGGATTTAATTTATCTTCCTGAAAGAGCATTTGATGAAGATAAATTTATTGAAGATGTGAAAAAGCTTTTAGAAAAAAAATCTGGAATTTTGGTAGTTGCCAGCGAAGGTTTGACAGATAAAGAAGGAAAACCTATTGTAAAACCTGTATTTAAAACAGAACGTGCGACTTATTTCGGGGATGTAAGCTCCCATCTGGCAAATCTGGTTATCCAGAAACTGGGTTATAAAGCAAGAGGCGAAAAACCGGGACTTTTAGGCAGAGCATCTATTTTCATGCAGAGTCAGGTTGATATTGAAGAAGCACAAATGGCAGGAGAACTGGCATGCAGAGCAGCTTTGGATGGTGAGTCAGGAAAAATGGTGGCATTTTCCAGAGTCTCTGAAAATCCTTATGAAATGAAACCGTTTTTAGTGGATATTGATGAAGTTATGATGTATGAAAGAAAAATGCCGGATGAGTTTATCAATGAAGAAGGAAACGGTGTTACACAGGCATTTTTAGATTGGTGCAGACCTTTAATTGGGGAAGAGCTTCCTGATATGATTTCTTTTAATACACAGTCAGGAAAATAATAAAATAGAGGAGAGCAACATGAAACATATTTATTTAAATTTAAAAAGATTTGATGTACCGGCAGAATTAGGTGGTGTCAATAGAATTGCAGACATGAAAGAGTGGGGGAAGTATATTGTAGAAAATACACAGGAAGAATTAAAAAAATATTCTCCTGAAGAAGTAGAATTTGCAATGTTCTTTCCAGAAATTCATCTGTTTTCCGCTTGTCAGGCAAAGACAGAGAACAGCCCTGTTCAGGTTGGCTGCCAAGGAGTTTTCAGAGATGATGTAGCTCCGGGAAAAAACTTTGGGGCATTTACCACAGGACGTCCTGCAGCAGCCATGAAGGCAGCTGGTTGTGAAACGGTTATTATCGGACATTGCGAAGAAAGAAATAACCTTGCGGGAATTTTAGCAGAAGCAGGTGTAGTAAATACAAAAGCAATAAATACCATTTTAAATAAAGAAATAAAATCTGCGGTAGACAGAGGCATGAAAGTGTTATACTGTATTGGTGAGAAAAGCGAAGAATTAGAGCAGTGGCAGGAAGTTCTGGGAGAACAGCTGGAGCTGGGATTAAAAGATGTGGACAAATCTATGGTAACCATTGCGTATGAACCTGTTTGGTCTATCGGACCGGGCAAGACACCGGCAGGCAAAGAATATATTACAAAAATTTCCAAATTTGTTAAAGAAAAAACAGAGGGGATGGATATTGTCTATGGCGGCGGCTTAAAGCAGGACAATGCGGCGATGCTGGCATCTATTCCTGAAATTGACGGTGGTTTAATTGCTCTTACAAGATTTCAGGGAGAAATCGGTTATTATCCGGAAGAATATTTAGAAATTATTTCACTTTACATGAATGCGTAACGAGGAGGAAAAAAGAATGAAGTTAGAATTTGAATACGGACATGGCACTATGGCAGCAGAGCTGCCGGACAACACAGACATTTTTATTCCGGGCGAAACAGTAAAAGACCCGGATTATATTCCGGAAGATAAACTGGAAGAAGCTTATCTGGAAAGTCTTGCACACCCTATCGGAATGCCTACACTGACTGAACTGGCACATAAAGGAAGCACTGTTACTTTTATCGTACCTGATAGAGTAAAGGGCGGCGAACAGCCTACAAGCCACAGAAAAATGAGTATTAAATGCATGCTGAAAGAATTATATGCAGCAGGTGTTGAGAAAAAAGATATTTTATTCATTATTTCCAATGGATTACATCCAAGAAGCAAAGAGTCTGATGCAAAAGCGATTTTCGGTGAAGAATTATTTAACGAATTCTGGCATACAGGACAGATTATCAGCCATGACAGCGAAGACAAAGAGCACATGGTAGACTTGGGAACAACAAGACGCGGTGACCCGGTTTACATGAATAAATATGTATTTGAATGTGATATTCCTATCTTAGTAGGTCATGTACAGGGAAATCCTTATGGCGGATATTCAGGCGGATATAAACACAGCGCAACAGGTATTACAAACTGGAAGAGTATCTCAAGCCATCATGTTCCTTCTGTTATGCACAGAAAAGATTTTACACCGGTAAATGGTGGAAGTTTAATGAGAACAAAATTTGATGAAATTTCTATGCACATGGAAGAAAAAATGGGACATCCATTCTTCTGTTGTGACGCTGTTCTGGATACAAATTCCAGACAGATTGCAATCTATTCTGGATATGCAAAAGAAATGATGCCAATTAGCTGGAAACTGGCTGATAAGAGAACTTATGTACACTGGGCTGAAAAGAAATATGATGTTTTAGTATTTGGTATGCCTCAGAAATTCCATTATGGTGATGGAATGGGAACAAACCCAATTATGATGATGCAGGCATTAAGTGCACAGGTATTAAGATATAAACGAATTATGAGTGACAACTGCGTAATTATCTGTTCTTCTCTTTGCAATGGTTTCTTCCATGATGAATTATGGCCATATTTAAGAGAAATGTATGATATGTTCCAGCATGATTATATGAATACATTGCCGGATATGAATCGTTATGGTGAATATTTTGCAACAAACGAAGAATATATCAGAAAATATCGTTTTACAAATGCATTCCATCCATTCCACGGCTTTAGTATGATTTCCTGTGGACATATTGCAGAAATGAATACAAGTGCAATCTATATTGTTGGTGCACAGGAACCGGGATATGCAAGAGGAATGGGATTAAAGACAAGAGCTACATTTGAAGAAGCGTTAGAGGATGCAAAGAAGAAATTCGTTGGGGAAAATCCAAATGTTCTTGCATTGCCAATGACATTCAAAAAGGCAGCAGTTCATCTTTGTATGAAAAATCCGGAAGAAGACTGCATGGACGCTTACGGACATTGCCATCCATGTATGGGATAAGGAGATTTAACAAATTGCCGCATTAGGGGTATATCGAGAATATTTGTATGTTTCACGCTTAGTCTGATACGAATATTCCGAATGCTGCTTAGTGCGGCAATCTTTATTCATTCATAGGAAAGTAAGTCCTATGAAATTAAAAAGGAGACAAAAATATGCTGAATTTAAGAATAGAAGACAGAAATCCTCATTTAAAGGATGAACTACATGAGATTATGGTGGAAAATAAGGATATTTTTCAATCTGTATTAAACGGAGAGGATGAATATGCGGACTCCTTGGGGTGGTTTTCCGTGGATAAATGGGCAAGCCATGAAGAGGTGCAGAAATTAAAAAAATTAGCAGCTCATATTCGGGAAAATGCAGACGCTTTTGTGATTATTGGAGTTGGCGGCTCTAACAATGCCGCAAGAGCGGTGATTGAAGCCTTACAGACAGATGATAAGGTGAAGATTGTCTATATGGGAAATACGCTTTCTCCTTATGAACTGACAAAAGCATTAAAAGAACTGGAAGGAAAATCTGTTTATATCGACTGCATAGCGAAAAATTTTGAAACTTTAGAACCGGGGGCTTCTTTCCGCGTTCTGAGAAAGTTCCTTTTTGATAAGTATCAGGAAAAAGCCAATGGAAGAATTATTGCAACGGGTACAAAGGGGAGCGCATTGGAAAAACTGTGTGAAGAACAGGGTTATACTTTTCTGGAATTTCCGGAAGACGTAGGCGGAAGATTTTCCGCAATGACAGCAGTGGGGCTTCTTCCCATGGCAGTGGCGGGAATAGACATTGAAAAGCTGGTTTTGGGAGCTTCTGATATGCAAAAATATCTTACAAGTGGAGAAATAGTGAGAAATCCCGCATATCAATATGCCTGTCTTAGAAACCTTTATTATAAGAAGGGCTATAAAATAGAAATGCTCGTTAGTTTTGAACCTCAATTCCGTTGGTTTTATAAATGGTGGATACAGCTCTTTGGAGAAAGCGAAGGAAAGGATAATAAAGGACTTTTTCCATCATCAGGAGACTTCTGTGAAGAACTGCATGCTATGGGACAGTATATTCAGGATGGAACGCCCCTGATTTTTGAGACATTTTTGGATGTGCAGGAAAAAAACGCTTCTTTAGCACCTGTGGCTGATATGGTGAAAGATGGATTTGATTATTTGAATGGTAAAGAATTTTGGGATATCAACAAAGCATCTTTTGGTGCAACAGTAAAGGCTCACAGAGAAAAGCTGCCGTGTCTGATTTTAGAAGTGGAAAGATTGGATGCCTATGTTTTTGGAGAATTATTTTATTTCTTCCTGTTTTCCTGTTATGTTTCTGCTCGTATTTTGGGAGTTAATCCTTTTGACCAGCCAGGCGTAGAAGCATATAAAAAATGGATGTTTGAAGCATTGGGAAAAGACAGAAAAATTTCTTGAGAAATGGTGAATAAGATGTTAATATAGTTAAATAAGAAACTTTACCAATGAAAGCGGAGGATTTAGAATGAAGAAATTAAAAGTTACAAAAGGTGCAAAATGTATGGCGTGTTTGGAGTGCGTGAGAGCATGTTCAACAAGCTTTTATAAAGAATTTGACCCGGATAAATCCTGTATTCAGATTATTGAGAAAAACGATGTTGCAAAACCAATGGTTTGTGTACAGTGTGGTAAATGTGCAAAAGCATGTCCGGAAGGTGCAATTACACAGAATGCAAAAGGCGTTTATATGATTAATAAAAAGAAATGTACAGGCTGTGGCAAATGTGTGGAAGCATGTCCGTTCGGCGTTATGGTAAAAGCTGAAGAAGCGCCTACAAGCAGCAAATGTATTGCCTGCGGTATTTGCGTAAAAGCATGTCCGGCAGATGTTTTGGAAATTGTAGAAGACTAATTATAATAATTACAAGATTATGGAGTTGCCGCTTTAAAAAATATTTCATGTGGCAGCTCCTTTTTCTTATTGTATAGGAGGGAAGTTTATGTTGGAAAAGACAGCGCAGATTATTTCAAGCTATGATGGGCTTTCTTTGGAAATTCTCTGTGTGGAAAGTGAAAATCCTAAGGGGATTGTTCAGATTTCTCATGGAATGGCAGAAAACAAAGAGCGATATCTGCCGCTTATGGAGTTTTTTTCTGAGCATGGCTATACAGCAGTGATGCACGACCACAGAGGACACGGAAAAAGCGTGAGACAGCAAGAAGACTTGGGTTATTTTTATAATGGAAAAGAAAAAGCCATTGTAGAAGATTTGCACCAGATTACTTTATGGATAAAGGAAGAATATCCTAATCTGCCTGTATATCTGTTGGGGCACAGTATGGGAACATTAGTAGCTAGAAATTATATTAAAAAGTATGACAATGAAATCAAAAAATTGATTTTAACAGGTCCGCCCTGTAAAAATCCTGCTGTGGATATAGGACTTTTGCTGGCAAAAATTCAGAAGAAAATAAAAGGCGATAAGTATCGAAGCAAAGAAATTCAAAAAATGGCATTTGGACCTTTTGACAAAATTTTTCAGGGAGAACCAAAGTCATCGTGGATTTGTTCCGACAGGGAAATTGTAGATAAATATAATCAGTCAGATTTATGCGGCTTTACTTTTACAACAGATGCTTTTGAAGGACTGTTTTTATTGTTAAAAGGAGCTTACAGTAAGAAGGGCTGGCTTTTGAAAAATAAAGAGCTTCCCGTATTATTTTTGGGAGGAGAGGAAGACCCTTGCATTGGAAATGGCAGAAAATTTGTGCAGGAAATGCAGTTTTTAAAGCAAGTGGGATATAAAAATGTGACAGGAAAAATATATCCAAATATGCGTCATGAAATTTTAAATGAAAAAGGAAAAGAAGCTGTCTATGAAAACATTTTAAGTTATTTGGAAAAATGATGTTTTTTGTTGAAAAATGGCAGATATAATGATATGATGTGTCCCGTATGATGTTAAAATATTTAAAATTTCAGGAGGAAAATCATGAAAAAGAAAATCTTGGGTGCATTATTATCCATCGCCATGATTGGAACATTGTTTACAGGATGTGGACAGCAGCAGGGAGAAGTAGAAAAAGAAGCTTCTAAAAAAGAAAGTGCTGACAAAGGCGGAAGTGGATTTGAACCGGTTGCTAAAGAAGACTTAAAAGTTGGTGTTATTCACATTGGAGATCCTGCGGACGGTTCAGGATATAGTTATGCTCATGATTTGGGTATTGTAGAAATGCAGAAAGAATTAGGATTGGAAGATAATCAGATTATCAGAAAAAATAATATTCCAGATGCAGATCCTACAAAAACAGAGCAGGCAATGAGAGAATGTATCGAAGAAGGATGTCAGGTTATTTATGCAACAAGCTTTAACTATATGGATACTTGTGAAGCATTAGCAGAAGAATATCCGGATGTTATCTTTTCTCATGGGACAGGATATAAATCAAATGATACAAACTTCAATAATTATTTCGGAAGAATTTATCAGGCAAGATATTTATCCGGTATTGTTGCAGGTATGAAAACAGAAACAAACAAAATTGGTTATGTGGCAGCAATGGGTTCAGAAAACTCTGAAGTAACAGGCGGAGCAGATGCCTTTGCAATCGGTGTTGCAGAAGTTAATCCGGATGCACAGGTTTATGTAAAGGTTACAAACAGCTGGCTTTCTCCTACTGAAGAAACAAATGCGGCAAAAGCTTTGATTGCAGAAGGATGTGACGTAATCGGACAGCACTGTGATACACCAAACCCACAGACAGAAGCAGAAGCAGCAGGCGTATGGGGCGTAGGCTACAACTCTGACATGGAAAAAGACGCACCGGGTGCTACTTTAACATCTGTTATCTGGAACTGGGGTAAATACTACACAGAAGCAACAAAAAAAGTTATTGACGGAACATGGACAGCAGAAAACTACTTTGGCGGTATGAAAGAAGGATTAGTAGATATTGCTCCATTAAATGAAGACTTAGTTGCACCGGGAACACAGGAAAAGGTTGACGAAGCAAGAAAACGCATTGTAGAGGAAGGATTTAACGTATTTGATGGTGTTCTGGAAACAAATGACGGAAAAACAGTTGGTGAAGAAGGCAAAACTTTAGATGATGCAACAATCACAGGTGGAATTAACTGGTACTATAAAAATATTGTTGTAAAATAAAAAATTTCAAATAAGCAGAAGAAAGGGTATTACAAGCAGCAAAACAGGCTGTTTGTAGTACCTTTTTTCTTTAATTTTCCGGTGTGGGAATAGGAATTTACAGCAGAGGGAATGGTAGTTTTATAGACTTTTCATATCTGAAATCAGATTTTGACTTGTTTAAGCCAAGAGTTTGAGATATAATACTGTAAGAGTATGGGTAAAAGAAAAGTAAAATTATCGTAAAGTATGTTGAGCTGAAAGGAAACAAAAGACGTGAAACAAAACAGAAAAGAACCACGATTAATGGATTTGCAATGGGTAAGACGGGCGTTACTTTTGTTTTTGGGAGATGTTGTGATTATTATTATGGCATCAGTAGGAGCGCTGATTGCCAGATTTGATTTTTCTTACAGCAGCATCGATGCAGTATATTTAGACAGCATGTATCATTATCTGCCTATTCATATTTTTACAACAGTAGTTATATTTTATTTTTGTAGAATGTATCACAGTCTGTGGAAATTTATCAGTATTCACGAATTGGGCTATATTATACTGGCAAACACAATTTCTTTTTTTATGCAGATTATAGGCTATTGTTTGTTTCAGTATCCAATACCGAAAAGCTATTTTTTTGCGCAGATTATGTTACAGACAGCAATGGTGATAGGAATACGATTTTCTTACCGTTTTTGCCGATACCTGAAAGAAGCGAGGGAACAGTGCTTTGGCTGCGGAGAACCTCAACAGAGAGTGATGATTATCGGGGCGGGGGACGCAGGGCGTGTTATTATTAAAGAGATTTTGGACAGCCGCTTTCTTACAATGAAGGTTTGCTGTGTGATTGACGATGATTGTAATAAAACAGGGCGCTATATTAATGGTATTCCCATTGTGGGAGATCGCTTCTCCATTCTAAAGAATGTAGAAAAGTACAAAATTGATAAGATTATTTTGGCAATTCCTTCTGCTTCAAAAGAAGAGCGAAGAGAAATACTGGAAATATGTAAAATGACAAAATGCGAATTAAAGACGTTACCCGGTATGTATCAGCTTATTGACGGAGAACTGAATATCGGAAAACTGAGAGATGTTGAAATTACAGATTTACTGGGAAGGGACCCTATCCAGGTTAATTTGGATGAAATTATGGGGTATGTGGAGCAAAAGATTATTATGGTTACCGGTGGAGGAGGTTCTATCGGAAGTGAATTATGCCGTCAGATTGCCATGTATAACCCTAAACAACTGATTATTTTTGATGTTTATGAAAATAATGCTTATGAAATTCAACAGGAATTAAAGAGACATCATCCGGAATTGAATTTGGTGGTTCTCATTGGTTCTGTGAGAAATACACACAGAATGGAAACAGTGTTTGAGAAATATCGTCCGGACATTGTGTATCATGCTGCGGCACATAAGCATGTTCCTCTTATGGAGGACAGTCCGAATGAAGCAATTAAAAATAATGTTTTTGGAACATATAAAACAGCGAAGGCAGCCAGCGAATACGGTGTGAAACGTTTTGTCCTGATTTCCACAGATAAAGCAGTAAACCCCACAAATATTATGGGGGCTTCCAAACGGCTTTGTGAAATGATTGTGCAGAGCTTTGATAAAATATCAAAAACGGAATTTGTGGCAGTGCGTTTCGGTAATGTACTGGGAAGCAATGGAAGCGTAATTCCGTTGTTTAAAAAGCAGATTGCAGAAGGCGGTCCTGTTACAGTAACACATAAAGATATCATTCGATACTTTATGACTATTCCGGAAGCGGTATCTCTGGTTTTGCAGGCAGGAGCTTACGCAAGAGGAGGAGAAATCTTTGTGCTGGAAATGGGCGCGCCTGTGAGAATTGATGATATGGCGAGAAATTTAATCCGTCTGTCAGGTTATACACCGGATGTGGATATTAAGATTGAATATACAGGTCTTCGTCCGGGAGAAAAACTATATGAGGAGCTTCTTATGGCAGAAGAAGGCATGAAAGAAACTGCTAATAAGTTAATTCATATCGGTAAGCCTATTGAGATGGATGAAGAAACATTTTTTGATAAATTGGCAGAGTTAAAAGAAGCTTGTTATAATGACGATGAGAGCATTAAAGAGAAAGTGCAAAAACTGGTTCCTACTTACAGGATTAAGAAATAAAATCATGGAGGCATAAAAAATGGATGTTTTATTTTCACCACCAGATATTACAGAAAGAGAAATTGCGGAAGTAGTAGATACATTAAGAAGCGGCTGGATTACAACCGGTCCGAAAACAAAATTATTTGAAAAGAATATTGCGGAATTTTGTCATACAAGCAAAGCAGTATGTCTAAATTCAGCTACGGCTTGTTCGGAGATGGCATTACGGGCATTAGGCATTGGATCGGGGGATGAGGTTATTACTTCTGCTTATACTTATACAGCTTCTGCAAGTGTGGTCTGTCATGTAGGAGCAAAGCTTGTTCTCGTGGATACAGCAGAGAATTCACATGAAATGGATTATGAGAAGCTGGAAGCTGCGATTACGGAGAAAACAAAAGCAGTTATTCCCGTAGACCTTGCGGGTATTGTATGTGATTATAACAGGATATTTGAAATTTTAGAAAGAAAGAAAAACCTGTTTCGACCGACAAATGAAATCCAGAGAAAAATCGGCAGAGTGGCTGTTGTGGCAGATGGCGCTCATGCTTTCGGCGCTGTAAGAGAAGGGAAAAAATGTGGAGAAATTGCAGATTTCACAAGCTTTTCTTTTCATGCGGTTAAGAACCTGACAACAGCAGAAGGTGGAGCAGTTGTATGGAAAGACATTGAAGGGATAGATAACGAAGAACTTTACAAACAGTTTATGCTCTTTTCTCTTCATGGACAGTCTAAAGATGCTTTGGCAAAAACGCAGTTGGGTGCATGGGAATATGACATCATAGCCCCGTATTATAAATGTAATATGACGGATATTATGGCTTCTATCGGATTGGCACAGTTAGAGCGATATCCGGCTATTTTAGAGCGCAGAAAAGAACTGATTAAGATATATGATGAGGCATTAGAAGGAGAAAATATTCAGCATCTTCATCATTACGGGGATGATTTTTCATCCAGTGGGCACTTATATATTACCCATGTTTTGGGTAAAAACAGAGAAGAGTGTAATGAAATTATCAGAAAAATGGCAGAAAAAGGAATTGCAACTAACGTACATTACAAACCGCTTCCGATGCTTACTGCATATAAAAAGCTGGGATTTGATATTCAGGATTATCCGAATGCTTACAGAATGTTCTCTAATGAAATTACTTTGCCGTTACATACAAAGCTGACAAATGAGGAAGTGGAGTATGTAATTAAATCATTTAAAGAATGTATAAGATAGGAAAAAGACAATGAAGAAATGGAACGAGCTTCCTTTGGATATGCAGGTAGAGGAAGTAAAGAAATATTATAAAATATTGGAAAAGCACAAAGGAGGATTGGTGGCAAAACGTATTTTTGATGTAGTAGTTGCTGCAATTTTACTGGTGCTGCTCTCTCCTGTACTTTTGATTTTAAGTGTTTTAATTAAATTGGACTCAAAAGGACCTGTGCTTTTCAGACAGGTTCGTGTGACAGCCTATGGAAAGAAATTCCGTATTTGTAAATTCCGTACAATGGTAGAAAATGCGGAAAAAATCGGTACACAGGTTACTACAAAAGGAGATATGAGAGTAACAAGAATGGGAAAACTGTTAAGAGGATGCCGTCTGGACGAACTTCCTCAGTTATTTAATATTCTTACAGGTGATATGACTTTTGTAGGTACAAGACCGGAAGTGGAAAAATATGTTGCTCATTATACCAATGAAATGAAGGCAACCTTGCTCCTTCCGGCAGGAGTTACGTCAAGAGCAAGTATCGAATATAAAGATGAAGAAAAATTACTGGAAGATGCGAAAAATGCAGATGAGGTTTATATTCATCAGGTATTACCTGAAAAAATGAAATATAATTTAAAAGCCATTGAAAAATTTAGCTTTTTTGAGGATATTAAAACCATGTTCGCAACAGTAGCAGCAGTAATAAAATAGGAGTTTTCAGATGATTATATCAGTTGGCGTTGTTGCCTATAATGAACAAAATACATTACCGAAATTGTTTGAATGTATCAAAGCGCAGACTTACCCTCATGATAAGATGGAAATTGTGCTGGTAGACAGTATGTCAAAAGATGATACAAAAAGCCTGATGGAAAAATTTAAGAAAGAAAACAAAGATTTTTGTAATATACAGGTTTTGGATAATCCGCAAAAAAAATTGGCCGGAGGCTGGAATGTTATTTTGAAAAATTACCATGGGGATGCAGTTGTAAGAATTGATGCCCATGCAGAAATACCGGAAGATTTTGTGGAAAAGAATGTGAAAGTTTTAGAGTCGGGAGAGTATGTTTCCGGCGGACTCAGACCGAATATTATTGATGAGAGTACCCCATGGAAGGAGGCTCTTTTATTAGCGGAACAGTCCATGTTCGGAAGCAGTATTGCGCCTTATAGAAGAAGCGAAAAAAAGACCTACGTAAAGTCAGTTTTTCATGGAGCCTATAAAAGAGAAGTATTTGATAAAGTGGGCTTTTTCAATGAACAACTGGGAAGAACAGAGGATAATGAGATAAATTACAGAATAAGAGAGGCAGGATATAAAATCTGCTATTCTCCGGATATCGTTTCTTATCAGCATACCAGAAATTCTCTGAAAGCAATGCTGAAACAGAAATACGGAAACGGATATTGGGTAGCATTAACTCTGAAAGCATGCCCGAAATGCTTATCCATTTACCACTTTGTACCACTATGCTTTGTTTTGGGAATAATTGGAACAAGTATATTAGCTGCATTTGGATTTCCAATTCTCGCATATTTGATGTGGGGATTATATTGGCTGGTTGCTGTGGGAATGTCTTTCTTATCTGTAAAGGGAGAAAAAAAGACATGGTGTCAGCTTGCATTGCCATTTTTATTTTTCTTACTTCATATCAGTTATGGAATTGGAAGCTTGGTAGGAATGATAAAATTGCCATTTTGGAAATATAAGAGGTAAAGAAATTGGGAAATTTAAAAGAAAAGCTGGAGCGAGTGAAATTTAAAGATATTCTGGCAATAGGAACGTGCGTATGCGCAATACCCTACGCATTATATTTGAAAAAGAAACGCCCGGATATGTGGTTAATCTGCGAAGATTATAATGAAGCCAGAGACAACGGGTATTGGTTATTTAAGTACATAAGAGAGCAGCAGCCTCAACAGGATGTTGTTTATGCAATTAATAAAAAATCCGTAGACTATAACAGAGTGAAAGATTTGGGAGAGATAATACAATACAGTAGTTATAAACACTGGGCATATTATCTTGCTGCCAGCAAGAATATCAGTTCGCAAAAGGGCGGAAAGCCCAATGCAGCAGTATGCTATTTATTAGAAGTATACGGTATTCTAAAAAATACCAGAGTGTTTTTGCAGCATGGAGTAATTTGCAACGACATGCCATGGTGTTATTATGAAAACACAAAAATGCGTTTGTTTGTGTGCGGAGCATTAAAGGAATATAATTTTATTCGAGACACTTACGGATATCCGGAAGGCTACGTAAAATATTTGGGATTAACCAGATTTGACGGATTGCATGATTTTAAAGTGAAGAAAAATCAGGTTTTGGTTATGCCTTCCTGGAGAGAGTGGATTGCGACGCCTACATCAAAATCTAAGGAATTGGACAGTGATGTAAAAAATTTTGTGAGTACAGATTATTATCAGCATTGGAATGCTGTATTAAATAGCGAAAAGATTGACAAAATTTTAAAAGAATACAATTTAGAGCTTATTTTTTATCCTCACAGAAACATGCAGAAATATATTGAAGAGTTTAAAACAAATTCGGAAAATATTACCATTGCAGACTGGAAAAAATATGATGTCCAAGGCTTACTGAAAGAGTCGGCGCTTCTGATTACTGATTTATCCAGTATCTTTATGGATTTTGGCTATATGAGAAAGCCTATGATTTATTATCAGTTTGATATGGAAAAATTTCGAAAAGGCCAATATCAGCAGGGGTATTTTGAATATAAGCGAGATGGTTTTGGACCAGTCTGTGAGACTTTGGAAGAATTAGAAAAAGCACTGGAGAAGCTTGCAAAACGCAATTTGCAAATAGAAGAAACTTATTTGGAGAGAGAAAAAGAATTTTTCCCCCTTTGGGATACAGAAAATTGTAAACGTAATTATGAGGCGATAAAATCATTAGAGAAATAAAGAGGAAAAATTATGGAAGTATCAAAAAATAGAGAAAATACGATTATTTTTTTGACAAAATGTTTGTTGGTAGTTTTGGGATTATTTACGACAATTCCCTATATAAACGATGTGGGAAGAGACATATATAAGCTTTGCTGTGCATGGTGTTTTCTTTGTGTAGCTTATTTATTCATTAAGAGAACAAAAACCTTTTTAAAACTTGAATATGTACTATTATTTCTTTTTTGTTGTTCCTACGCCATTACTATTTTAGTAAGCGGAACAGAGCATTTGATTAATGAAGTGGCAATTCTGGGTTATACCGGAATGTTGTTTTTTGCAATGAATTATTATGACACAGACAGAGACGAAAAGGAAATAAAAAAAGAATTATCAATATTGTCATGGCTTGTAATAATTATCACATTTGTATTTTCACTTATAGGATTTTTGATGTTTCTATTTTCAGTTTCAGTAGAAATCAGCCATGGAGAGACTACTTTTGTATATGGTATGAGAGAAAACAGACTTTGGGGATTGTACAATCCTAATTCAGGTTCTGTTTTAAATTATGTGTCTATTCTTTTAACCGTATTGCTGCCTAAGAAGAAACTGGGAGTAAAAATCTTTTTAGGAATGAATATTGTTATTCAAAGTTTATGCTTTATTTTAACACAAAGCAGAGGCGGTTGGATTTGTTTACTTACTTATATTGCTATATACTTTTTCTTTATTAAGAAATATAATTTTAAAGAAACAAAACAGGCGCTCAAATGGTGTTACAAAGCGGTTGTTACAGCAGCGCTGTGCGTTGTCGTAATTGCAGGAGGAAATTTATTGAAAACAGGATTAGGGTATATTCCGGTAGCGATTGAAGAAGCAATGCCGGATGCAGAAAGCCATCTGTTGGAAAAAGATAAATTTCTTCATGGAAAAGGAGAGAAACCAAGCACAAGTCTGGAAAGACTGGATAAAAAGGAAAATAATCTGGAAAGTATCAGTACAGGAAGAAGCGATTTGTGGAAAATGGGCTTAAAAGCTTACACAAAGAGTCCTGTATTCGGGATTGGATATCGCTCTATTGATGATGTTTTAGTGGAAGAAATGTCAAAAGGCGCATATATCAATTCCGGTGGCGGCGGTCTTCACAATATTTATATTACAGTTTTGGTTTCTTGCGGTGCAGTAGGATTTATTTTATTTGCATTGTATTTATTGTGTGTATTGAAAAAGGTAGCCTTTGGTATTTTTAACCCGAATATATCTACCTACGGAAAATGTATCATGGCATTTATTCCGGTATGGCTGGTAGGTGAACTGGTAGAAAGCAGAATTGTATTGGGAATGAATTTTCAGGCAATTATCTTTTGGATTATGATAGGATATGTGGGTTATTACACAAAGGAAAGGAAATAAAAATGGTAAGTGTCATTGTACCGGTTTATAATGCAGAAGAAAAATTAGAAAAATGTATTATGAGTATTTTAAACCAGAGTTATCAGAAGTTAGAGCTAATTCTGATTAATGACGGTTCAAAAGACGGCAGCGGGGAAGTCTGTAAGAAATATGCTGAACGTGATAAAAGAATACGGTATATTGAAAGAGAGAATAAAGGTGCATCGGCTACAAGGAACGAAGGGATTTCTTTGGCTTTGGGACAATATATACAGTTTGTGGACAGTGATGATTATATTGAAAAAAATATGATAGAAGCTTTGGTGAACCGTATAGAGGAAACCGATGCAGACATGGTTATGTGCGGCTATACAGAGGCCTTTCCTCAAGATAAAGATGTGCGATTGCCTGAGATAGACAAAACAATTACAATGGCAGAATTGGGAAAAGAATATCCGAATATATTCGAAAAGTTTCTGTTGAATTCTCCATGTAATAAATTGTATAAAAAGGAAAAACTGTCTGAAAAGTTTCCGGAAGACTTATCTTTGGGAGAGGATTTGATTTTTAATCTTCACAACATGAAAAATATGAATAAAATTTCTTTTATTAAAGAAAGTTTTTATAATTATATTATTGGACAGGGAAGTTTAAACAGACGATACAGAAAAGACAGTATTGAGATTGCAGAAAGACTATACCTTGAAAGTATGGAATTTTGCAGTAAGTTTCATGTGGGAGAAACAGCAGAAACTCATATCAGTAATATTTTTATGACCTTCTTTTTCTATGGATTGACAGATTTATTTACAATATCCGGATACGATAAGAAAAAGAAAAAAGCAGTCTTAAATGGCTGGATGAAAAATCCGAATATTCAAAAAGCTGCTGTTCATGCAGAGGTAAGAAGAACAGTACAGAAAGTAGCAGTATTTCTTGTGAAACACAAGATGACAAGAGCCTTGGAAGGCCTTTTTATATTAAAAAGTTTCAGCCGGAGATGAGAGGAATATAGAGATGAAAAAAATACTAATCGATGGAATGAGCAGTAATATGGGTGGTGTGGAAAAGTTTGTCTGCACCATTTATGAAGCGCTAAAAGATGAATGGCAAGTGGATTTTATAACCGTAGATGAGTCAATTCCTTATCAGGAAGAATTTTTAAGGAACGGTTCCCAAATACATAAACTGACACCCAGATATGTAAGTGTATCAAAATATAAAACTGACATTAAAGAAGTTTTTAAAAATAATCAGTATGATGTGTTCTGGTTTAATAAAACAACACTCAGTTCTATTGACTGTATAAAAGAAGCGAAAAACAGCGGTGTAAAAAATGTAATCTGCCACAGCCATCAATCGAAAAATATGGGAACTTTATTTACCTTACTGATGCACAATATGAACAAACGAAAAGTAGGAAAGTATATTGATTATAGAGTTGCCTGTTCAAAAGAAGCGGCAGAATGGTTTTTCGGTTCAAAAGCTCAGGAAGCCGTGATTTTTCCGAATGCAGTAAATATAGGAAAATACGAACCAAATGAAACGCTGCGAGATGAAAAAAGAAAAGAACTTGGCATAGAGGGCAAATTTGTTATCGGAAATATAGCGCGTTTTGCAAAAGAAAAAAATCATAAGTTTTTAATGGATATTTTTGCAGAGCTTTGTAAAAAGGAAGATGCAGTATTAGTTTCTTGTGGAGAAGGTCCTTTGTGGGAAGAAACAAAAAACTATGCAAAAGAAAAAAAGATTGACGATAAAATTTTATTTTTAGGAATGCGTAAAGACATACCTGAAATTTTACAGGCAATAGATGTAGTTGTTTTTCCTTCTTTATTTGAAGGGCTTCCGTTTTCTCTGGTAGAGGCTCAGGCGGGAGGAATTCCATGTTTGATTTCCGATACCATTGGAAAAGAAACGAAACTTACCGATTTGGTACAGTTTTTTAGTTTAGATGCAGGAGCAGAGGCATGGGCTGATGAAATTTTAAAATATAAAGATTATAAAAAAGTTACAAAAAGAAATCAGCTTGAAGAAAAAGGATTTTCTTCAGAAATAATAGAAGAGAAAATTAAAGAAATGGTAAACCATTAAGTATAGACTTATAAAGCGGGAAAGGCAAAAAAATGAGTTTAAAGAAAAGACAGCTTACAGATTTAGATGAAATCAAACAGCTTGAGGTAGACATTCTGGATTATGTGGCTAAAATATGTGATAGTAATAATTTAAAATATTTTTTAGGGTATGGAACGTTGCTTGGTGCAGTCCGTCACAAGGGATTTATTCCGTGGGATGATGATGTTGATATCTTAATGCCCAGAAAAGACTATGAACAGTTAAGAAAAATTTGGGATAGAGATAACCGATACAAGCTGTTAGATTGCAGAGATGACAAGAAATATATTTATCCATTTATGAAAGTAATTGATACAAAAACAAAGCTGGAAGAACACGATGTAGAGGAACAGGCAGATTTGGGACTTTATATTGATATTTTTCCTTATGACGGCGTATCAAGTGATGCAGAGAAAAGACAGGCATTTTTGAAAAAATGTGAAAGATTAGAAAAGCTAAGACTGTATTCCATGCTTTCCATGGATAAAATTCTTCATGAGGATGCTAAGAAGAATTTCGGGAGAAAAATTCTCTGGAAAATATTAAGAATGATAGGTCCTGCAAGAATTTCCAGAAAAATGGAAAAATTCATTGCAAAAAATACCGTGAAAGATGCGGAGTGGATGGGATGTCTGTGCACGAGATTTTCGGACAGAGAGATTATGAAAAAAGAAATTTGGGAGGAGACAATCCAGCTGGAGTTTGAAGGGAAAATGTATAAGGCACCAAAAGAGTATGACAAAATGCTCACAACAAATTATGGTGATTATATGACATTACCTCCTGAGGAAAAACGTTGTCTGGCACATAATTTTAAAGTCTGGGAATATATAGAGGAATAGCTATGAAAGATTTATGGAGATTTATTAAATCATCAGGGATATATTTTGTAGGAACTGTGTTGACAAAACTGATTTCTTTTTTGCTTTTGCCATTATATACATCGTATATCAGCCCTGCTGACTATGGAACGTATGATTTGTATAATGCTTATATTATGTTTTTATGCTCTGTGTTATTTTTGGATATATGGTCCGGTATAATGCGGTTTATGTATGAATATGCAGGAGAAAACAGAAAGAAACCGATAAACTGTGGATTTGCCATTTTTACTACATCTACGATATTATATACAATTATTATTATTGTAGCAGCGCCGGCTCTGCATGTAGAGTATCCTTTCTGGCTGTTTTTATATGGTATTTTAATGAATACCCAGACTTTGGTGGGATATATTGCCAGAGGATATGAAAAAAATGTGTTATATACAACATCCGGTTTAATCGGTTCTATTACAACAATCGTTTTCAATATTCTTCTGTTAGTCCAGTTTAAAATGGATTATAGTGCGCTGTTTATTGCCAGCTGCATTGGGTATGTAGTGAATATTGTTATTATGGTTGTGGGAATTCACGAACGTCATTTGTTTTCTTTTAAATATTTTGATAAAAAGCTGTTTAAAGAAATGCTGCTCTTTTCATTGCCGTTATGCCTGAATTCAGTAGCATACTGGTTCTTGACAAGCTATAACAGAATTGCGGTAAATGATTATCTGGGACCGGAGGCAAACGGATATTATGCGATTGCCGGAAGATTTGGCTCTATGATTACTTTATTTACAACCTGTTTCCAAATGGCATGGCAGGAGTTGGCATATTCTAAGTCAGCGAAAGAAGACGGACTTGGAGAATTTTATTCTGTGGCGACTAATAATTATATAAAAAGTATGGGTGTCGGATTAGTGATATTAATTCCATCAATCTTTATTATATATCCTCTTATGGTAAACGAAGCTTATGGTGTGGGAAAAGAATTAATCCCCTTTTATCTTTTAGGAACCATTCTCTCTACAATCAGTAGCTTTTTAGGCAATACTTTTAGTGCCATAAAGAAAAACCAGTTATTATTCATTACAATGTTAATCGGAAGTGTGGCAAATGTAGTATGTATTCATTTGTTATTACCAAAGTTAGGACTTCAGGCATCTAATGTGGCTTTGGCGATTGGATTTTTATTGATTTGTATCACAAGATTGGTGCTGTTAAAGAAGGAACTGCATATATCAATAGAGTACAGAAATATAGTTATTGTTATTATTGGGTTTATTTGTGTAACCATAGCTTATCAGTATGGAAATCTGTGGCAAAATATAGTTGTTATGCTGGTAGCGTTGGCTTTGATATTTTATTTCTTTAAAGATGTCTTTCACATGGTTTTGCAGAAAGTGAGAAACAGAGGTTAAGGAAAAAGCTTGACAAAATAGAAATCTAAGCTGAAAATAAAAGAAGATATTGTTAGACTATACGTCTTTCAATATCTTCTTTTCATATTTTATAGAAGGGTAAGAGGTGGAAAATGAAAAAATTTATAAGAGCATTGGGAATAGGAATTCTCGCAAGCACTTTTTTGTGGACAGTGCCAACATATGCACAGGCGGAAACAGAGACAGCAGGTTCATCTATGAAAGAAGAAAGCTATTCAGAGGAAAATATCGAGCTTTATAATGAAGAACGAGAAAAACCAAAGGGAGAATGGAAAGAAGACGAACAGGGCAGATGGTATGAGTACAGTGACGGAACACGTCCAAAACTTTCTTGGAGAAAAATAGACGGTCAGTGGTATTATTTTAACAGTAAGGGATATTGGATAGATGATAATACATACGAAGAAGGTTCTTTAAAAGGAATTGATGTATCAAAATGGCAGGAAGAAGTTGACTGGCAGGCAGTAAAAAATGATGGAATTGATTTTGCCATGATACGGTTAGGGTATAATACAAATCAACTGGATAAGTATTATCAAAGAAATATGACAGAAGCTGAAAAGGCTCAAATTCCCGTAGGCGTTTATTATTACAGCAAAGCGATGAATGAAGAAGAAGCAGTTCGTGATGCAGAGTTTGTAATTGAAAATTTAAAAGGGTATAAGGTTTCATATCCTGTGGCTATTGATTTAGAGGATAAAGTACAGGAAGATTTGAGCAAAGAGGAGCTGGGGAAAATTGCAAGGGCTTTTGCTGATGAAATTCAGTCAGCAGGATATACTCCTATGGTATACGCCAATGAAAATTGGTATCAAAATTATATAGACTGGTCACTGTTGGGAGATGTAGAAAAATGGATTGCCAGTTACAGCGTAAGTCCAAATCCCAATATAAAAAGAGAAATCTGGCAGTGTTGCAGTACAGGGTTAGTGGATGGTGTAAAAGGAAACGTAGACATTAACTTTGGATATAAAGATTATACAAAATATATCACACCACGAACAGAACCTTTAGAGAGCTACTATAAAAGAGGAAAATGGGTGCAGGACAGTACCGGATGGTGGTATCGTTATAAAAACGGAGAATATCCTAAAAATCAGTGGGAATATATAGATGATCATTGGTATTGGTTTAACGAAAGCGGATATATGACAACAGGCTGGCAGCAGGTATACGGTAAATGGTACTATATGGACCAGTGGGGAGCAATGACAACGGGCTGGCAGGAGATATCCGGTCATTGGTATTATATGAATGACGGAGGAGCAATGCAGACCGGTTGGCAGTATATCAGCAAGAATTGGTATTATATGGACCGGTGGGGAGCGATGACAACCGGTTGGCAGTATATTGGCGGCAGCTGGTATTATATGAATGATGGAGGAGCAATGCAGACCGGTTGGTTGTACCTTGGCGGAAATTGGTATTATTTGAATAGTTCAGGAGCAATGGTTACAGGTCGTCATTATATTGACGGCGTATGGTATTCATTTAACAGCTCAGGCGTTATGCAGTAAAATAAGTAAAAAACAAGATATTCTGGCAGTTATGCTGACAAAAGCAGAAAAAATATTGTTAAAATCTGCGGATTTTTTAAATATTCTTGCTTGACTATCTTACTTCTTATGTTAAAATATATTGTGTGCGGGTACATTTCGCCCGCACTGAGAAAAATAGAAACTAGAAGTTTATTTTTCCAGTATCTACATTTAGGAGGAATGTTCAAAATGGCAAAATGGGTTTATATGTTCACCGAAGGTGACGCATCCATGAGAAACACTCTCGGTGGTAAAGGTGCAAACCTTGCTGAGATGACAAAATTAGGTCTTCCGGTACCACAGGGATTTACAATTACAACAGATGCTTGTACTCAGTACTATGAAGATGGAAGAAAGATTAACGATGAAATCATGGAACAGATCATGGAAGCTATCGTTAAAATGGAAGAAGTAACAGGAAAGAAATTCGGAGATAAAGAAAATCCACTTCTTGTATCTGTTCGTTCCGGAGCAAGAGCTTCTATGCCAGGTATGATGGATACAATCCTGAACCTTGGTTTAAATGAAGAAGTTGTTGAAACTCTGGCAGCAGCATCAGGAAATGCTCGTTGGGCATGGGATTGTTACAGAAGATTTATCCAGATGTACTCTGACGTAGTTATGGAAGTTGGTAAGAAATACTTTGAAGAGCTTATCGACAAAATGAAAGAAGAAAAGGGTGTTACTCTTGACGTTGAACTTACAGCAGAAGACTTAAAAACTCTGGCTGGACAGTTCAAAGCTGAATATAAAGAAAAAATCGGTGAAGACTTCCCGGCTGACGCTAAAGAGCAGTTAATGGGAGCTGTTAAAGCCGTATTCCGTTCTTGGGACAACCCACGTGCTAACGTATATCGTCGTGACAACGATATCCCATATTCTTGGGGTACAGCTGTTAACGTACAGATGATGGCATTCGGTAACATGGGTGATGACTGTGGTACAGGTGTTGCATTTACTCGTGACCCTGCAACAGGTGAAAATGGTCTGTTCGGAGAATTCCTGACAAATGCACAGGGTGAAGACGTTGTTGCCGGAGTTCGTACTCCAATGCACATTTCCGAAATGGAACAGAAATTCCCAGAAGCATTTGCTCAGTTTAAAGAAGTTTGCAAAACTCTGGAAACACATTACAGAGATATGCAGGATATGGAATTTACAGTAGAACACGGTAAATTATATATGTTACAGACACGTAACGGTAAGAGAACAGCTCAGGCTGCTCTGAAAATTGCTTGTGACCTTGTAGATGAAGGCATGAGAACAGAAGAAGAAGCAGTTGCAATGATCGATCCACGTAACTTAGATACACTTCTTCACCCACAGTTTGATGCTGCTGCTTTAAAAGCTGCAACACCAATGTCCAAAGCACTTGGAGCATCTCCGGGAGCTGCTTGCGGTAAAATCGTATTCACAGCTGATGACGCTGTTGAATGGGCTGCAAGAGGAGAAAAAGTTATCCTTGTTCGTCTGGAAACATCTCCAGAAGATATCACAGGTATGAAGAGCGCTCAGGGTATCCTGACAGTTCGTGGTGGTATGACATCTCACGCAGCAGTAGTTGCTCGTGGTATGGGAACATGCTGTGTATCCGGTTGTGGTGATATCACAATGGATGAAGCAAACAAGAAATTTACATTAGCTGGTAAAGAATTCCATGAAGGAGACAGCATTTCTCTGGATGGTTCTACAGGTGCTATCTATGATGGAATTATCCCAACAGTAGATGCTACAATCGCTGGTGAATTCGGAAGAATTATGGGATGGGCTGATAAATACAGAACAATGAAAGTTCGTACAAATGCTGATACTCCGGCAGATGCAATCAAAGCTCGTGAGCTTGGTGCAGAAGGTATCGGTCTTTGCCGTACAGAGCATATGTTCTTCGAAGGTGACAGAATTGACGCATTCCGTGAAATGATTTGTTCTGAAACAGTAGAAGAAAGAGAAGCTGCTCTTGAGAAAATCCTTCCGGAACAGCAGGGAGATTTCGAAAAATTATACGAAGCTCTTGAAGGTAACCCAGTTACTATTCGTTTCCTGGATCCACCATTACATGAGTTCGTTCCTACAACAGAAGAAGATATCAAGAAATTAGCAGATGCTCAGGGCAAAACAGTTGAACAGATTAAAGCAATCATCGACTCTCTTCATGAGTTTAACCCAATGATGGGACATCGTGGATGCCGTCTTGCAGTTACTTACCCAGAAATTGCTAAGATGCAGACAAAAGCTGTTATCCGTGCAGCAATTAACGTACAGAAAGCTCATGCTGACTGGAACGTTTGCCCAGAAATCATGATCCCACTTGTTGGAGATACAAAAGAATTAGCATACGTTAAGAAATTCGTTGTTGAAACAGCTGACGCTGAAATCGCAGCAGCTGGTATCGAATTACACTACGAAGTTGGTACAATGATCGAAATTCCAAGAGCTGCATTAACAGCTGACGAAATCGCTAAAGACGCTGACTTCTTCTGCTTCGGTACAAACGACTTAACACAGATGACTTATGGATTTTCTCGTGATGATGCAGGTAAATTCTTAGAAGCTTACTATGATGCAAAAATCTTCGAAAACGATCCATTCGCTAAATTAGACCAGATCGGTGTTGGTAAATTAATGGAAACAGCTATCAAATTAGGTAAACCTGTAAATCCAAAATTACACATCGGTATCTGTGGAGAACACGGTGGAGATCCAAGTTCCGTAGAATTCTGCCATAAGATTGGTTTAGACTACGTTTCCTGCTCACCATTCCGTGTACCAATCGCCAGACTTGCTGCTGCGCAGGCAACTATCAACGAAAAGCAAGCAAACTAATTGCAGTTTTTTCGTAAAAAATAGTGTCCAAGCGTAAGAAAATCGCCTTATTCTCAAGTAAAATTGGGAATAAGGCATTTTTTGTGCGTAAAAATGTTGATAAAACTATTTATCTGTCGAGAATTGTGTAATATACTGAAGAAAACGACACAAAAGGAGATAGAAAATGACACCGGAGATATTTTTTAAAAATTTAGACCTTACCGCTATTGTGAGAAAGTCTACGAAAAAAGAGAAACCTACAAAATTGGAAGATGGTGATGCTGAAAAACTGTGTTCAATCGTAGGAATGGAGATGTCAGAGTCTTGCTGTGTTTTAAATGAAGTATATGAGAAATATAAAGCATTAGGATATTATCCAAAGGAATTGTTGCAGGCAGTATATTTCGTGATATATAGGGAATGTCGTAAGTTGTATGTAAAAGAGAAAGAAGCATATCAAACAGCACCAGATGAAAATTATAAAATCTTGGGTAAAAATGGTTTGGTACAAGGTGAAAAACGTACTGGTATCACTACAGATGTGTTTAAAAAAGTCACTGGGGGTAGCTCTAAGATACAGGAAAAATGGGGAATGTCACCTTTTGATGATTTCATGTCAAACATTTATGACCCAGTTGATATGTTCTCGTTGAAGATGCGTGGGGACTTGTTCCGCAGAATTATTGTAAGAGTTTTGCAGGAAAGATTTTGTTCTATGCTGATTGATTTGTCTGGAGATGTCACTTTATTCGAGGATATATATCCTCAAAAAAGAGAGATAATGCTTGTTAGCGACAGTAATATAGGTGACTTCTATTATGCAATCAAAAATGAGTTTAGTGAATTCTGCAAAACATTAGATATCTATATGGAAGATGATGTCATTGAGCAAGATGCCATGCTTGATGCGTTAAAGGAAACCGCAAAATATACAAAGACTGATTTGTATGATATGTTACCAGAAAAAGTACTCAAGGATTTAGAGTATGAGGCATCATTTGATGATGGTAAAAAAGATTATATTTTCAGTTATCCATATCAGCATGAAAAAGATATGATTGTGAGGGCAGTTCAATATTTCTTAACTGTGGTGGACACAAAAGAGTTAAATGATATTGAGAACACCAAGAAAAAACTCAAGGCTTTGGGTGAACGTCTAAGAAAAACAACAGTTGTATGTGGTACTATGAACAGCTTGTTGGAGGGTATCGCACAAAAAGAAATAAGTTTGCTTGATTTTGAAGATACAATTAAAGGTAAGATATCAGACACTGATATAAAAAAAGCAATACGAGTTTTGAAAGAAGGTCATTTTGAAGAATTAGAGAAGATGAAGAATGTTTCTCCGAGACGTAAGAAAGGTTTGCTGTTCTATGATTATACAGTAAAAAGAAGTACACAGGACATGGTAAGTTTTGCAAACTTCGTTAATACACATGATTGCTTCTGGATGACAGTTTGTGATAAAGAAGATATCCTTGTTCGTGAGTTGTTTAAGGGTGAAGGCAGATACAGTTATGAATTGAACACAGATGGAGTATTCAAAAATTTCTTTTTCTCAAATGCTTATCAAAATGAAGTTTCTGTTAAAAAGGTTCTGATAACTAATATTTTAGCTGGAACTAAAATTGAGAATGAAATAGCTGATAGAGAAGATGATGATAAGAATAAAGTTATTGTTAAAGATGAAAGAGTCATTTTTATTCCAGAAGTAGAACAGTCACCAATATTCAGTAACTTGGAGAGAGCATTGAAAAACAGTAAAGTAGGTAAAAATGATTATACTAAGATATTGATTCATGAGACTACTGAAGAAGCCCCAGACTATGCGGATATTATTGAGCAGTTGGAAGAAGAGGAGTAATCATGTCAGATAGGAAGAATAAATTACCTAAGAACAGTAATATTAAAATTCAAGAAAGTGATGACAAATCTCCAATGTTTCCATACCAAGATGAAGCTATTGAGAATTTAGAGAAACTGGATAGAGTTTATAATATATACAGAACATTGGTGGTAGTTCCTACTGGTGGAGGTAAGACTAGAATTGCTGTACAATATTTGTATAGAAATGTATTAAACAGGCAGGGGACTAAGGTACTCTGGATATGTGAAAGATTGTCACTATTAACCCAAGCTCACCAATCTTTTGTAAACCTTGCATTAAGGAAAAACCTTGAGTATGGGGGTAAGACTTTTAATGGTTCAGAAATAACAGCCCATGTATTTTCCAGCCAAGATACCTCATTCAGAGAAGAAAATAAATCAGAAGATGTTCAAATGGTATTCGTAACAAAACAGACATTGTGTAAGATGTTTGGGTTTCCAGATAATGAGGGTAAGAAGCATAAGATAGATGAGTCCTCTAAAGATAGGTTCAGTTTCATTGAGACGTTATGTAAAAGTGGCTAATAAAATGTATGCACCTCTGTATGATATCATTAGAGAAAACACTTATGAGAACATCTACTGGAATTATGTTCATACAATGCTTTTTTATATCTTTGAGGTAAAAATGGGTGAGGAAGATAAAGCCCTTCAAGAAATGCAGGATATCAAAGTAGAGCATTTTGTTGATTACAAAACACCAGAATTATGTAAGATTGCTGACCAAATCATCACAGGTGCTTTTGATGGTGAGATAGATGACTTTTTAAATAAGCAGTGGAAAGTGTATGGTACTACTCTTTACAATCAGAGTAATCAATTAGGGGTATCAGAACTCTATTTCAAGGCTTACTTCAAACAGTTTTATATGAAGACCGCAGAAGTAAAGGAAGATATAGCGAAATCAGACTATTTCAGAATTAGATTATACAGAGATGGTCGTAAGCGTGAGAACCTGGTTAAACTGTTACAACTAATACTGAAAGGTGGAGTAATCCAAAAGCTCTACTCAGATACCTTTGATTTTTACGATGTATTTGGTGGAACAGGGACTATGACTGTTTCGTTGAAGGATACAGTAAAAGGAAAGCGTCATTTGAATGAGTTTGATGTAGTAGTGGCTAAGGCACTGTACTTCATTAAGAAGTATGAGCATAGATTACCAGATGATTTTAAGAAAACTTTTGTTGAGTTTAACGATAAATGGTATGACCTCATAAAAGATATGGATGTTACTGCCAGTCCCAAGAAGATGCTCTATCATATTAAGAAGATATTTAGAAATAGAGAGTATCAAAAAGAGTATACAGAAGGTTTTTCTAAAGGTGGAAGTGCAAATGATATATTAAAGAGTTGGAAGGGTATCGACTATGATGCTAGGTATGCGAATAAGCAGCAGAGAATTACAGATAACAGGGAAAGTCTGTATAAAGCTGTCGGTACTCAAGAATATGAAGTAATGAAACTAGAACGGGGGTATCTTGAAAAAAGGTACGAGGAACTGCTGACTCTGGAAGAGGTATTGAAACAGCCTGAGATACAAAATATAGTTGAGATGTATCTTGCATTGTATGTGTCTTTTGAAGAGTACATAAAACAAATAAATGATGATAAGAAAACATCTGACGCCCAGAAAGATACATGGAGAAAACAGATTAACAATGACATACTAAAATTGACTCCGAGGGATAGGCTTCTGGTATTCGCATTTTTGTATGTTCATAGTTTTTCAAGCTATATAGTATCAAAATCTTCTGAGTCGGGGGTAGACCCAAAGGGTATTGAAAGATTTAAGAAACTTTTGTCAGAAGAAAATACATGGCTTGATGAGTTCTCAGATAGACTGCAAGGAGTCGATATTACTTCAACTATCCTAAGGAGAAAAGGGAGTTGATCAGTAAGATAGTAACCTTTTTAAAAGATGCTTTCTCACAGCAAACTAAGTTCTTGAAGAAAACCAATGCTGTTATGGTATTCATCATGGCTGATATTGCTTTGGAGAAGGGTATTACACCAGAAGAGTTTAGAGAATTTGTCCTGTATTTTGCTGAACATGTACCATTTGAGTATGAGGAGAATACAGGTGCAGGAAATATCAAACGTACTAAGACAGAAGGTAGACTGAAAGCTATGCAGGAAAGTATGGAGATGTACTTCAAATTAAGGGATAAGAAGTCTATTTCTATGAAAGAACCTGTCACTACAAAGGGGACACAGGGGGTAAAACCGCCACAAACGGATAAGACAAAACCGCTGAAGGCTTCTTCCAACCCAAAAGCCACGAAGGAGGAAAAGAAATAGTGAATAAAGAGTATCACGAGAAATATCTAATGGATTGAGTATATGAAACGCTGAGAAGTATCAATTCTCAAGTCTTACATGGTGGGGGTACTGAATTAGGCTTTAGCCTACTGAGAAGATAATAAAAAAGGAAAAGGTTATAGAATTATGTTTGCCTTTTCCTTTTGCCTTTATAGTGTTCTTTTTTATCGGAGATACCAAGCAAATAGTCTGTTGTGCAGTCGTAGTATTCTGCTAATTTTACTATGATATCAGCAGGAAATTGTCTGAGACCTTTCTCATATCGTGCATATACGTCACGATGTAGCTCTAACATACTGGAGACTTCTTTTATGGTAAGGTCATGGTCTACTCTCATATCTTCAATACGTTGAAACTTCAAAGATACTCCCCCTTTACGCATAGACAAAGTATATTATATTGTGATAGAATAAAATGCGTATAAGACTAAATGGTCTTACAAGGAGATGAAAAATTTTTAAGACTATTTGGCGTAAAAACTCAACATGGTATAAAAAATGAGGTATAATTTTAAGGAATGAGATTACGAAGGAGGAAAAGAAAATGTTTTGTATCAAATGTGGAACACAGGTGGAGGATGATGCAAAATTTTGCCCCACTTGCGGTGCAAATCTGGCAGAAGAAGACATCAACAAAAACGATGTAAAAACTTTTCTTTTAGGAACACAGGAAGAAAGGGAGAAAAAGAAGGCTTTTATTAAGGCTCAGGTGGAAAAGGGTAAAAAAACTGTTTCTGAGCAGATGGAAAATGGAAAGAAGGCACTCTCTGAGCAGAAGAAAAAAATGGAAGAACAGCGTATTCAACAGAAGGCAGAGGAAGATGCCAGAAGAGAACTTGAGGAAAAAGCAAGACAGGAAGCCATGTCGAGAATGCAGAAAGAGCGTGAAGAACAGGCAAAATATCAGCAGCAGACACAGGAAAATTATCATTCATCTTATCAACAAACATATCAGCAAAGTCAGTATCAAAACACACAGCCCACAGGACAAAATTATGGTGGAATAGGAAATGACGGAAGAGATTATACTCCGATTAGTATGTGGGGTTATTTTGGGTATAATATACTGTTTTGGATACCCCTTATAGGTATTATCCTTGTTTTAGTATTTGCTTTTGGAGGAACAAGAAATGTGAACCTGAGAAATTATGCACGTTCCCAATTTTGCTCTTTGATTTTGGCGGTCATTATTCTTTTGGTTGTATTTGGCGGTGTTGGTGGTTCATTATTATTTTAAATGGGGGAGATGAAACATGTATTGCAAAAATTGTGGAAAAGAAATAAAGCCAGAAGACTTTAAATGTCCTCATTGTGGTGCTGAGACACGCAGAGCCACTGCTTCTAAGAAATTAAAGAAAATTTCAATGATAACAATCGGCTGTATTTTAGCGGTTATTCTTATTGGAGTCATTGTATATAAAAGTGGGATTATTCAAAACTGGCAGAAACAAAAGGAAGAAATTTCTTATGCTGAAAAAGTGTTAAAGAAATTTGAGTTTAATACATTGGGTATTGAGGCTGGTGAAACATGGGCAGCACTATATTTCAGCGGAGAAGATTTATATATGCCAAGTTGTAGAATAAATAATGAACTCCGCATGGGATATGTTCAAAAAGGCAAATATTATGAGTCATACGGAAAGTCAGAATTTGAAGAGGTAAAAGACGTCACTTATAGTAAAAAAGAATTTGAGGATATCTTAGGTGACATTGATATTAAAGAATTTGTTGAGAATAAAGAGGGTATCAAATCCTATAAAGGAGTATCAAAGGCAGGAAAAAACGTGGTAAAAACGTATGCGGATTTATGTCTGCTGAAGGTGAAAGATTTGGACTTTAAGGGTAAGGGTACAATTCCATGTGAAATCAAGATTGATGGTGAAAGTATAGAGATATCATTTGCTCTTAGTGATGATTTGAATTATACCTTGTTTTATTATACTGGGGGTACAGATGGAAAATCTGAAATAGAGAATACCATGTACAACTGGTATTCTATGGAAAAACTGCAGGCAGGAACATTTTATTCTGTGGAAAAAGATGAAGAGATTGTGCTTTCTGATGTGAAAAATGCTTTGTATATTAAAGATTTCAAACCTTATGTCAAAGCAGAAAAGAATGGCGTTGAATATGATGTTCCATATCAGGATATTTCCGTAGAGTATACCTCAGAAGAAAGCGGTGTTACAGAACCAGTCCTTGTGATAGGTGGTGAGAAGTACTCCGCTACATCACGAGATGAGTATGTGCAACAGAAACAAATGGAGGCAGAAGAAACCGCAAGGAAGAATAAGATAGAGCAGGAAAAAGAAGAAAAACTTGCTTATTTTAAAAAGATTGTTCCAATGGGAACTGAGATTTTAATTCCTGATGGAAATGGAAGTTCAAAAATATATGGAAGATTGACAATTTCTTCGATAAAGGCTGAAGATTCTGCGTATGGTGAGACTGAGTACTTCTATGAAGGAAACTATATTAGTACACATACAGAAGAATTAGGTCTTTACAGCGGAGAAAATGCGATGAGTACAGCATCTTGTGGCAACGTAATAATTGACGAAGATGGTAATATCAGTATTTATGTACAAGAAGATACGGAGAAATATGGAACTTATGTACTTGTACTTCATTTTGATAAAGATGGAAAAATGACAGTAAATTAAAATAGTAGGAGGCAAAGAAATTGTTTTGTACCAAATGTGGAAAGGAAATAGACGATAGTGCCAAGTTCTGTAAGTACTGTGGTAGTCCCGTTGAGGTAGATACAGAAGAACCACTGGAAACGATGTCAGATATGGATACTGATATAGAGGTATCTGAAGAACCAGTCTTCCAGCCTAAAAATAGGAAGAAATGGGTAGTTCCTGTGTGTATCGCAGCAGGTATCGCAGTTCTCGGAGGCATGGGGGTACTTGCAGCAAACATGGCTAAGGCAGAAAAAGAAGAACCAAAGAAAGTACAACAGATAAAGCCTGAGAAGGAAACAGCGAAAGAAGAACCAAAGACTGAAAAAGAACCAGAAGTTACATACCCAAAGGATATTACGTTAGATGCTGAAGTGCAGAACAAAATAACAGAGTTCTTGGATTTGTTATGTAAGATGGATGCATCTGGTAGTGGTCATAATTTTGCAGTAAATACAGCAATCGATGGTAATTTTGCTTCACGATTTTTATTAGACTCTATGTGGTTTGAAATTCCTTTTGCAGATGGACAGCCGGTTGAAGGTTGGTCTGTGTCAGAGGAGATAGCAAAAAATTACCTTAAAACATCAATCGGTGTGGAAGACTTCACCGCAGATTGGGCAAGTGTTTCTGATGGCATGGTAGTGTCTCAAGGTGTTCAAGTGACCTGTGCTTATGGAAATGATACACCACAAATTACAAAGGTAACACAACTTTCTGAAACAGATATCCAAGTATTAGGAAGTGTAAATTATACACCAGAGTTTACAGGTGAACCATACACAGCAGACTTTGATGTTACATTAACTGCAAACTCAGATAGTATATGGGGTGGATATACTTTAAAGAGTATCAATAAATGGGATGAAACTCTTGAGGTACAAATGCAGAAATTCGTTGAGATATTAGGGTATTGTGAGAATGCAAGCTCATGGATGGCAGATGGTAAATCTTTAACAGAGTTTAACAGTGCTGAATTAAGTAAAGCGTTTTTATGGTGGACTGCTAAGTTTGACCAGATAAATAATAACAACGAGATGAAAAATAAATATGATTGCACAATAACAGAGGATGGGTATTGTTTGATAACAGAAGAAAATGCTGAGAAATTTTTAATGAGTTCTATTGGTCAGTCTGATAACAGTACTATGGATTACAGAGATGATAAAATTATGTCTATGTTAGGGAATGTTGGAAGTAGCGGTGTAGAAAACGTAACAATCACTGAGATTACAAATATTTCTGATACTGATATAAAAGTAGATGGCAGTGTAGTGTTTCACGCTGAAGGAAGGATTACAAGAAATGTTTCCTTTAGTATTACCATGACAGCAAATCCAGATAGTATGTGGGGCGGATATACACTGAAAAACATTGATAAATGGGAAGAAATAGCTAATCCAACTATGGAGTCTATAACCAAGCAAGATTTCAATCTTTCTGCAAGTTCCACATTGCAACAGGCAGGCTATGATTATAGTGTAGGTTCATTGTTAGATGGAAATACACAGACTTGTTGGGCAGACGGTGTTTCTGGTACTGGTGAGGGAGAAAGCATTACATTTTCCTCTGATGAAACAAAGACTGTAAGTGGGCTTGCTATTTTGCCAGGATATTGTAAGTCTGAAGATTTATTTCATAAAAATGGTATGCCACTGGATATAGAAATTACATCACAAGGTAAGACTTGGAAGTGGAGTTTCTATGGATTTGAGCCTAATTTTTCATCACCTATGGATAGTATGGTATTTATAGACTTTGGTGGAGACATTGATATGAATGAGTGTACTGTTACTTTGTCAGTTTGTAAATCTGGTAATAAGTATGATGATATTTGTATCACAGAAATGTTTTTATATAAGAGATAGTAAAGCGAATGAGGAAAGAAAATGAAATGTAACAAGTGTGGAAAAGAGATAAATGAGCAGGCTAAGTTTTGTAAGTATTGTGGCAATTCTGTGGAATATCATGAGAGAACGATAACAGAAAAGCAGAAAGATAAAAATGGAAACGAGTCAAATAGACTTGCATTAAAAGGTGGAAATAAAAAAAAGTGGGTAATGATAATATGTAGCGTTGTTGCTATAGTAGTTTTTGTCGGCATTGGCGTATTTGCAATGAATATAAAGCGTGATAATAACAAGAATACTCAGAAAGTAGAACAGACAAAGCCTGAGAAGGAAACAGCGAAGGAAGAAAAGCCTGCTGAACCAGAAGTTACATACCCAAAGGATATTACGTTAGATGCTGAAGTACAGAATAAAATAACAGAGTTCATTACTTTGTTAGGCAATACAGATTGTAAGATGGGTGGATTGAATAGTGAACGGGGAAACGCTTATGAGGGATTTGCATTTTTATATATGAGTATTTATAATAAGATCCCGTTTTTGAATGGAAGTCCAGTAGAAAATCAGACTGGTGACCGCTATACATGGAAAGTTCCAGAGCAAGATGCTATTGATTATTTGAAGAACTCTATTGGTATTACAGAATATGAAACAGTAGAAAATATTTCTGCACTTGTTGATGGGAAGATATGTATTCAAGCTTTTGACCCAGGAAGTATGTGGACAGTAGATGAACCAGTAATAAACAAAATGACAGCAGTTTCTGAAACTGATATAGAGATACAGGGAACAATAAGATATTCCACATTTGAAGGTGAAGAAGAGAAAAATCTGTTTGATATTGTTTTGACTACAAATCCAGAGAGTATATGGGGTGGATATACTTTAAAAGAGGTTAAAAATTGGGATAAAGAACAGGAACAGTCTACAGAAGGTGGAGAGGTACAAACCTTACAAAATGAGATGAAAAAATTCATTGAGATATTAGGTTGGTGCGACCAGACTTCTAATTGGATGGCAGACGGAAAATCGTTGAAAGAATTTAGTAGTGCCAATTTAAGTAAATCTTTTTTATTTATGGTAACAGATTTCTATATGATAACTGGTGACGACAATGAGATAATGAAAAAATATGGTTTAGCAGAATTAAAAGAAGGAGTTTATTGTGTATCGGAGGAAACTGCAAAACAGATTCTTACAGATTCTATAGGTCAATATGACAACAGCACTATGGAGTTTGCAGGAAATATGGTTAAAGCTGTGACAGGTAATCTTGGAACTTCTGGTGTAGCAATTACAGATATTACTAATATTGCAAATATTTCTGATACAGATATAAAAGTAGATGGTGTTATGACATTCCATAGAGAGGGAGTTACTGTAAGAAATGTTTCCTTTAGCATTATCATGACTGCAAATCCAGAAAGTGTTTGGAGCGGATATACATTAAAAAGTATTGATAAATGGGAGGATAACAGCGATATTTATATACTTCCAAATTCTAATTCAAAAGTATATACAACTGAAGAAATTAGAGGTCTTAATTTGTATTTAGCTAGAAATGAAATCTATGCTAGACACGGCTACATTTTTGACAGTCCAGATTTGCAAGAATACTTTGGTGACATGGAATGGTACAAACCAACAACAAAAGACGTTCCAGATAGTGCCTTGAATGAATATGAGAGGGCAAATGTGCAACTGATTTTGTCATTGGAAAATCAATAGAAGAGGGCTGAGAAATGAAATGTAACAAGTGTGGAAAAGAGATAAATGAACAGGCTAAGTTTTGTAAGTATTGTGGTACACCTGTTCAAGCAGAGAAACAGGTATCTTCTGCGAATACCAAAAATGGGGTATCAAGAAAGAACAGCAAGACATGGTTAATTATTGCAAGCATTCTTTTTGGTATCTTAGTTCTGACGGGTGTAACAGCATTTGCAATAAAAATGACTGGAGAAAAGGATAAGGCTACTCAGAAGGCAGAGAAACCAAAGCAGGAAGATACTGTTAAAACAGAGGAGTCAACAGAAGAACCTAAAGAAGAACCAAAGACAGAAACACCAGAACAAGCCTTTGAGAATTACTTGGTATTCTTAGTAGATGCAGTAAATAGCGGAGATTATACTGGTGCAGAAAAAGTCATGGTAAAGGATAGCTCTCTGTATCAAGACCAGAAAAAACTGGTAGAGAAATTGTATGCTGATGGTACAAAAGAGAAATTAACAAAACAGGGTATTAAAAGCAAGGAAGATATAGACGATACACATGTACGTCTGATATCTGATGAGGAGTATGAAATAACTTATGCAGATGGTACTGTTAAAACTGTACCTCAAAGTTATGCTTATGTATGTGAACTGACAGAGCAAGGGTGGTTACTTACTACTCTTGAGGCTGTAAATAGTGGGGGTACGAGTTCTTCAAATAAAGATGCTTATATCCAAGCGTACCAAGAATACATTAGTGCAAATCAGGAGTATCTGAGCGGATTGAAGAATGAAAATATGACGATGTACGCTATTGTAGATATTCAAAACGATGGTATTCCAGAAGTACTATTTTGTAAGAGAGGCAGTTTTACAGGTGAAACAAATTTCCTTTACATGGGTAAAGATGGAACAATTAAAAGTTATGATGGCTTTTACCTAATTAGTTTTGACCAGAATACTGGCTTAGTATACAGTACCACTGGTGGCGGTCATAGTGCGTTTGAAGAAGGTATTTTCCAGTATGATGAGGTTGCTGATACATACAAAGAAATTCATCATGGTGAAGGTTTCTTGTATAGTGAAAACGGAGATGACGGAAATTCAGAAATGACATGGGATGGAGTTTCATATCCTACAATGGCAGAGTATAATGCCAAAGTTAATGAAGTATTTAATAAAGATGCAGCGAAAAATCCAGAGTATAAGGATTATACTTTTGATATGGACTTGTTGCAGGAGATAAGCGATTTTGTGAGAGATGAAACTATGATGTCTTCAAATGAAGCTTTTACAATAAGTGAAGAGACAAAGGAACATTTGAGTAGTTTCTGTGAAGTACTGGCATGGGTAGATTTCTTAGGACAAACTGGTATTACTGAGGCAAGTGATGCTGATTTTTCTAGGGACTTTGCAGCATTTGCTTTTTATACTGATAACTTACAGAAAAATGAAAAGGTTCTGCTGAATAAGTATGGATATACATTAGACTCCAGTGATGGTTTACAAAAAATCAAAGTAGCCAAAAGTGTTGTGGAAAGATTTTTATATGACTCTATCGGAAAGGTTGATATGACAAAGATGCAGTATGCTCCAGAGGGAGATGTGATTGTAACATCTGGTTCTGCAACTTCAGCAGGAGTTGACAGTGTAACTATCAATAGTATTACTCCTATATCAGATACTGATATTCAAATACAAGGTACTGCAAATTATGTAGCGAGAGGTGTTTCTGCAGGTACTGCAACATATACAATAACAATGACTGAAAATTCTGAGAGCCTTTACGGTGGTTATATGTTGAAGAGTATTGATAGTTGGGTAAGATAAAAATACGAAAGAGATGAGGGAGAAAAATTATGTTTTGTGAACAATGTGGAAAGAAGTTGCCAGATGGGGCAAGGTTCTGCCCTAGCTGTGGTACTCCATGTCCAGAAGATGACGCAAATATTGGAACACAAAATGGGGCTACGGAAGAACACGTTGAAAACGTGGAAGAACCTATTGTAGAGAATGAAAGGACTTCTGATATAGAAAACGACAATTCTGATAACTTTGAAGTTACCAAAGAGCCTAAAAACCATACAGGGCTGACAAAAAAAGCCAAGATGATTATTAGTGTTGTAATTGCAGTAGTAATAATAGGAACAGTTGGGATTACTGCTAGTATAGCTGCGAAGCAACATAGTCAGACAGAGAAAAAGGTAGCCAAGAAGGAAAAAGTTGAAATGACAGACGAGGAATTTATACAGAATGGAAAAAAACTTTTTCAAGAAATAAGTAATAAAATGGTGAATGATACACAGTCATTGACATTGAAAGTGGAATGTCATTCTTATGCGGATGTTGAGTATGAGGATATGCCAATGCATAATGATTTAGATAATAATGCAGATGTATTTTTTTATAATGGAAATGTTCATCTGTTGGGAGAATGGAATTCCACTATGGGTATATCTAAAGGAGAATTATTTCTTCGTGGACAGACAGTAGAAGGAGATACACAGGAAAAGACAGAGAGTGCTAAAACAGAAGTGTATGTGACAGAAGAAAATAATGATAAGTATTGGTTACAAGAAAGTATGTCTGGATATGTTGAAAAAACAGCAGATGAAAGTGGAGTTATTACGTTGAACAGCTATCTGTTTTTTTTAGATGAGATTAGTAAAAACTTAGATACAGCTCAAATCCAAAGAGTGTCTAATGGAAATAGTATAGAAATCAAAGGTACGATTTCAGGGGCGAGAGTATGTGACGCCTATCGGCAAATTTTGTTTATGACAGGATGTGAGCCAGAGTATAAAAATGCAGACATGATACCATATACGTTAAGATTTTCATGTGAGAAAAAGAAAATTGAATTTTTAGAGTTTGATATGGGTGAAATTGCTGAATATACATGGTATGGTTCTCAAAATGATGGATTAGAGTTTGAAAGCGTAACAGGAACTTTTAAGATTACTTTTAAGGCTAGAAATAAGACTGAAAGTTTTGACATTCCTAAAAATTTGGTAAGTAAGACTGAAGAAATCAATAATGCAGGAGTGGATTGGAAAAGTGCATATAAAGAATATATTATGACATTGGATGATGTTGATACTTTATCAGGTTATACTTTAATAGATGTCAATCAAGATAGTATTCCAGAATTATTTATAAGATATCCAATGACTTATGGAGAAGTTATGATTTATATTGATAAGGAAGGAAAGGCGCAGTTACTTAAAAAGGGTGGTGTTGTTGGGTATTCCGCAAATACAGGTATAGTATGGTTAGTAACAGGACATGGTTCTATTGAAGAAAATTTTTGTCAGTACAATAAAGATAGTGGGCAATTTGAAACAGTACATCTTGGAAGATATGAAATTTCAGAAGAAGATATTTACGAATTTGATGGGAAGAAATGCAAAAATCAAGAAGAATACCATAGGCGAGTGAATGAGGTATTTGATATGAAAAATTATATGAAAATAGAATTTCAGTTATTTTCATCAGATAATCATTTACAAGAATTGCTTGAGTTTGTAGAAAATTATTAACTATATATATACAGAAAGCCTTTACCATACGAAAGTATGGTAGGGGCTTTCTTCAGTTTCTCCCCTAACTTCAGACTGCATTTCTAATCAGCAAGATTTTTTTATACTACTATAACAAAACACAGGAAAGGTAAACGCAAAATAGCGAGTACCTTGACATTTTTAGGCGGCTACTTTGCAGCCACCGATATTTAAGCTTTGCGAATCCCTGCCGGAAGTTTTTCTGAC